>Ga0326727_10011049_pt1 | contig 21206 bp, 18 predicted proteins | sample MB2enrmetagenome_FD_207643 | JGI IMG/M metagenome (GOLD analysis project Ga0326727, IMG submission 207643) | Lab enriched peat soil microbial communities from McLean, Ithaca, NY, United States - MB29MY | ecosystem: Environmental > Terrestrial > Soil > Wetlands > Peat | place: USA: New York...
CGTTTTGTTCCGGCAATCTTGTTGGGTCCGCCACTTTACTTCCCTCCTACGTATTTCCTGTAATCCAGGCCTGCGCCCAGCGCGCGCGCCAGGCTCAGCTTGGCCACGTTGTACCGGTAAAGGCTGGCCACATATTGACCGTCGGCCTGGGCCACGGACTGTTGCGCCTGGCTGACGGCCAGGTTGTCGCTTACGCCGTTCGCGTAACGCTCTTGCGCTTCCTTGAGAGCTTCATTGGCCAGCGCCATGCTGGACTGCGCCACCTGAACCTGCTTTTGCGCGGCGTCGATATCGAGTAGGGCGTCGCGCACATCGGCCTCAACCTGCGCCTGCTTGTCGCTGAGCTGAGCCTTCGCGGTATCGAGCTGTGCCTGCGCTTGTTCGGCCTGGCCGCGCAGCGCAAATTCTTCGAAGACCGGCACGCTCAGGGTTGCCGTGGCGTCGACGGTGCCGTGCGAGTGGCCGAGCGTAGCGCCGATGTCGCCGTAATCGGCGTTGGCCGCGACGGTGGGCAGCCGCGCGGACGTGGCCGCTTTGCGCTGCTCGGCCGCGGCCGCGGTCACTTCCACCAGCGCCGCGAGGTCCTTGCGATTCTCCCTGGCCTGCTTGATCAGCGCATCCGCATCGAGCGCATCGAAGGGCGCGTAGGGCGCTTTGTCAGAGAGATTGAATTTCTGATCGAGGGGCAGGCCGATGGCGCGCGCCAAGGCCAGCTTGTCTTTTTCAAAAGCATTTTGGGCCGCGATCAACTGCTGCTCGAGGAACTGGTAATCGACGCGGGCGCGCAGCTCATCGAGCAGCGGCGCCGTGCCGGCCTGGTGATTGGCCACGGCCTGGTCGAGCGAAATCTTCGCCGTGGCCACCTGGGCCTCGACACTGGAGACTTCGGTCTCATCGGCCAGCACCAGCAGATAGGCGTTGCCCACGGTGAGCACGACGAGGTCGCGCGCGTCATCGGCAGACAACTGGGCAGCGGCAAAGTTGTGGCGCGCGGCCAGATAATTGCGCAGCGAGGCGACGTTGACGAGCGACCAGGTCATCGAGGCGCGAAGATCGGTATAGGCAAAGGGCCCGATGATGGTGGGAAAGCCGGGAATGCGCAAGCCCTCGGCGGGCAGATCGGTCTGCATCTCGGCTTCGCGGGCGTTGAAATCGACCGAGGGCAGCAGAGTTTGCAACTGGCTCAGGCGCTGGGCGCGTGCGCCGGCGGTTTGCGTGCCGCTCAAAATGATGCCGAGGTTGGCCTGCAAGCCGCGCTGGATGGCGTCATCGAGAGAGAGATCGATGCTTCCGGCCGCAGCCGTGCCCTGGGGAACGCCGCCCTGAAAGTCTGCTGCCGTGGGCGGCGAGGGAACCGGCGAAGGCGGAATGAAAGCGGTTTGCGCGGAGGCCGGGCCGGCTTGGGCCCAGACCGCGGCGCTCAACAATAGGCCTCCGGCCCAGGGACGAATTCTGCTTGGCATGGATTGCTTTGGCAATTTGAACCTTACTCAAAAAACGACAGTTACGGCCGCCCAAAATTGGCGCTACCCCTAATGGATGCTTCACGGTCGCGATGCGGTTCTTCAATCCAGTGTATCGAATTGGGCTTTCGTTTGGCTTGCGGGCCGGGTGGGCCGGGTTGGATTCCGATCCGGGCTGGAGACCGAGTTCCCAACTGGCATCAATAGGTTCCTGGTTGGCGGTAGGGCGAGCCGGCCGCGTAACGGCGCTCTTGGCCGCGGGGATCCCTCTCGATGTGCGGGGGATTGTCCCAGATCATCGTGTTGCGCTCCTTGAGGTCGTAGGCGGGCCACGCGGGCAGGCCCGGATGGTTGGGATTGCCGGTTGCGGCGTAGTGAACCAGCATTCCCGACATGGCGTCGGCCAGCGGCTGCGCGGCGGCTATCTCTTCCTGTGTTGTTCCGATCTGGCCCGGCGCGGCCGAGAGGTTGTCGAACATAAAGGGAATGTCGATCGTGTGCACGGCGCGCGCGCCGGGAGCATTGCGATGCCAGTTCATCTGATAGACCCAGGTGCGAGGCAGGCTTTGGGGATTGCCGGCGCGGCGCTCGGCCTCCATCACCTGCCCCGGCCAGGCGCGAAAGGCCGTGGCTGCGGCCGTCACGATCTCGATAGGCGATTCGCCGGGGTAAATCGTGCGGTACCTGGCGATTACTTCCTCGGCGGAGTAGGGGCCGAGGTAGATGGCGACGCTGCCCCTGAGCGCGGCGGGCGCGTCGTCCCAGGTGAGCGTGCCGTGCCAGGGAACGGAGGTTTCGTCGTGCGTGTTGCCGAGGATCATGGGCAGGTCTTGAGAGAGCGGCGGCGCGTCGGGCGTGAACGGGTCACGCGAAAGCACGGCATGGTCGACGACCGGCAGCCAGTCGGAACTGGTGGCGATGGCCGCTGCCTGAATTCTCTGCCACGGCATGGTTTTGAGATCCGCAAGATTGGCGCGGGTGACGCCGAGTTTGCCCAGCATGAATTCGGTCCGCTGGGACGCGATCTCGATCGGCGCGCCTTTCACTTGCTGGCCGCTCATGGTCATTACGCGATGGAAGAGGCCGTGAGCGGCGGGCATGGCCATCAACGTGGCGCACTTGGCCCCTCCACCCGATTGTCCAAAGATCGAAACGCGAGCAGCGTCGCCGCCGAATTCGGCGATGTTTTCGCGCACCCACTTGAGGGCGAGCGCCAGGTCGAGCATCCCTGCGTTGCCGGAATCGGGATACTGCTTCGGGTCGATCGCGCCGAGATAGAGAAACCCGAAGGCGTTGAGCCGGTGGTTGACTGTGACCACGACCACGTCGCCGCGGCGGCAGAGGCGCTTGCCGTCGTAGAGCGGGCTGTTGACGGAGCCGTTGTTATACGCGCCGCCGTGGAAGTAGACCAGCACCGGGCGGTTGCGACGGTCGCGGAGGGCGGGGGTGAAGACATTGAGATGGAGGCAATCCTCGCTCTCGACGCCGGCTTCAGGCGCTACGCGCAGCTCGGTTCCGGCGGGGTTCATGCCTGCGGAGCCGAGGCTGGGCGCGGAGTTCCCGCGCAGAATTGTCAGTTGCGGAGCGCGCGTGGCGAAGGCGTCGCAGGATTTTTCGCCGGTCCACGGAGTGGGCGGCAGCGGGGCCTGGAAACGCACGGACGCGGTATCCGCGCCATAGGGAATGCTGCGGAAGACGATGATGCCGTCTTCGACATAGCCTCTGACTTTGCCGTAGGCGGTTGTGGCGGCCGCTCCTATCCTGGCTTCCGCGTACCCGCCAGTCTGCACAGCGAGACTGCCGGGAAAAGAGAAAATGCGGCGGCGAAGCGCGAGGCCGGCAGCGGCGGCTCCCGCGGAACGCAAAACGGCGCGGCGATTCACAGGCTTCATAGCAGCGTCTCCTGAATCTGGAAGAACCGGCGCCAATGCATCTTACTCCGCGGTCCTGTTGCCCCGCAGAGCGCCCATAGGCCCAGGTATTCTGCCTCTCGTTGCGGTTTACTTCTTGAATAGTTCACTATGTGACCCGAGACGAACGAGGTGCAACGTGTCGTCGCCGGGTTTGCGGTAAATCATAACCAGGTCAGGCCGCACGTGACAGTCCCGATGGTCCTCCCACTCGCCCCCAAGAGGATGGTCCCGATGCCGCTCTTTAAGCGGCTGATCGTTTGCAAGCGCCTGGACCAGCGTCTCAAAATTCTCCAACAGAAATTTGCGATGTGGGCCCTTCGCTTCGCGTTTGAAATCCCGTTTGAAAGCGGCAGTCTGCTTAATCTTTCTCATCGAACGCCGCTCGCAGATCGTCAAACGTCACGTCTTCCACCCGCCCTGCGCGAGAATCCTTCATCGCCGCTACGCTTTCGCGGTTAGGGACGCGTATTTCGAACGGCAGGGCCTTCTCCGCCGCGACGCGGATCAACAACAGCCGCACCGCATCGGAAACGGACAGCCCCATTGCGGCAAGTGCTTTTGCGGCCTTGGCCTTTACTTTTGCGTCTACGCGAATGTGCACCAGGCTGGCAGCCATGAACCCTCCACTCTTATGAGTATACAACGTATACTCGCGAAGGCGGCATCGCCTCGCAGGAAGCATTTCCACGGCTGAGAATATGCGGACATTTCACACTTTTTTCGGGTCTCTTCCTGTATTAATTCCCGTAGAACCGTTCTCTGGACGAAGATTGGACCTCTCCTTTTCACATCCTTGTGGAGCGCGGTAGACTGCCAACACGGCTCACGAGACGGGCGTATGGCCAGAAGCACCAAGAAAACAGAGCTATTTAACGGCCGGGACTACTCCTGGATGCAATTCAACGGGCGTGTGCTCGAAGAGGCCGAAGACGCGACGAATCCGCTGCTGGAGCGGGTGAAGTTCCTGGCCATCACCGGGTCTAATCTCGATGAGTACGTGGAGATTCGCCAGGCCGGCCTGATGCAGCGCATTGAAGACGGCTACCGCGAGCCCGGCTACGACGGGCTGCGCCCCGCCGAATCGCTCACAGTGCTGACCGCCGAGATTCACAAGTTTGTGGCCGCGCAGTACCGGTGCTGGAACAAGCAACTGGCGCCGGAGCTGCGCAAGCAGGGCATCCGGCTGCTGACGTGGAACGAACTCGGCGAGGAGGCGGCGGAGTTTGCCCGCGGCTACTTCCAGCGCGAGGTCGATCCGCTGCTGACACCGATTTCGATCGATCCCGCGCATCCCTTTCCGCGGGTGCTGAACAAGGCGCTTTGCCTGGCCTTGCTGCTGCGGCCCAAGCGCCGCAGCTCCGGGCCGCAGGTGCTGGGCGTGGTGACGGTGCCGCGCGCGTTGCCCAGGTTCGTCCACCTGCCCAGCGCGCACGGCCACCACGACTACGTGCTCTTGCAGGAGATGATCGAGCAGCATCTGGCCGGCATGTACCGCGGCTACGCGGTGCTGGCTTCGGCGTCCTTCCGCGTGACGCGCAACTCGAACCTCTACTTCGAGGAAGAAGAAGCGCGGTCGCTCTTGGAGACGATCCGCGTGGAGCTGCACAACCGGCGCAAAGGCGATGCGGTGCGGCTGGAGATCGAGAGCAACGCCGACCCCGAGATTGTGGAGCGGCTGCGCGTGAACTTCGAGCTCGACGAAGGCCAGGTTTTTCGCGCTGAAGGCCCCATCAATCTCTCGCGGCTGATGTTTCTCTACGGCGACATCCAGCGGCCCGACCTCAAGTTCCAGCCCTTCACGCCCAAGCCGCTCGTGTTGAGCCGGAAATCGGCCGGCATCTTCGACGAGCTGCGGCAGCGCGACATTCTGCTGCACCACCCCTACGACTCCTACGATCCGGTGGTCGAGTTTGTGCAGCGGGGCGCGCAGGACCCGGCCGTAGTGACCATGAAGCAAACGCTCTACCGCACGAGCCAAGACTCGCCGATGTTCCAGGCGCTGACCGAGGCCGGCGCGAGCAAAGAAGCGACCGTGGTCGTGGAGCTGATGGCGCGCTTCGACGAGGCCTCGAACATTCGCTGGGCGCGCAGCATGGAGGACGCGGGCGTGCAGGTCTTCCACGGCGTGGTCGGACTGAAGACGCACTGCAAGCTCTCCATGCTGGTGCGCCACGACGAAGACGGCGTGACGCGCCGCTACTGCCATCTGGGCACGGGCAATTACAATCCCGACACGGCGCGTTTCTACACCGACCTGAGTTTGCTGACCAGCGATCCGCAGATTGCCGAGCGGGTGCACATGGTGTTCAACTACCTGACCGCGCACGCCGAGATCGACGACTATAACCCGCTGCTGGTGGCGCCGCTCACCATGGCGGAGAGCTTTCTGCGCCTCATCCGCCGCGAGCAGGAGCACGCGCAGGCCGGGCGGCTGGCGCACATTGTGGCCAAGATGAACGCCCTGCTGGAGCCCTCGATCATTCATGCGCTCTACCAGGCCTCCGCGGCCGGCGTCGAGATCGACCTGATCGTGCGCGGGCTGTCGATTCTGCGCCCCGGCGTGAAGGGCTTGTCGGAGCGCATCCGCGTGCGCTCGATCGTGGGCCGGTTCCTGGAGCACTCGCGCATCTTCCACTTCGCCAACGGCGGCAGCGACGAGATATATCTGGGCTCGGCCGACTGGATGCCGCGCAATCTCTTCGAACGCTGCGAGGTCGTTTTTCCCGTGCGCGACCCGGCGGTGATCGCGCGCATTCACAACGAGATTCTGCCTGCCTATATGGCCGACACAGTGAAGGCGCGCCTCCAGCAACCGGACGGCAGTTACCTGCGCGCCAGCAAGGCGATGAAAGGCGCAGCGCCGTTTTCCTCGCAGGATTTTCTGATCTGCCTGGCGGAGGGAAAGACGGAACTGGAAGCGATGCCCGCGCCGGGCGCCGTACGTCCGGCCAGATCCGCGCAAAAGACGGAGGCGGCCGCGGACTGAGTGCGTGCTATCCGCCTTACGATCTGGTTGCGCGCGATTTCTCCCTCGACAAGTTCTTTGAACAATTCCGCTTGCCTCGCGGGGGTCAGGAGACCCCCGCGACAGCCGGTCCGCAGACCGGCGCTACATTTTGGCGGCTACGCAATCGCACTGACGCGGGATTATCCGTGGGGCACCGTTTTTCCACATTCGGGCACAGGCGCTGCACCGGCTGCGCCCGAGGCCGCGTGCTTTAGGCTGGAAATCGGAATGAGTGTCTGTTCGATTTGCGAGGGCGCGGGGCTGGTGCGCGTGCTGGACGCCCAGGGCAACTGGGCGAGCCGGGCCTGTACGTGCCAGGAGGCCGAGCGCGAGCGGCGACGCCTGAGCGCGGCCGAGATTCCCGCGCGCTACCGCGACTGCACCCTCGATAGCTTCGAGATCTATCACGAAGCCGACCGCTCGCTGGGCGAGGCATTGCTTACCGCGCGGCGCTTCGTCGACGAGTATCCGGCGGGAACCGCGGGCAAGGGACTGCTCTTCATCGGGCCCATGGGCGTGGGCAAGACCCACCTCGCCGTGGGCGTGTTGCAGCGCCTCACGCGGGAACGCGGCGTAAAGGGGCTGTTCTGCGACTACCGCGAGCTGCTCAAGAGCATCCAGAACAGCTACAACCCCGAGGTCAGGACCACCGAGCTCGAGCTGTTGCAGCCGATCTTCTTGGCCGAGGTGCTGGTGCTGGACGATCTGGGCGCGCAAAAGCCCAATGAATGGGTGTGGGATACGGTGGCGCTGATCCTAAACACGCGCTACAACGACCGCCAGACGACGATTATCACCACAAATTACCAGGACTTGCCGGCGGGCGGCGGAAGTCAGAGCGACGCAGAACGCGCCGCGCGAGAACAGACCCTGGGCGACCGCATTGGCGACCGCATGCGTTCGCGGCTGGCCGAAATGTGCATCCGCGTGTGGATGAGCGGCAAGGATTGCCGCCAGTCGCCCATCAAGCGGGCGCGCTTCGGGTGAAGCTTCCCCACAGGCTGCGGGAGGTCCTTTCTGAATCAGCAGAATAGCCCGGGTTACCGGAACAGCCACAGGCTCGCCAGGAGCAAGAGCACGAACGCGATGGTCAGGCCCTGATAGGCGCGTTCGGCGTAGGGGCTCTTCTTGGAGGTGTTGTTTGTGGCTTCGCGCGGAGCACTTGTCTCCGGCTGCGGGGAGGTGCGCATGGCTGGCCTGCCTTTCAACGCCTTGCAGTCGAGTGACGAAACCATCGGTTCTCTGGTGCGCGCTTGGCGTGCGCCGGAGTCTTGACGGTCCCCTGCCAACAGCTCTCTAGTCGATTTAGACGTTCGCACTTCATCAAGGATGCCGGAAAAAGATGGCGATGCGATGAAAATCGCCGGCGCGGCCCGGCGATGTGCCGGTAGAGCTTGGGTGGCGCGAGTTTCGCCGGCATCGCGGCTCGCCAACGGGTGTACAATCTCGCTCGTGAGCTCAGGTCCGCAACTCGTTCGCCCGCCCGTCGCAGCCGAGCGCAACTGGCTTCCCGTGGCCGTGGCCGCGACCCTCGTGATCGCCATTGTGGCCGGGATCGTCTTCTTCTACGAGCATGGCAAAAGCGCGCCGAGGGTCATGCCGGTTTCCGCGGCCACCGATCCCTACGCCGCCCACCTTGACCTTGGCAAGCTGGCCATGAGCGAATCGGCCAGCCTGTCGGGCGGAAAAGTCACCTATCTCGACGGCCACATTACCAACCAGGGCAACCGCACCGTGACAGGAATTACCGTCCAGGTTCTTTTCCGCGATGCGGCCAACGAGATCGCGTGGAACGAGACCCAGCCGCTGCGCCTGATCCGCACCCGCGAACCGGAGGTCGATCTCGAGCCGGTCTCCGCGGCTCCGCTCAAGCCCGGCGATCAACAGGATTTCCGGCTGGTGTTCGATACCGTTCCAGACCAATGGGACGGCGCGTACCCCGAGATCCGCATCCTCCACGTCGAGACCAGGTAGTCTACCGCCCATCTTTACCGGGTAGAAACTACGCGAACATGCAAAATTTACCTGCCTGACGCGGCGTTTTCTGGGCCGGATCGACCCGTCTCGCGCGCCATCTTTGCCGCGGAACCATTGCAAATTCAATACGATGCGGATTGCCCTTCGCGTTGCCGCGGCTTTGGCATCGGCCGTGCAATACATCAGGGTGAGCAGACGAACACGCTCCACCGGCGTCACGTTCAAGAACAGCCGGGAATCCAAATGGGGTAAGCCCATGCAATCTCTGAGACTCATTTCATTTCCCCGCCATGCCGCAGTGCTTGTGCTGGCTTCGGCGACTGCATTTCCGGTTTGGGCGCAGCAGGCCCAGCCATCCGCAACGGCTTACCAGAGCGCACCTCCTTCGGCCGCGCAACAGCAGCCCTCCCCAGCGGCCGACCGGCCGTTGAGCGCGCCGAAGGAAGGTTTCTGGGGCCGCGTGAATCCATTCGCCAGCAAGAAGTGGGTGAAGAAGCAAACCGACCCCCTCGACGACCGGCTCTCGGAGCTGGATGAGGTGAATGCCCGCAACGCGCGCGACATCAGGGACGTGGATGCGCGGGCGCAGGCCGGAATCAGCAAGGCGCAGGCGCAGGCCGATGCGGCCAACCAAGCCGCAAACACGGCTAACCAGGAGGCGCTCAACGCCAACCATGTGGCACAGGACGCATCGGGTCACGTGGACCGGCTGAACTCGAAGGTCAAGGGTCTGGACCAGTACCGGCAGGTTTCGGACCTCGACCTGCGGTTCCGCGCCGGGAGCCCATTGCTCACGGCCGAATCGCGCGCCAAGCTGGATGAGCTGGCCGCCGGCATCACCGGCCACGAAGGCTACATTCTGGAGATGGAAGCGCACTCGCCTGCCGCGGGCAGCGCCGGCATCCAGAGTTCCGAGCGCCTGGCCGAAGCGGTCGAACGCTACTTAGTAACCGAACACCAGATTCCCGTCTACCGCATGCACTATGTGGCTCTAGGCAACGCCCAGGCGCCTGCGACCGGCGACGAAGAGCAAAAGCCGGAACCGGTGCGAGTGAGCAATGTGCATCTGCGGTTGATGGAAAACAGTTTGGCGGCCAGGGCAGAAGCGTCCCCCCAGAGCGCTTCTGCCACAGGTGGCGCGGAGCAGCCGTAAATCCCGGCTCATCCTCCCCCGAGGCTTTGCTCCGCGCTGACGGCGCCCCGCCGTCTGGCCGCCAACCAAGCTCTCGCAACGCGAGAGAACCAAGGCAACTTGGCCCCCGTTTCGACGGGGGCCGTTTTTTTCTTGCGCCCGTCAACGCCGTGTCCCGTCGAGACACGGCGTAAGCCGCAGCTAAAACCTGGGCCGCAACGGCGCTTACGGCTGCCTGGGGGATCGCTGCCGGTTTCTGCGCCGGTGCGCGGGGCGAATCTCCGATGGGCCCGCGAGCCCGATCGGGAAAGACGCATGCCGCGCATCGAAGAGCAATCTATCTGCAGGAGACGCACACGAGCAATGGCCGATTCGTGGTATGCGGGGACCACGGAAGTGGGGCGGCCGAGGTTTGGCATGAGCTGTGCGCGTCGAGCATTTTCGAGTTACAGCAGACAGCCTGTTTGTCCGTCGCAAGCGTTCACGATGACCAACGCGCCCTGGGAGCCGCAGCCGGCGGAGTTCGCCGCATCAAGGCAAGCTTTGAAGCCGTGCCCTTCAAAGCAACTTTCTCCAGTTCTCTTCGTTCATGCGATTGCCCTGCCGATCTGCGATCGACCCCATTCAAACGCAGCGCCGCGATATACAATGTTGTTTCGCCGCAAGCCGGAAAGAATTCCGGCACCCAATGAAATCGAGTGAATGCCTGTGAAGACCATTCCATTCCGCCCCGCCGTCGCGCTGATGCTGGCGCTTATTGCTCTCCCCGCTTGCCCGCAGGCACGCCTCCCCAACGTGCTCTCGAGCCACATGGTGGTGCAACGCAACCAGCCCATTCATCTGTGGGGGTGGGCCAGTCCCGGCGAGAGCGTCGCGATTGACTTCCACGGCGTTCGCGCATCCGGAACGGCGGATGAGCTTGGCCACTGGAGCTTTTATTTGCCGCCGGAGCCGGCGGGAGGCCCCTACACGCTCACGGTTTCCGCCTCCAATGCCATCAACCTCACCGACATTCTGGTCGGCGATGTCTGGTTTGCCTCCGGGCAGTCGAATATGGAGCTGCCCCTCATTGGATTCCCAGGGAGCGCAACCGTCGACAACGGCCCTGAAGAAATCCGCAACGCGACGCATCCCGAGATCCGGCTGCTGCATATCAAGGAGAAGTCTTCGTACTATCCTCTTGACGACATCGATAGCAACTGGACGCTGTGCACTCCGGAGACCGCCTCAACCTTCTCCGCGGCGGCCTATTTCTTCGGGCGTGAGATCGCCGAGAAGGAGCACGTTCCGGTGGGTCTGATCGATTCCACGTGGGGCGGCACCGTTGCCGAAGCCTGGGTCTCGCTGGACACGATCTCCTCGGACGCATCGCTGATGCCGCTCTTTGCCTCCTGGGCCGCGATGACCGACAAGGTTGCGGATATGCCTGCGGTCGAAGCTCAAGAAAAGCGCGAGGATGCCGCTGCACTCGCTGCGAACCAGACGCCACCGAAGCATCCCTGGCATCCAAATCCAGTTTCCTGGGAGCCGGCAGGGCTCTACAACGCCATGGTGAATCCGTTCACGCAATTCCCCATTCGCGGAGTCATCTGGTACCAGGGCGAGTCGAATAGCCGTGTGGAACGCGCGGCCCTGTATCAGCGCATCTTCCCGGCTCTGATTGCGGATTGGCGCCGGCATTGGAACCAAGGCAACTTCCCTTTCCTCTTTGTCCAGATCTCGAACTTCAATTCGATGACACCTGAGAATTGGGCGGTGATCCGGGAGGCGCAGCGCCGGACTCTGTCGGTTTCGAATACCGCCATGGCGGTCACCATCGACATCGGCGATCCCGATAACGTGCATCCCGCGGACAAGCAGGACGTGGGCCATCGGCTGGCTCTGGCGGCGCGCGCACTCTCCTACGGCGAACCCATTGAGTACTCCGGGCCGCTTTATCGCCAGGCCAGCATGGAAGGCGGCGCGATGCGCGTGGAATTCGATCATAGCGAAAGCGGCCTGGTGGCGAAAGATGGCGCGCTCAACGGCTTTGAGATCGCCGGGGAGGATGGCAAATTCGTGCCCGCCACGGCGACGATCGAAGCCGGCAGCGTGATGGTTTCAGCCACGGCGGTGCCGAATCCCAAATATGTCCGCTACGGCTGGCAAAACGCGCCCTCCGTGAATCTGTTCAACGGCGAAGGTTTGCCGGCTTCACCGTTTACATCGGAAGAGACGATTCCGGCGCCGTAGTTGTACCGATCAACTCTGCGACTGTTTCCGAAGCGGGTGCGGATGTCATCTGCGCATCGACTCGAAACGGCTTACGGAATGTGAGGGCGTAGAATCGGTTCTTTCCCACGACGTTCAGGATTTCCAGATGCGTTTCGAGCATTTCGGCGGGCACCAGATCAATCGGAGCCGTGACCGCCTGCTTGCGATTCCTGTAAAAGCTGCTGGTGACGGGGCCGCGTTCAAAGGCGGCCTTCACGTGCTCCTCGGTTTCGTCGGCAATCAGGATGCGGCTTCCCGGCCTGGCCACGCGAATCATCTCGCGAATGGCCTTGGCGCGATCGTTGAAGAAGTTGATTCCTCCTACATGGAAGACCACGTCGAAGCTGGAATCGGCAAAGGGCAGGCATTCCGCGTTGCCGAGGAAGAGATCGGCGGAGAGTTGCCAGCGGCGTAGATTCGCCTGGCAATTGATCAGCATCTCCGGCGAGAGATCGATGCCGGTGAGCGATACACCGCGAGGCAGGTATTTGAAGTTCAGGCCCGTGCCAACGGAGGTCTCGAGAACCGAATCTCCCGGCTTCACCTCGAGCAGGCCGAGGTAGCTCATGACGTAGGTGTCGCGGACGAAGCCCGCGAGAGAGCACACTACGCGCTGGATGTCGTCGTAGAATCCGCCGATGGTTTCGTAAAGATGGTTGTACTTCTCGTTGTCGCCGGTCATATCTTCCGGGCGGCGCATGTCAGGCATCCCATGGCGGACGGGATAACGCTCACCGCCGGCACTGGCCAGAGCCTGATCATGCTCGTCTTTCACAAGCTGCAAATGTTCGCCGGTAGCTGGACTTTGCAGGATGGCCAGTGTCTCCGGCCGGCACTGCCAGCTTCGCGTCTTGAAGGCTTCGAGGAGCGGGCGGATGAGGAGCGCAGCCGCAGCCGCAAGACAGAGCCAGTTCAAGACTGAACTCGCCGCGAGAAGCTGGGACGGCATTGCGGTCATGCGGCCGAGGTATTCGAATGTGGCGGCGAGAACGCAAACCGCGGTAAAGGTTGTTACCCCAACCCGAATCGTCTCCGTGCGAAACTCCAGATTCCAGGCCCAGACCAGCATGGCGGCAAACCAGTAAACGAAGAATACCGGCACGCCCGCGCCAAGAATGGCAGAGAGCTGCGCGAGCGGAAGGATGGAGCTTTCACGATAGGGAGCGGAAATGCCCGCCGGAAGCAAGGCGGCATGCAGCGCCGCAAAGAGTACGGCGAAGACCGGAAGCGGGAACGTGGAAAGGAATCCAGGCAAGCGGGGACTGGCGACGCGATGCAGTGTAAACGGCAGAATGCCAAGCACCATGGCGAGCAGGGTCCAGCCGGCGTAAGCGAGCAACGCGCCAGGGCCGCTATGCGGCAGCCCACGCAACAGATGGGGCAGACCGAACAGCACAGCGAAGCCCAGCATCCAGAGAAATCCACGGCGCAGCCGCTGCGTGCCCACGAACCACGCGCTCATGATAGGACTGGTGAAAGCGCCGATGCGCGCGATGAAGAAACCGAGACTGAATACGCCGAAAACGATCCAGGCGACAATCTGCCTGAGACGTAAATTGGAATTCGAGTGCATTTTGCCTCCTGGAGATGGTGCGAATTAATGTTTTCCAATGCGTTGTTTCCGCGCTGAAGAAGTCTTGCTCGCCGCGCGGGTATTCTGCGAACGAAGGCGCGGCGCGGTTGACGGCTCGGCAGCGGCGAGCTCGGCTCGTGCAGATTCGCCCCACTGGATTGCGGCGGTGGTGAGGGCCCTGCCGAAGCTGAGCGTCAACAGCCAGTAGGGCTGATGAGGGTTGGGCGGCTTATTGGCGGGCACGGAAGCCTGAATCCTGTTCAGGGTGTCGAGCATGCGCCGATTGCGCTCCTCAAATTCCCGGATGTGCGCCGCAGCCACGCCGGGAGCGGCCTCGCGAGCAAAAAACAGCTTGAGCAGGAATTCGTTCCGGGGCGGTTCATCGTGGAAAGGAACTGCCAGCCATTCGCGCAGACAGCGGCGGCCCGCTTCGGTCAGTACATACTCCTGACGTGGTCTGCGCCCGTTCGATTCCCCGCGGGACTTCGCGATCAGCCCTTCGCGGGTGAGCCGTTTCAGCGCCGGGTAGATCTGTCCGTAGCTCTCACCCCAGAAGTATCCGATGGATCCCTGGACAGCTTTGCGCATGTCGTATCCGGAAATGTTGGGCTGGATGGAGAGCAGGCCCAGAATCACGTAGCTTGTTGGATTGCGTGGCATATATCTGCACAATATATCTAGACGATATATCTGTCAAGCAGAACAATGGGCGCAATCGACTGGCCACTGAATGCTCCCCACAGGATTCATCGATCCTGTCTATCGCCTGAGGAGGGCCATGCGGCCAGTTGAGAAGACGGATGGAAACGGCCGCGAAGGAGTCTCGATCCCTATCGCGCTGCGGCGCGAGCCTCCAGCCTGCGGATGGACTTGATCGTCTCGGCGAGCGCGGTCTTGCCGATCTCGCTCTCGAAATCCTTTTGCATGGAGTCGAGGGCGGCGATGACACGCAGGGCGCATCGCTTGCCCTGCGGCTTGAGCGCGAGAAGGTAAGCGCGCGCGTCTTCGGGATCGATCTTGCGCAAGAGCAACCCCTTCGCCTCCAGCGACGAAATGCAGTGGCTCAGGTTGCCGCGGGTGGTCGAGAAGGTCTCCGCCAACTGCGAGGGCTTGACCTGGCGCGGCGCCTCGAAGAAGAGCGCGGCCAGCACCAAGGCCTCGAGAAAACCGAGATTGTCTCCGGCAAGCACCCGCGAGGCGAGCGACTCGAAGCGTCGCGCCGCGCGGTTCACGGCGAACATGGGACTTTCCTTCAAGAAAGCGTCGATGCGCATGGCTCTAGGAATGTAGTTTAGCACCTCAACTATTCGAATTCATACAAAATCATCCTTGAAGAAGCCGCGCCGGACCGCGATCATGATAGAGATGCGCCGATTTCAACTGCTCCCGAACGCCCTATTCCTGGTGCTGACCGCGCTGTTGCCCGCGGCTTTCGCGCAGGACGCAGGCCCTTCGCCGAAGAAGCCTGTGAAAGGGCCGGAAGAGACATTGGTCGTGCTCGGCTCGGCCACGCCCGTGCCACTGGCCGAGTCCGAGCGCTCGGTGGAGATTCTGCCGGTGCAAGGGCAGGCGCTGGCGGCAGAGTCGGCGCAGGATTTTCTGCGCGAAGACTCCTCGGTTTTTCTTGAAGAACGCGGCGCAGGCGGCGGCCAGGCCGACATCGTGATGCGCGGGGGCAGCTTCGAGCAGACGCTGGTCTTGCTCAACGGCTTCCGCATCAACGACGCGCAAACTTCGCACCACAATCTCGATTTGCCCGTGCCTCTCGACGCCATCGATTCCATTCAGGCGCTGGCGGGCGCGGGATCGACGCTGCATGGAATAGACGCGCTCAGCGGAGTGGTGGATTTTCTGACCGCGGCGCCCGATCACGAATCCCTGCTGCTGCGCGCGGGCGAGGGCAGCTTCCAATCCAACGAAGAAACGCTGCTGGGCGGGGCCACGCGCGGCCGGTGGAGCGGGCGCGTGACGGCGGAGCGCAACTTCTCCACGGGATTCATGGCCGATCGCGATTACCGCAACGAAGATGCCTCCGGCGAAAGCTGGCTCGGCTCGCGGCTCGGCGTCACCGACCTGCTAGTCGCCACAAGCGATCGCGCCTTTGGCGCCAACCAGTTTTATGGTCCCTATAACTCGTGGGAGCGGACCAAGGGCTGGTTCGCTGGGGCGCGGCAGGAGCTGGGCAGCCACACCGTCGCGGCTTTTGGGGTTCGCCGCCACACGGACGAGTTTGTGCTCCTGCGCGACGATCCCGCAATCTACGAGAACAACCACGTCGACGATTCGTGGCAAGCGTCGCTGCGCGAGACGCTCGCGGTGCGCAAGGATTCCGCGCTGCTGATCGGCCTCGAGGCCGAGGGCGACAGTATCAATAGCTACAATTCTTCCAGTGGTGTGCGCGCGTTCGCGCTCGGCATTCATGCGCGCAATCGCGGCGCGGGCTACGTGGACCTGGACCTGCGGCCGGCAAAGCAGCGCTGGAGTTTGTCCGCCGGCGCGCGCGAAGAGGTTTTTTCAGGCGGAGCGCAGGCCGTATTTTCGCCGGAGCTAGCCGGCAGCCTGCGCTTGGCCAAAACTCTGAAACTGCGCGCCAGCGGCGGCTACGGATTCCGGATTCCGACCTACACCGATCTCTACTACTTCGATCCTTCGACGCTCGGCAATCCCAACCTCAAGCCGGAGTCGGCCTGGTCGAGCGATGCCGGCGCGGATTGGACGCCGTCGACGAAGCTCACGCTCTCAGCCACCGGATTCTACTCGCAGCAACACGGCACGATCGACTACGTGAAGAGCGCGACGTTTCCGAATCCGTATCTTCCCGCGTCGTGCGTAACGGCGAACACCTGGTGTGCCGATAATCTGAACGGCCTTCGTTTTGCTGGTGTCGAAACCAGGCTCACATGGATTCCAAAGAAGTCGCAAAGCGTGCGCATCGCGTGGACCGACCTGCACGGAGCGCAAAGCGCCTTGCACGGGCTGGAGTCGGAGTACGTGTTCAACTACCCGGTCGAGAATACTCATGCCTCGTGGAGCTGCGCACTGGGCCGCGATTTTGTTCTGACCAACGCCGTCGAAGTTGCCCAGCGCTATCAGCAGACGGTGTATCCGGTGTGGAATGCGACGCTCACGCACGACGCAGGCAAGCTGCAGCCGTATCTGCGGCTCACGAATCTGAGCAACACCGGCTACCAGGAGATTGCGGGCGTCAACATGCCGCCGCGGACGATCATGGGCGGGGTTGCGCTGCAACTGGGGCGATAAACCGAACCGGTCTCATCAATCAGCGGTATCAACTCGCCGAATGCCTGGGCCCCGTCCGCCGCGGCGGATTGTCGGGTCACATACTTGCCCGACGAGCCGTAGAGACATTGATGAGACCGGTTGTAGCCGCCGCGGAAAATCTCTTGCGCCGCAGGCACGGAATTCTGCTATCTTTTATCTCGTACCTCGGCAGCCCGCGCGCAAAACCAATCAGCGGGCTCTACCTGCATTCTCCTGCTCATGAGGGATTGTGGATGGAGGCGTTCAGGAGCACATCGGGAAGGTGTGCCTGCGCACCGCATTCGCATCGCCTTCCCTCGAACTCAAACAATCCAACGCACAGGAGATCAATGATGAGTCAGACAGGAAACCACCACAAGATCAATTACGTTGAGTTCGCCGCGGCTGACGTGGCGCGCGCCAAGCAGTTTTATGCGACCGTTTTTGGCTGGGAGTTCAAGGACTGGGGGCCGGAGTATATCGACTTCGCCCCCGAAAGCGGAGGCATCGCTGGAGGCTTTCGCCTGAGCAAGCCAGAGGAGACGAGCGGCAGCGCCGCGCCACTGATTGTGCTCTATTCCAAAGAACTGAAAGCCACGGAAGCGGCCATTGTCGCGGCAGGTGGGGCGATCGTTGTGCCCACCTTCGAGTTTCCCGGCGGACGGCGCTTTCACTTTTCCGATGGAGTAGGAAATGTGTTGGCGGTGTGGTCGGAGTAAGAAAAAACAGAGCCTGCGATCATCTGCCGAACTGGTGCTCTTACTTCGTGAATTCGCACCAGCGGAATTCGTGCTATCCCATCCTTACGCCTAAATTCGGGCGAAAGGATGGGGCACGGGATGGTTTCTCTTCAAGCGGTCAGAGACCTAATTTACGCGCGGCGGCAGCTGGAGCGGCTTGCGCGGCCCCAGCTCTTCTCGAAGCAAGGTCAATCCCAGAAGCCACCGCTCAAAGCCGTCGGAAAGACGCGCGAACATGGGCGCTTCTTTTTCGTACTCGAAGAGATTGAACTGACTAACGATGAAGTAGCTCTCTTTGCCCGCGCGGATGAGCTCGGCAAGGCTCGGGGTACGATGGCGCAGGCGGCGCTTCGATTCCGCGGCCTCAGGGTACATGCCGGCCACGAACAAGGCGTAGTCGCCGATGTGCTTGCGCAGCGCGCGCTCGCGATCGAAGGAAGGAGCAGTGCCGTTCACCGGGTCGGCGGCGCGCTCCATCTCCTCTAGCCGATCGATCGGCTGGCCCGAATCATCGCGCATGCAGTAGAGATTGTTGGCCTCGGAGAACTCGCACAGCAAGCGAGCCACGTAGCCGGTCACGTCGGGATCGTGAAGGCCCAGCTTGCCCTCGTAGCTTTTGCGGACCGCTTGTTGAAAGAAGGGTTCGAGCGGATGCGTCTGCTGCATACACACCTCCCGTGCGAAATCGTAAAGATTCTTCCGTGCTTTTCAACTGCGGCTGCGCGCGATGAGCCGGTTGCCTGTCGGGCCGGCTGACCACCCCCAAGAAACAAAGACCGTTTCTTGGGGACCCCGGTTGTTCCTGGTCGTGCTGCGCGGGGAAGTTGCCGCCGCGGCCCCATTCACTTCGTTGTAACACTGAGCATACCGGAAGAGTTGCGTTTGGCAAGAGAGCAGGACGAACTTTGTTGGCAGACGCGTGGTTCGACTGCAAATACCGCGGGGCTTTGTGCGGCCGATTTCAGGCGCGCGACAATAAGCCGATCCTGCGGGCTGCCTTTTTTCGTGGATGAGACTTTCGTCGGTCTGAAGAAGTTGCGCTTATACGGTCGCAGGTGTGCGCGATTCGAGTTCGGCCAGGCGCTTGGCCAAAAGCGTCTCCAGCTTGACGAGCGCGGCCGAGAAGCCCTCGATGCCTTCCTTGAGTTTGTCGTTGGCCATGCGATCGGCGGCGTGCATGCGGTCGAAGGTCGCCTTGTCTACATTGATTCTTTCAATCTGCAGGTTCCCGGCGGCTTCCGGCGAGAGTTTGCGCGGCAATTCGCCCTGCGCGGCTTCCAGCTCGGCCAGCAGTTGCGGCGAGATAGTGAGCAGGTCGCAACCGGCCAGCTCCGTGATCTCTCCGAGGTTGCGAAAACTCGCGCCCATCACCACGGTCTTGTAGCCGAATTTCTTAAAGTAGTTGTAGATGCGCGTCACAGACTGCACACCGGGATCGTCGGCGCCGTGGTAGTCCTTGCCGGTGTCTTTCTTGTACCAGTCGAGGATGCGGCCCACGAAGGGCGAGATGAGCGTCGCGCCCGCATCGGCGGCGGCGATGGCCTGGTGCAGGCCGAAGAGCAGCGTCAGGTTGCAGTGGATGCCTTCACTCTCAAGAACCTCGGCGGCGCGAATACCCTTCCAGGTCGACGCGATCTTGATGAGCACGCGATCGCGGCCGATGCCCGCGGCGTCATATTGCTGGATAATGCTGCGCGCCTGCGCGACGGTGGCGTCCGTGTCGTAAGAGAGCCGCGCATCGACTTCCGTCGAGACGCGGCCGGGCACGATCGCGAGAATCTTCTTGCCGAAGGCGATGGCCAGCCGCTGGAAGGCGAGATTGGCGACGGCCTGGTCGGTAGCGCCCTCGCCGAGCTGGTTGCGCGCGTCCTTCAACACTCCGTCCACGATCGGCTGATACTGCGGCATCTGCGCGGCGGCCGTAATCAGCGAGGGATTGGTGGTGGCGTCCTGGGGATGGAACTTCTCCATCGCTTCCATGTCGCCGGTATCGGCAACGACCACGGTGTATTGGCGAAGCTGTTCGAGCAGATTCTGCGGCATGACTCCTCCAGGGAAGGGGCTCCCGGCTATAAGCGCGTCCATCTCTAGTGTACGGCCATTCGAATCGACCGCGCGGTCGAGTTCGCAAACTTGGTATCAAGGACCCAGTCTCCGATTGGCGGGCCTCCATTTGCTAGCTTGACGGCTCGATATCGAAATTCAGCGCACGCGCACGCTCCAAGAAACGTTCAAAGTTCCCGACTCCCCATTGGTTTGAGACTGCGTAGGCTTCCCTAGGCCCGAAGTTGATCACTTCTTCACCCGCAAGGAAATGCCTTGCAATATGGTGCCGTTCAAAGATCTTCTGTGCTTCCTCAATCGGGGTAAAGAGCTCGCCCCCCTGGGTCTCCTGCGGGAAGGCTTCAAGCAACGCTTCAAACCTTGAGGGCTTGTTGGCTCCGACCCAGTTCTTTATCACAGCCAGGACAAGCCTGCGTTTATTGTAGATTGTCCCTTGGAAAAGATAGCGCGAATAATCGCGCCCTGAACGTCGAGCTTCTCTGCGTTCAGCCGCCTGTTGCCGTATCTGAACCTGATAGTCCACAGCCTCGGGCAGCGGTATTATTTTCTCAACTTCCACTAACACATCCTGGTTGTTTTTGTATGGGACTAGCCGAACGCATTGAATGTCAAGATCGTGAGCGTTCAGCCACATGACAGCGGTGGTTAGTTCAGGCGCAAAGCCTGAGGCAACAAGTGTTATGCGCACTTCGCGAGCAAAATCGTCCTCTAGCGCTTCGTCCCACCCGAGGAAGCCGAGTAGTTTTTGTTCTGCGTCCTCAAGCACGCCAAGTTTTTTGTTATAGTCTCTGTATATTTCGACAGCCCGCTTGAATGTTAGTGTAGAAACCATTGCTGCATAGCGAATGGCCTGAAGATCCATGTGCTCGCCAGTGTCATCTCGCTTCAATTCAACAACTACGAGATTCCCGCTCTTGTCCACAGCAAGCAGGTCTATGCGTCTATGGCTGACGTCCCATTCGGAGAACTCTTCTGAAATGACCAGGCAATCTGGGCATATCACGTCAATCTGGCCTCGCAGGGCGGCCTGAAGATCAAATCGCTCAAGTATGCCTAAAGTTCCAAAGCTTGCCTGCTCGAGCTTCTGGAATTGTCTTTCGCCATAGCGATACAGTGGCATTGTATTGCCCTCTCCTTCTCGAAACGCGATGTTTTGGTTTCAGCCCGCGTCCGCCTCGACTGTATTCTCCAGCACGCCGAGACCGGCGATGGAAACCTCCACGCGGTCGCCGGGCTTGAGCGGCCCCACGCCGGAGGGAGTTCCGGTGAGGATGAGATCGCCCGGCTCCAGCGTGAAAACCGCCGAAATGTAGCGGAGCAGATCCGGCACGGGAAAGATCATCTCGCGCGTGGAAGCCTGCTGGCGCAACTCGCCGTTGACGCGCGTCTCGATGGTGACGCCGCTCTCGATGTCCAGTTCGTCGCTCACGAACGGGCCGACGGGGCAAAAGGTGTCGAAGCCCTTGGCGCGCGCCCACTGGCCGTCTTTCTTCTGGAAGTCGCGGGCGGAGATGTCGTTGGCCAGAGTGAAACCGCGCACGACTTCGCGCCAATCGTCTTCGGGCTTGAGGTTGCGCGTGCGCCGGCCAATCACGATGGCCAGCTCGCCTTCGAAGTCCACGCGCTCGGAAACCGCAGGGAGCACGATGGCGCCGCCCGGCCGCAGCCGCGACGACGGCGGCTTGAAGAAGAGCAACGGCTCAGTGGGCATCTCGTTGCCCAGCTCCCGCACGTGCTCGCGGTAGTTGTGGCCCACGCAAACGATCTTCGACGGCGTGACCGGCGTCAGCAGTTCCGCCGCGCTCAGTGGGATCGGTTGGAAG
>Ga0326727_10011050_pt1 | contig 21206 bp, 11 predicted proteins | sample MB2enrmetagenome_FD_207643 | JGI IMG/M metagenome (GOLD analysis project Ga0326727, IMG submission 207643) | Lab enriched peat soil microbial communities from McLean, Ithaca, NY, United States - MB29MY | ecosystem: Environmental > Terrestrial > Soil > Wetlands > Peat | place: USA: New York...
GCAGGCAAAACTCCTGTCGGAAACGGATTACTCAACGTGTTGTAAGGGGTAAGGTCACCGTTGATCGACGCTACCATGGACGTCGTTTGCAGGGCGGAGAGTGCGCCAAAGCCACTCCCATAAACCATCCGCGGCAAGGTCACTATGCCAAAACCGCCGCGAATTACCGTTTTGTTGTTGGGGCTGTAAGCAAATCCGAAACGCGGCCCGATACCCTTATATTCCGTGGCCACCGTGTCGTTATAATTGCCCTTCCCGATCCACGTTACGGTCCCCAGGAGGTTCGATAGCCCTGGGTTGGTGGCGAGCGGGGATGGCAAAGTCGGGCTCCAAGTGGCAATCCGGTTATATTTCTCCGAGTCGCCGACGCTCACTTCCCACCGCAGGCCAAGGTTCAAGGTAAGACGGCTGGTCAATCTCCAATCGTCCTGGGCATAAAGGGCATAGTATGCGCCCACAGTTGACCAAGGCTCGAGCTGATTGATGGAACCGCTGTCGGCGTCACCGAGCAGGAAACTCGCAATGCCGAATCCTGCCGTCGAGCTGGCCTGAACAGGATTGGGGCCCTGCGTAAAGTCCCGACCGAAAGCGAAGGCGCCCGAATCATTCTGGTTTTGTCCCTCGTTAAAGTGAATCCAGCGCCCGTCCTCCCCAAACTTCAGACTGTGCTTGCCGCGTTGATGGTTGACACTCGCCAGAACAGCGAAGACGTTGCGCGGCTGGTTCTGATTAACATTGTCTTGCCCGTTGGTCAAATCATAATCTGTGGCCGTGATCTCACTGTCGGTGATGTAAGGAAACTGCGGGCTGGACACGCTGGTAAGCGAAGCGGGAAGGCCTAGCCCGGAGAGATTGAATCCCAAAGTGCTTCCGATTTGGTGAGCCAAACCCCGGCTGCCGGAAATGTTAACATCCGCCACGGTGGTGGTAGAAAACATACGGGTAAAATCGATCACGACGTTCGTAAAGTGATCCCGGGTAGTTCGACCGCCACCCAGGGGGAGCGGCATGTTCGGGGGGTTGGCACGGAGTTCCTGATCTCGCGAGAAAGTGGCAAACATCCGCGTCTTATCGCTGAAGTTGACGTCGCTGCGGATGTCATACTTGTTCGTGGTGATGCCCTGATAGCCTGGATAGACGAAATTGTTGGCGCCCGTCACCGCGTTCCCGGGCCTATTCGGCGTGGGGTAGTAACCGATGACGTTCATCGCCACGGAATTAAGATCCGCGGTGGGAATCGTGTTATTCGTAAAGGCGGTCCGCTGGTATCCACCGGCCGGCAGGGAGACCGTCGTCGAGGGGTCATAGATGGTGATAAGGGAACCGTTACTGGCAAAAGTTTGGGAAAAATTTCCCTGCCGCTGTGCCGCCGTCGGAACGGTATTGATCGCTGTCTGCGGGGTAGCCTGACGCATCCCTTCATAGTCTCCAAAAACGAACCATTTCCCTTTCTTCACGGGTCCGGCCAGGTTCCCGCCGAACTGGTGCCTCGACCAGGATGGCAAGGCGATGCCGTTCTTATTGTTGAAGAACGTGTTGGCATCGGTAAGGCTATGACGCTCGTAATCGTACCCCAGCCCGTGGTAGTCGTTGGTGCCGGATTTCAATACCATGTTCACCAAAGCGCCGGAACTGCGGCCGAATTGCGCGCTAAAGTTCTCGGCCTGAACGGAAAACTCCTGCACGGAATCCAGCGGAGGATTGATCAGCGCCTTGTTCCCGTCCCCGGAAGTAACCGGCGCTCCATCAACAAGAACTTCCTGCGAGCCGGAGCGCCCTCCGCCCACATAGAAATCGCCATTCCACCAAGAGCGCCCGACGTCACCTGACCCGCCACCGATGCCGAAGTTCGAGCCCATGACGGCTCCCGGCGTGAGCGCGATCAACCCGAATGGATCGCGAATGTTGAGCGGCAGGTTGGCAATGCTGCGCGTCGTCACCACCTGGCTGAGACTGCCGGTTTCCGTCGCCAAGGGCGCCGCCGATGCCGTCACATTGACTTGTTCGGTCACACTGCCCGGCTGCAAGGTAATTTCTACCTCCAGCACCTGGTTGACCTCTAGGGTGACAGGGCTTTGTTCAAATCGCTTAAAACCCTTAACCTCGCAAGTAATCCGGTAATCGGCGGGCCGCAGGTTCGTCAAAGTGTAATTGCCAGTTTCGTTGCTGGTCGCCGTGAGGATTACCCCCGTCCCCAAATTCTTGGCCGTTACTTTGGCCCCCGTTATAACGGCCCCAGAGGAATCCCTTACCGTACCCGTCACCTGCGCTTGAAATGTTTGAGCCTGAAGTATTGATAGGTTCATGGCGGCGAAGATCACCGCCACGATAGAAAAGGTCGAAATGAGCCTTAATTGCCCAAAACGTGAGATCATTATACCCTCCGAACCGAATTAGATTTCAATGGCTTATGGGCTGCCGAACAGGGTGGTTGCTACGCCCCAACTACCGGCCATGCACCAGTTAAAGTAGCGACCTTTCCCCCAGACCCGCGCTGTGGAAGGTGTGAGGACTTCCAGTGGCTTCACCCGACATGACGAGAAGTAAGCATTTTTCAGACGTACAAGATGCAACCCATCAATGTGCACTTGGATCTCCAAGCGGTGGAGTGTTGACAAATCAGATTGTCCTTGTAAAGTTACATGCAGTTGGTAACGTGATGTTACGGTTTGCTTTCAAGGGGTTAGGAGTGAATCCCACCCCGAACAAGATCCGAAAAGTTAATGTCTTCATGACAAAAAGTCGTCTCCGCAAACCGGAATTGCCCAGATTCTCTGATGGGTGGCACTTCTCGTGCGTGTAACTAGTGCGCGCGAAGCGAAGATTGACCCATATCAGCATGGGTTCTAGGGGGCCTGCATGCAGCAGGTCAGAGAAAATCCCCAAGCTCACAACGACTGTGACCACTCCGACGGGTACTCTCCCATCGACATTGTGCTGGTCAGCCATGCCTTTGAGCGGGCGCCGGTGCTCAAGGGACTTCTTGTCTATCTCTGGGAGCATCGAGGAGAGGACTTCAGCGAGTATGCCATTGCCACCGGGGCGCTGGGGAGACGCCCTGATTTCGACCCCAAAACCAATGCCACGGTTCGCGTGGAGATTTCGCGTTTGCGGCAGCATCTAAAGGAGTTCTACGAAACGGAAGGGGCCGCGATCCCGGCACGGGTGAGGATCCCCATGGGGTCACATCATCTGGAGCTGTTCCGGGCCGAGGCTCCGACGGGGGGAACGAGAAGGGGACGCCTTGGAGGGGGGCCCGCTTCCTGGGTGTGGCCCAGCCTACTGCTTGCCTTTATCTGCGCCTGTGGGGCGTTGATTGCCGTTATCGCCTACCTTAGAATCCCCGCCACCGGCGCCAAAGTGACTTCCGCGGGGACGTCCCTGCCCGCGAAGGCACCGCCGTTGCCGCATTTCTGGCAATCAATCGTGGCGAATGGCAAACCCTTTCGTATCATCATACCCCGACCACTATTCTTTGCCTTGAGGCCGGATTTAGTCGTTCGCGACACCAATGTGAACGATTCGTCGGGAGGGAAGAATTCGCCCAACCTGAAAGGCCTGGAGCGAGGAGTGGGTTTCCCCAAAGTCATACAAACCTATACCGTTGCCGACGACGCACTGGGCGCCCAACGCCTGGTATCTTTTCTCCAGACGCACGACATCCCGGTGACCGAAACAACCGATGCGGATGCCCGTGCCGATATGCCGGGACATGAAAATCTCATTGCCTTCGGGACCAGTAAGACTCTAAGTGCGTTCGACCAAGGCATCGGGTTAACGCCCTCGCTGGATTTCCGCTTGGACCCGGAGGCCCAGTTGGTGGAAAACCGGCGGCCAACCAAAGGGGAACCCCCAAGATTTCCTTTCCGCGGAGATACCGAGGCAACCAGCATATGGCCGGGTACCCTCGCCGTGCTGCCTGGCAAGGGTCCGAATACTTGCCTCCTGCTGCTTAAGGCCTTTCACACGGTGGGTCTGGCCAATTTACTGACTTCATCTCCGGAGTTCGATCAATTGGAGAAAATGTGGGAAGCTCAGGGATCTCCTCGCTACTTCGAAACGGTCGTGAATATTGAGATGAATGGCAACCAGTATGTACTCGCGTGGCCGGTGGCTATGCACGTCTGGCAGGGCCCTCACTGATGGTCACTGAAATGTGCAGGATGCGGAAATCACGAAGGGATCCCATGAATTTATGGCGCGGCGATGGTCTGACACGCCGTAGCTTTATGCAGGGGCTGGCGGCGATTCCGGGGTTTGCCGCGCTCACCCGGAGGGCATGCGCCACAGGCAGGGGGGAACAGTCGCCGCTGACGGGGGCGGAAGGGGCCGAACCCTACAACTCCGCGGTTCTCCCTCCCGTTATCCGTTCGCGCTTCGTCAACAACGGCAACGGCATCAAGATGCATGTTCTGGAGGCGGGCTTCGAGACCACGCGCCAACCGGCTGTGGTGCTTCTGCATGGGTTCCCTGAGCTGGCGTATAGTTGGAGAAAGGTGATGCCGGGTCTCGCCGCGGCCGGGTTCCATGTGATTGCTCCTGACCTCAGGGGTTACGGGCGCACGTCCGGGTGGGACGTCCAGTACGACGATGACCTCAGCCCTTTTCGCACTCTTAACGAAGTCAGAGATATACTCGGGCTGGTCTCGGCATTCGGCGACCGCCGCGTCACGGCCGTTGTGGGGCACGACTTCGGCTCGCCTCTCGCGGCCTGGTGCTCCGTCGTGCGGCCGGACGTGTTTCGATCTGTCGTGCTGATGAGCGCTCCCTTTGCCGGTCCTCCTGCCCTGCCCTTCAACACCGCGGATGCGCCGGAGGCGGGAGCGGCCGCGACCGCGGCCCATGACCGCATCTATGACGATTTGGCGGCGCTCATTCCTCCGCGAAAACACTATCAGCGGTACTATGCAACCCGGGAAGCAAACCACAACATGTGGCACGCCCCGCAGGGCGTCCAGGCCTTCCTGCGCGCCTACTTTCACATGAAGAGCGCGGATTGGAAGAACAACAAACCTCATCCCCTTCAATCATGGACGGCGGGCGAACTGGCCAAGCTGCCCCACTACTACGTCATGGAGCTGAACAAGGGGATGGCGGAAACGGTCGCGTCGGAAATGCCCTCTCCTTCCGAGGTCGCGAGGTGCCAATGGCTTCCTGACGATGAATTGGAAGTGTACAGCACCGAGTACCGCAGGACGGGGTTCCAGGGGGGGCTTCAGGGTTACCGAATCGGTCAGGATTTCCAAAACACCGCAGAACTCCGAATGTTTTCCGGCCGCACCATCGATGTGCCCTCATTGTTCATCGCGGGGAAGAGCGACTGGGGCGTTTATCAGAGGCCGGGCGCTTTCGAGAGCATGCAGAAATCGGTTTGCACTCAAATGCGCGGCGCCCATCTGGTGGACGGGGCCGGCCACTGGGTGCAGCAAGAGCAACCGGAACAGGTGAGCGGGTTACTCATACAGTTCATTAGAAGTGTTTTCTCAGCAAACAATTTGCACGTCTCGTAGGGGCCTCACTTGCGGAGAGGTCCCTGATTTACGTCACCCGAGCTTGCCGCCGATCTCTCATCAAAATGTCTACCTGAGATCAAGTTGGTTGGCCAGGGTCCCCAGATCGCCCCGTATGAGAATGCCTTGGGGATTGATGATCGCAGTCGTCGGATATGCGGAAATGCCCCACGTCCTTATGATGTCGCCCGAACGATCAAGCAGTACGGGGAATGGTAACGCCCTGCCGTATTTCTGCTTTTCCAGGCTCGCCAGTTTTTCTTTCAATTCTTCTGCGGTAATCCGGCCCGCCACGCCATTTTCGTGAACCGCCAAAATCTCAAACCGTTTCCGATACGACAAGTTTTGGTCGTAGAAGCGAGCCAATTTGGGCAGTCCTTCATTGACGCAGGGAGCGCACCAATAGCCCCAAAAGTAGATGAGGACCCACTTGCCACGTAACTGGGCACTTGAGAATGCTCCTGTGTTGACCGATGCTACGTCACTCAGTGGAGGTGGGGCATGGCCGTAGAATTGAGCTATGCCCGCAGCCAGGAGGATTGGCTCAAGCGTAACGTCGTGATCTACGACATCAAAAACTACGTCCGACTGCTTCGCACCGGGAGAACTTACTGCCAGTGTATACTTGCCGGGAGGCAGCAGGATCTCACCCTCGGTGGGTCCGGCAATCTGGGAGAACATCGGCCCCGAAACAGGTTTTAGCATAACCCTGGATTGCGAGAGGTCTGCCAATCCGGGCCCCTCGAAACGGTAGTGAACCCGCCAAAGCGCACAGAGATGAACCGCTATGTCCTGCGCATCACTCGAGACCACCACGATGGTCCCTCGCTGGCCTTTCGAGTCCATTGCGAAGAGGGTGGTGGGAAAATGATCCAAGGCTATTTGAAACTTACCGTCCGCATCACTCCTCGTGGCGCCATAGGCCCGAAATCCGCCGGGGGGTATGAGATCCGGCAAGCCAAAACCCCGCAATATCAATGGCGGCCACGCCGTTCCCACGATCGTCGGTCACGGTACCTGTACAGCTTTCCGGCGGCTGGCATACGGCTGGCAGAACGGCAACGCACACGAGTACGCAGGTTAAGCAGAACCTCACGTCCCATCTCCTTCCATGGTAGTGTGACGTGTGATTACCCTTTAGGTTAGCTTCGCCAAGCCGGAGCCAGCCAATTTCACAAGGAGCTTAGCCAGTTCGCCGCGGGGAAGGGGGCCATCTTCCTTCTTCGATTCTTCTGACAACAGTTGGCGCGCCTCGGGCGATTCGGCGAGCGCCGTTGCCGCCCAGCGCACGGCCTCGGCGCGCGTGGCCGGCGAGTCCGGATCCATTTTCCCCAGGACATCGGCGGAGAACGCTCCCATATTGTGCAAGGTCATCAAGTAATACGTGGCCCAGTGATAAGGTGTGCTGTGCTGCGAGTTCTTGCACCAGGGCATGATCTTCCACAGGTCGCTGTAGTCCATTTTCACCTTCAGCCCCAGTCCCCGAAAGAGCATTTTGGCCAGTTCCGCCCTGGTCGCGTTCTGGTCAGGGCGGAAGTTAAAGTCATCATAGCCGTGCACCACCCCGGCTTGGCTGAGGTGCTGAATGGCCTTAAAGTGAGGGTGCGCCGAGTTCAGATCCTTGTAATAAAAGAGTGCACAGCCCTGCTCCAGGAGCATCTCCTGGAGTTCTTCAACGTGGAGGTCACGCGGCTGGACGTTTTGCTTTAGGCAAAGCGCCGCGGCGTTACCGGCGGCTTGCCCCATCCCCATACGAATCGCCTCCAGCCTTAGCACTTGAAAACCAATGTGCGTGGCAGACACCGCCATGGGGACCAGTAGGCCTTCAACATCCTTGGGGACAAGGATTCCGTAAGGGGCCTGATAAGGAGCGGAAACCCTAAACTTGTCCGCCGTCGAGTTGAGATAACAATACCCCTCGGTATCGCGCGCCACCGGATGGGAGTCGATATCCCAATCCCCTACCCCGATGCTGTCCTTCTGCAAGGGCGGCCGCAGGAATCCCGGAACGCGGATGGCATCGCGCTCGTTGAAAACATAGATTCCCTCCAGCCGCCGGCCTTCGCGAACGTAGAGGATGTAAGGAAGGTGCTCGTTATCAGGGAATTCATCATCACAGAGGCCGAGGTTGCGTTCGCCCATCACCGTCTGCCGGAAGTATAGGTAACCCAGCGTATAGTCCCGGTACTTTTCCCAGATTTTCCGGCGCTCGGCCCGGTTGGCCGTGAGCCATCCTTGATTGACCTCGGCAAGGTCTGTGCCATCCAGCATTTCGTTGACTTCGTATTTGGCGTTGGGCAGGGGTCCGCCCCCGTGCCAGAACGTATCCTCAATGCGCTCGGGACAGTAGTTGATGGGATCGTAGCCAGCGGGCTTGGGAATGGTCTTGTCGGCGTGGGGACCGTAGTCCTTGATGGTCATCAGCATGGCGAACGCCTGCAACTTGTCGTCGCCTTCGCCGGAACCAAACATCTCGCCCATCCACGTCATGTAAATCTGCCCGGCGTGGGGTTCCTCCACACTCCTCGGCTCGCGCCCGGCGCGAAACTTAGCCCCGGCAAGCGGCAGAAGATCCCCCTCGTGCGTGGCGTCGATAGTGATATGGGCGAGGAAGGTGATCTCATCCGCCTCATGCAAATCCTGGGTGACCACCGCGGCGACTTTGCTGTGCGACTTGAGCACTTTTACCACGCAGCGCCGGTAGAAAATCTCGATGCTGGGAACTTCCGCCACCATCTGCTTGAAGATCATGTCGGCCACGTGGGGCTCGTAGCGAAAGCCCATTCGCGCGTAGGGGACGGTCTTCATGACCGGATCGTCAGGGAAGTTTTGCTGGTAGTACTTTTGCGAGCGCAGGCGGAATTCCTCGAAGATTCCGCTCGACCCGCCGGGACTATTCAAGTCCGTGTTGGAAAGACCATTCGACAGTAACCCTCCCAGCGTCGGCGTTTCTTCAATAACCGCAACCTTCAAGCCCTGCCTGCCCGCCGCAAGTGCCGCGCCGATCCCCGCGGAGGTAGCGCCCACCACAACGACATCGTATTGCATCATTTGCGGCGTAGCCCCGCTGATGGCGGCGGGCTCCTGGGGAAAGGCGCGGGGTGATGCCCCGGGGCTAAGTCTGATGTCGAAAGCGCCCGCCACGGTCGTGCCGGTGGTGGTGCGCAGGAAATCGCGCCGACTCAAACCGCCAGGAGATAAATTGCGCTGGCCCTGAACTCTGCCCTTTTTCATAGGTTATTCCTCCGCTTGATGGTCGGCGTTGGCTCTTTCACGGTACCAACAGCCAAGTGCAGGGCTAACTTCCATGCCGCGCACATCAGGGGTTGGACGAAAGGCTTATCGTGGTTCGGTTTGAGGCCAATGAATTTCGACCCCCTGCGACTGGAGGACCTTCTGAAAGTCGCCTAGCGTCTCCGGCGTGTTGCGCACCTGACGGGGCTTCACACCCTTCTCCAGGCAGTAGGTGGCAAGCATCCCGGCGGATTCTCCAATGTTCCATTCCGGCGGGTGCAAGCGGTAGCAGCCGTTGGTAATGTGCGTCGTCCCGAGGTTTTTGCACGCCGGCAACAGGTTCTCCATGCGCTGCGGGATCAGGGCTCCCAGCGGGATCTGATAGGGCAATGAACTGATGTCAATGTAATTGTCTCCGCCGGTGGAGGGATGCAGGTCGATGCGGTAGCTGCCCACTCCCACCGAGTCAGGAAAGGGTTCGGCCGTGACTTCCCCCCGGCTCTTCCCGGTAAACTTCATCCGGGCCTCCGTGCCCACGTGCTGCTCCAAAATCGTGAACTCGGCCTTGATGCGCCGCGCTTCCCGGATGTACGGGTACTTCGCCAAGCCATCTTCGGTGCCCACAATGTCCTTGCGCAGACGCAGGCCGGGCCAGCCGGCGCCACCGTCCGGCCGGGGGGCCTCCGTTTGCAGCCAGTAAAGCAACGCCAGGCTCAACTGCTTGGCGCGCTGAAGATTTCGTGCCGCCTCTTCTTCGGAAACCTCGCAAACATTGCCGAGCCAGTAGTCGTTTTCCTTCCAGTTCACCAGTGAAATGCTGCTTTCGTAGGTTCCTGGCATGAAGTTCTGCTGGTCGGCGATCCGCCGATAGCTCCAAACGTTGGTGTAATACTTGGGTTGGGCGCCGCCCAGCAATCCCTCGTCCTGGGAAGTGGGGTCGAAGGTGAATTGATAAGGTTGCAGGGTAGCCGGTTGCGTCGCGACGAGGCTAAGCAAGCGGCCCGACCACGGCGGCGTAAGCTTGGGAACATAGTCGTGCCAGAACGCGTACTCGGCGGGCTTTTCGATGGTGTGGTCCTTGCCGGGAAGATAGTCCATGGCAAAGCAGAAGGTTATACCCTGCATGTTCTGAGGTTGCGGTTGGGCGGCGGCATGGGGCTCACCAGTTTGCTTCTGCGATTCGGCCCCCGTCACGTATTCGGTTTTGGTGAGGGGCAGCAAATCTCCCAGTTCAGTGGCATCTATGAAGTAGGGCGCGGAAAGGGTCAGCAAGTTTCCGCTTTCGAGGTTCTTCACGGTTACGGCCCGCACCCTGTCCCCTTCCGTGTCGGCGGATACGGCCTGGTGATTAAGGAGAATGGTGAGCTTGCCGCCGCTGCCGAACGGAGCCAGCATCTCGTTGAGCACTGCCAGCGCCACACGGAACTCGTGGCAGAGAGGTGACACCCAGCCATTGCCGGGATTTAGATTCCAGCGCGCCCGGGCCTGGGGGGTCAGCGGATAGTTACGCCGGTAGTAGTCGCGGACGCGCTGGCGATATTCGCGATAAGAACGTGTTGCCCCAAATTGCTCGATCCAGGGATGCTCGTCCGGCGGCACGGCCTGTGCAGTGAGCTGGCCGCCAATCCAATCCGTCTCTTCCAGCATGATGACGCGACGGCCGTTGCGCGCGGCGGCAAGCGCGGCGGCGCAACCGCCCGTACCGCCGCCGACAATCACCACGTCAGCTTTCAATTCGAGGGGAATACCCTTCCCGGCAGACGGCGTGGCGGCCATCTTTGCCGTCAAGTTCAAGGCCCGGGCAGAGAATATCGCAGAAGCTCCGACACCCAAATCTCTGGCAAATCTTCGACGGTTCATAGACACCACCTTTTCTTTGGTCGGTATGGAAACACATGGCGCTTGCCTGTCCATGATCTCCTCGCTGGGCAGGCGTAATCAGCCGGCGCGGGTCATCGTCTTGCTCGTCCTGGTTTGCGGCAGGAACGCTCCTGCTTTGCGCAAAGTGGCCACCAGCGCCTCGGTGTCAATCTCCAAGGCAGGTTTCCTGGTACGGATGGATTGCACAGCCGCGGCCCCTGCCGCCTGGCCCATTCCGATGGCCGCGGGTTGAGCCCGAGTGGAACTCTGCACTTTCACGTCGGTGGAAATGGATCGGCCCGCGACCCACAAATTCTTCCAACCCTTGGGGACCAGCGTGCCATAGGGAATGCCATAGCATTCCCCGGCGCGATACTTCGTGCCCTGGAAATCCTGCCTGTACCGCTGATACTGCTCCGCCGATGCTTGGTAGGGGTGGAGATCAAGCGTGAGGCCGTACACGGCAATCTGGTCAGGAAACTGCCGCCGCGCCAGGTAATCCTTCTCGTTCAGTTCGTACTCGCCGACAATTCGCCGGGACTCGCGAATCCCCACCACCGGAGCCGTAATAACGTGCTCCATGTTCTCGCAGCCCGGCACATACTTGCGATAGAACGCCACATACTCTTGTGCCAGGCGCCGCCCCAGCATGACACCGTCCGTCAGGTTCTTACATCGCAGGGCATCGAGATCAAACAGGTGGCCGGCATTCATGCTGGCAACGTCTTTGTCGGTGCGGAACATTCCGGGCAAGTGGAGGTCCGGCGGGGTGAGAAAACCGTCTTTGATTGCCTGTTCGACCGCCTTCTGCTGGTCCTTGAAACGACTGAAGTCAATCCCCGAGCAGAGCGAACATAGGGTGGGCGGCATAATGTGGGGGGAATCGTGTCCGGCGGCGCGGCAAACCACGCCGCAGAGCTCCGCCAACGTCGCATCCCCGGTCGCATCGACGAAAGCCTTGGCGCGCACGTAGCGATATCCTTCGATGTTGCTCGTAATCACCCCGTTGACTTTTCCCGCCTTGGCATCCGCGTCGGCGTCGATGACCCGGGTAAAGAAGCAGATATCCACGCCGGCTTTGCTGGCCATTTCGTCCAGAATGAGTTTGTAACCCTCGGGGTGAAAGGGAGTCCAAAGGTGCAGGGTCTTGCGCCACATATCCGGATTATTGCTTGGCGGCATGAACCCGCGCTTGTACAGGGCCTCGATGATTTCCTCCATCAAACCACGGATGAGCATTTTCTCGCCATCCGCGAGGGGACCAAAGGCAGTAACCAACCCGGACGTCCCCATACCTCCCATGCACCCAGTGGCCTCGACCAGCAGCACTTTGGCCCCCAGGCGCGCGGCGCTGATGGCGGCGCTAGCACCCGCCGGACCACTCCCAGCGACGACGAGGTCGTAACCTTCCTCGATGGGGATATCACGCGTCAGTTTGTAGGTCTTGGCGGTCTGGGTTTGCGCGGATTGTGGATAAGAGGCAAATGCTGAAGAAATAGCGAAGCTGCCTAAGACACCCAGCATCGACCTTCTCTCGATTGGCGACATTTTACCCTCTTTGAGGTACGCCTGACCCGGCAATGGGGCCCTTGGCGCACCGCATCCCACTTCTCCCCCAACTGGGAGGGAAGTACTTTTTGTCAATCGAATCCCCTGGCCGCTCAGGCGGCGCGAGTCAGGGTCTTGCTTATCTCCTTCTGTGGCAGGTACGCCCCCGCCTTGCGCAGCGTATTTACAAGAACCTCGGTGTCAATCTCCGCGGCCGGTCGATTCGTGCGGATGGATTGCACCGCTGCCGTCCCCGCCGCCTGGCCCATCATCGATGCTGCGGGCTGCACCCGAATAGAGCCTTGCACCTTCACATCGGTTGAAACGCATCGGCCCGCGACCCACAGGTTCTTCCAGCCCTTGGGCACCAGCACGCCGTAGGGGATGCCAAAGAATTCGCCGACCTTTAGCCTCCCGTACGTGTGGAACTCGTCGTAGTAGCGCTGGTACTCCGCCTTGGAAGTATCGTAAGGGTGAATATCAATGGCTTTGGCGAAGACTCCGATCTGATCCGGGAACTGCCGGAGCCCCATTAAATCCTTCACGGTCATTTCGTATTCGCCCACAATGCGCCGGGATTCCCGCACTCCGACCAGCGACGCGGTGGTGACGTGTTCGATGTTTTCGCAACCAGGTACGTACTTGCGGTAGAACGCCAGGTACTCCTGCGCCAGCCGGCGGCCCAGCATCACCCCATCCGTTAGACTCTTGCAGCGTAGAGAGTTTAGATTAAATAGATGGCCGGCGTTCAGGCTGCCCACCGTTTCACCAACCCGGAAGAAACCCGGGAGGTGCACATCCGGCTGGGTAAAGAAGCCTTCGGCGACGGCCTTTTCCACAGCTTTCTGCGCATCGCCCTTCTTCATACGATCCCAATCCAGGTTGGCGCAAAGCGAGCATAAGGTTGCAGGCATGATGTGGGGGGTATCGCGCCCTGCTTCCCGGCACACCACTCCACACAGGTCGGACAACACCGCATCCCCAGTAGCATCCACAAAGGTTTTGGCTCCCATATAACGGTATCCTTCGATGTTGCTCAGGATTACCCCGCTCACTTTCCCGGCTTGGACATCGCGATCCGCATCAATGACGCGGGTGAAGAAACGCATCTCCACGCCGGCCTTTGTCACCAACTCGTCCAGAACCAGCTTGTAACCCTCCACATTAAAAGGAGTCCAGGTCATGTAAGCTTTGCGCCATGAGTCCGGGCTGATGTGCCGATTAATGAAGCCACGCTGGTGGAGAGTTTCAACAACTTCCAGCATCACGCCGCCAACCACCCCCCTCTCGCCATCGGCCATGGGGTCGAATTCGGTCACCAACCCCGAGGTTCCCATGCCCCCCATACACCCGGTGGCTTCGACCAGCAGCACTTTGGCGCCGAGACGCGCGGCACTGATCGCCGCGGCAGCACCGGCGGGCCCACCCCCCGCTACCACTAAGTCGTAACCTTCCTCAACCGGTATCTGCCGCACCAGCTTGTAAGTCTTCCCACTCTTGGGTTGAGCCTCCCCTTTGCCAGCACCAATCGCTGCGATCACCGCCGAAGCGCCCACCGCACCCAACAAAGTTCTTCTGCTTATTTTTACCATTTCTCCCTCCTTCTTGAGGATGGTCAAGCCAGATGCGTGGTCAACTACAACGGAAATCGGGAGTTCGCCTATTCCGGGCCGTGGCCTGCCCCGTATTGGGCATTAGAAGCGGCCGCGGGTCCGGTGGATTCTCTGATCCGCATTGACGACTTCAGAAGAATCTGGCGAGGCTCAACCACTCCCCCTTTTTCGGCCGCCCAGATGGATTCGAGCAGCAGTTTCGCCGCCTGCTGACCGATTTCGTAAGTGGGCTGTGCAATCGTACTAATGCTCGGATTGAATAATGCCGCCCAATCGGAGTCATCAAACCCCATGACGCTCACGGATTCCGGGCAGGGCACTCTCAACTCTCTCAATGCGCGCAGAACTCCCAAGGCTATACGGCTGTTTAGGGCGAGTATGGCGGTGGGGGGTTCAAGTGATTTCAGTAGCTTTATCCCGCACTGATACCCACCTTCGATGTGGGAATCGTCCGGTTCCAAATACTCCTCCCGCTTCGGCAGGTTGGCCTCCGCCATGGCCTTACGGTAACCCTCCATGCGGTCAAGAGCGGTGGAAACAATAAGCCGCCCAGCGATGACGGCAATTCTGTGGTGACCCATGTCGATGAGATAACGAACGGCTTCGTGCGTAGCCTCCACGTTGTTGGTAACCACGCATGATACCTCCGCTCCAATGGGCACGATACCCAGAAAAACGAGCGGAATGCGGTTGCCCACCAGAATTTTATGCGCCGCATAGGAGTCGCAGGGCGCAATGAGAACCCCCTCCACCCGGTGGGCGTACAGGGCATTGAGATGTCTCGTCTCGGTTTCGGTTCGCAGATTGGAATTGCAGACCATGAGCTCGTAGGAGTTCTTTATGACCTCGTCCTCAATCCCCCGCATCACCTCGATGAAATACGGGTTGGTGGCGTCCCGCATGACCATGCCAATGAGGTTCGTGCGCCGGATCCGCAGCCCACGCGCTCCCTGATGGGGATGAAAACCGACGGCCTCGATTGCCTGTTGAACCTTGGCGCGAAACTCCGGGCTCACCGCGGGCTTGTTATTAATTACGGCCGAAACGGTTGATACTGAAACTCCCGCGAGCCGCGCAATATCTCGCATCGTATAATTATTAAGTGGGCGCACCGTATGCACTCTCCTGGTGCAAAGACTAAAGCGGCCTGGAACGGCTGAAATCTTCGGGTAACCACCGTTATTCTGCCGTCACTGGACGGTCATTCCGCCACAGATAATAGAGGTTTCGATCGGGCTTGTAAATGCGAATTAAGGGGTTGCACCTCTTCTTCGTAACGTTATTTGTCAAGGATGGGAAAAGTAGAATAGGTTCAATCGGCATAGGACGCCACGCTTCGCTGCTGAGATCAAAAGCCGCAGGAGTATCAACAAATTTGTTTTTCTGAAGATCATGGCCCCTCCAAGGATTGCGCAATAACGACTTGCGACTTTTTATCTCCTACCTCCGAAACCCAGGGGAATGGGCAACCCGCCGGTAAAACAAAAAATACGATGCAGCAACAGACGAAATTCAACTGTAATATAATAGTTTTAAAATCAATAAGTTGAAATTCATACTTTTCAATTCCTGAAATATCATGCAGCGTTACGAAAATTTGCTTGACAGGTTAAATTCAAAACGCTAGTGTCCTGCCGCGCAAAGGTAGGATCGAAACCACATTACTAATTGGCTGGAAGGAAGAATTGATCGTGACAGATCAATATACTGATAACAATGATCTTATGGATTTGTCGGGCATGATTTCCGAGCTTGTGGGGGTCGATCTGCGTCTGCGAGGAGCCCCGAATTGGAGTAAAGGTCCCCTTGATTCCCGTTTGCTCCTTATTCGTAACGCTGCGATTGTGGTAGCTGACAGGTCCAGGCCTCCGTTCAGAAAGAAAATCTGGGACCGAGGTCTGATAGGTTCCTCTGTGACTTCCCTCAGTCTCTCCTTCTGGGTGGTTTGGCGCCGCTTTTTGGCAATGCCATCCCTCTCTTTTCTGCAAGACTGCGTCGGTTTCGGTGGGTTGCATCAAGCTGAGTGGCCGGAAGTTGGGGCATCGTAAGCCCCACTTTCGGCAGCCAATAGGCCATCGAAATCTATTCCGGTAGGGAGAGGAAAATGAAAAAGCACAGAGTTCAGAGCCAGGACGATTCATCTTCTCGCGGCCTGAGCCGGCGCGATTTCTTGCGGGCAACTACGGGCACTACAGTGTCAGGTGTTCTAGCTACGGGGCTCAGCCCAGGGCCGGCAGCCAGTGCCTTTCCAGCGGGATCACCCGCCGTCAGCGGCGCTTCTTCACAAGTCAAACACTATGATGTGGTCGTCGTGAGTGGTACCACCGGAGGGATCGGTGCGGCGCTCGCCGCCGGTCGGCAGGGAATGAAGGTGGCGTTGATCGAAGAATCGCCTGCCCTCGGAGGGATGGTTACCAACGGAGTTTCCGACACGAATTTGCATAGTCCGGGCGCCTCCAGCGGGATTTTTGAGGAGTTCCGCCTCCGCTGCCAGAAATATTACGAGCAAAACTTCCCCGACGATCCGGTCATGAAGAAGTTCGCAAACGCCCGGCTGGGCTTTCGGTCGGAGCCCCACGTGGCAGACCTGCTTTTCAAGCAAATGCTGGCGGAGGTTCCCAGCATCGAAGTTTTCTACAAGCGCTATGTGGTGAAGGTGCTCAAAACGGGCAACCGCGTCACCGGCGTCGCCACGCGTAATGTGAACGAGGCGGACGAGATTACCTTCCTTGCCCCCGTCACCATCGATGGGACGACAGAAGGTGACCTGTTGCCGCTTGCCGGGGCGAAGTTTCGCATCGGACGCGAACCGAGGAGCGCGGAGGAACCTCACGCCGGCCAGATTTACATGACGTGGACCGGCGAGATGTTCGGTTCCGGCGAGGGCGACGACAAGTTGCAGGCTTTCGCCATGCTCTTGACCATCAAGGACTACGGGCCCAACGCCGACAAGACTATTCCCAAGCCACCCGGGTACGATCCCCGCAGCTATTGTCCTGAGCCCAAAGAAGAAACGTTGTACCACAGGGGCCACGTCTTGCCGAATTTCAAGTACGAATTCAACGAAAATCTGGATGGCACCGATGCGACCGAGATTAACCAGGGGTGGGTCAACGCCAGCCGGGCCGAGCGCCGGAAAATCTGGGAAAAGTATCGAGACTACTCACTGGGTTACCTGTACTTCCGCCAGACCGAGATGGGCGAGCGAAACCTCGGCCTTTGCGAGGACGAATTCACGGATAACGGCCACCTCCCGTACATCCTCTACGTTCGGGAAGGCCGCAGGCTGGAGGGAGTTTATGTCTTCAACGAGCGCGATGCCATCCGCGTTCCAGGATTCTTGCGGCCGCCTTTGCAGAAGGACAGCGTTGCGGTTGGGGATTGGGATATTGACTCCCACCCGGTTTCACGCGACACCGAGGGATATGTTTATCTGAGTGAGACGGCGGACAAGTTCAAGGTTTCCGCGCCCTGCCAGGCGCCCTACGGAATCCTCGTCCCCAAGAGTGTGGATGGCCTGCTAGTCCCCATGGCAGTGTCCTCAACCCATGTCGGTTTTCAAGTCCTGAGACTCGAACCGATTCGCGTTTCCCTGGGGCAAGCGGCAGGTAACGCCGCCGCGCTCTGCGTAAAGAACAACCTCCAACCGCGTAACATCCCCGTAGCTGAACTCCAGGAAATGATGCTGGAGCAGGGTTGTTCGCTTTTTTATTACAAGGATCTGAGCCCGGCGCATGCGTACTTTAAGTCTGTTCAGCACCTCAGCCAAGCCGGAGTAGTTCAGGGCTATGATGATTTTACCTTTCGTCCAGACCGGAACGCGACCAAGGCGGAACTGGCCAAAATGGTCTTCCACGGACTGGGGCTCAAGGTGAAGATGGACTACACGGACCTGTGGAAGGTGATGCCTTGGAGCAAGAACCCGCAATACTGCACGCCTTATCATTGGGCGACGTATTACCTGATGACCCTGTACAACATGGGGGCAATCTCAACCGAGGATCTGAAGAAGATGGATCCGGACTCACCCGCCACACGGGGTGAACTCGTACGCTGGTTCGCAACGGCGCTTGCGACATCGCCTGGGGCGCACCCGCTGTTGTCAGAAGAAGCGAAGAAGGAAGATGGTCCAATTTCGCGCGGCGAGGCGGCGAGCTTGACCGTGAAATTGGCTGGCGCGGGCCTGAAAAAGCATTCGTTATGACCCCGGAGCGTCATTGTGGCTCTGGTGCAAGACTGGGAGGAGAAGTATCTATGCGCACCCGTCCAATCCGTTGGTTGGTCTTTGTGAGTCTGGTTTGCACTCTCTCCTTGATAGCCAGGAGGACGGTCGGTCAGTCTTCAATCCCCTGGCCGTCGGATGCCTCCCAATACAAATTGTACATGATCGGGAATTCGCACATTGACATTCCCTGGCTCTGGCCGTGGCCGGAATCGATGATGGTGGGACTCAGCACGTTTCGCGCGGCGCTCGACCGCATAAAGGAATTTCCGGATTTCAAGTTCACCGCAAGTTCCGCCCAGTTGTATGAGTGGGCAGCAGCCGCCGACCCAAATCTGATTGCCGCGATTCGCAAACGCGTGGCGGAGGGCCGATGGGACCCGGTAGGCGGATGGTGGATTGAGCCCGAGTGCGACATTCCCAGCGGCGAATCTCTGATCCGCCAGGGGCTTTATGGCCAACGGGTCTTCCAGCAATTGCTGGGGCGTATGGCGCGGGTGGGTTATATCCCTGACTTGTCTGGCCATCCCAGCACGCTGCCTCAGATTCTCAAGCTCCAAGGGTTGCACGCATACGTGTTTATGAAGCCGACGCCCAAGGAAAAACAGTTGCCCGCCGATGTGTTCTGGTGGCAGGGCGCGGATGGGACGCGCGTGTTGACCTATCGAATTCCGTTTAGCTACGGAATAACACGTGATATTGAAAACCGCATGCACGATGCTGTGACCAAGCTTCAAGAGCCCACCAGGGACCTGATGGTCTTCTATGGTGCCGGGGATCACGGCGGGGGACCGGCCAAGGCCACGATCAATTCAATACTCGCTGTCCAGAAGCAGCCTGGCGCGCCCAGGATCATGTTCAGCACTCCCGACCGCTATTTTGACGATATCGGCAAGCCCCATGATATTCCGGTGGTCGACGACGATTTGCAGCACCACGCAGTGGGCGGTTACACCGCGGTGTCAGAAATCAAAAAGGATAATCGGACAGCGGAAGCGGCCTTGGTGACAGGGGAGAAGATGGCGGTGCTGGCAAACTTGCTGGTGGGTTTCCCGTATCCCAAGAGTGATTTCACCGCTGCCTGGAAGAAAGTCCTCTTGATGCAATTTCACGATGGCATAGCAGGCACAGCCCTTCCCGAGCACTATGTCGTTTCGCACGATGCCTACGGATTCGCCCGGGAAGTTGCCAATCAGGCCATGTACCGCGCGGCAGCGAAGATTGCCTGGCAGATTCCCACCGCGGACCCTGCCTCGGAATACCTGGTGGTTTTCAATCCGCACGCGTGGGCGGGGAAGATGAACGTTCAATATGATTTGGGCTGGGGGCTTGATGACCAAAGGGAGACACAAAGCGAATCGCGCCTGGAAGATGAGCAGGGCAACGCCATTCCGCATCAGTGGACAGCGGGCCAAACGTTGACGGGCAAGCGGAAAGGGGTGGTGTTCCAAGCACCGGTCCCGGCTTTTGGTTACCGACAATTTCGCATACGAAAGGTTGAGCCTTTCACTGTTCCCGCATCCAACTTGCACGTTACAGGGAAGGGCCTGGAAAATGAACATCTGCGCGTTACGTTCGCGGCCGATGGGACCATCTCCCTGTACGACAAAGATGCCGGAGCGGAGGTCTTTCGCGGGCGCGCGGGCGGGGCACGCGCCGTGGTCATTGACGATCCCAGTGATACCTGGAGCATGTTTGTACACACTTACACCAAAGAAATCGGGGCGTTCGGGGGCGCGAGCTTCCGCGTACTGGAGAGTGGCCCCGTCCGCGCCACCGTGCGCGTGCGGACGGCCTACGGTGCTTCCTTCATGACCACGGACTGGATGCTTTACGCAGACGCACGCACGTTGGAAGCCCGCGTATCACTGGATTGGCACGAGCACTTGAAGATTTTGAAATTCTCTTTCCCAGTGGACGTGCAGAATCCTGTGCCCACGTACGAGATCCCTTACGGGTTCATAGTACGGAAGGCGAATGGTGATGAGGACCCGGGGCAGAGGTGGATCGACGTTTCCGGTGAGCGGAATGGCGCACGGTACGGCCTCACAGTTCTGAACGATGCCAAGTATGGTTACAGCGTGCAGGACAACGACCTGCGGGTCTCCATTGTCCGGGGCGCTGCCTATGCGCAACACCCTTCACACCATCCGGCCACGATCGAAGCAAATGGCGAATACAATTGGCAAGACCAGGGTATTCAGACGTTCCGCATGGTGCTGGCCCCCCACGCTGGCAGCTGGAAGAACGCTGGCGTCGTGCGTATGGCGGAAGAACTGACTTCCCCAGTGCCGGTTCTCTACCAAGGAATCCATCAGGGCTCACGGGCACAATCTGCTTCCTTTCTATCCGTGGATGTGCCGGATGTCGTCGTGTCAGATGTCAAGCAAGCTGAAGATGGAAATGATCTCATCATCCGGTGTTACGAGACTGTGGGGCGAGCCACCAACGCGACGCTGGATTTGGTGTTGGTGCACCGCCACTGGACCGGTGAGTTTCATCCGCTGGAGATCAAGACTCTCCGCGTGCCCCTGACGGCGGCAGGGAAGATCCGCGAGGTTAACGCCCTGGAACAGTGAAAGGATCTAACGCGGATTTCCAGTTTGAAATCTCGGTTCAAGATGGTCTGATGCTTGGAGATCCTGATCGCTATACTCCTCCGGCAGGCTCCTGATGGCCTCGGGGAGGTCGATGCTTCGTGTGAGCCCCGCCCGGCCCTGCTTCTTCAGGAATTGCGCCACGATGATCAGGTTGTGGATGATGCTATTGTTATCGAGCTGGTGTTTCTTTTTGAGGTGCACCATGAATTCCTTGAGGTCGTCCGCGGAGATATTCTTGGCCGTGGATTTGTCAGAGAAATATTCCAGGAACCGGTTAAGAACTGCTTTGTACTTGCGCAGCGTGTTCGGTTTCTTGAGACCCTCGACAACCTCCAAATATCGCTTGACCGCGAGGTGAAGGGGTGCTCGTCTGGTTTCTTCCTCGAGTGCAACCTCACTCTCCATCCCAAGCGACTTCCCTTCTATGATGTGTTTCCGGCGGCGGGCTGCTTCAAGAGCTTCGGCGGTGGTCGCTCCGGCTGCTTTGCGCTTGCGCTTACCGCGCTCCCACCATTCGATGAAGTATCGTCCCTCAGGCAAGGCTCTCCAGTCGTAGCCACCGTGGCGGTTGCGAGGGATGGAAACAAGTTTCCAGCCCTTTTCAACTCTTATCTGCTTG
>Ga0326727_10011051_pt1 | contig 21205 bp, 16 predicted proteins | sample MB2enrmetagenome_FD_207643 | JGI IMG/M metagenome (GOLD analysis project Ga0326727, IMG submission 207643) | Lab enriched peat soil microbial communities from McLean, Ithaca, NY, United States - MB29MY | ecosystem: Environmental > Terrestrial > Soil > Wetlands > Peat | place: USA: New York...
TGAGCTTCAAGGCCAAGGGCGGCAAGGCCGTGCGCAAGGAATGCGACGCGGCCAAGCTGGTTCGCGCCATCGGCATCCTGCGCGGCGTGCCGGGCAAGCGGATGTTCCAGTACCCTGACCACACCGGCACCGTCCGCGCCGTCTCCACCTCCCAGGTCAATGCGTTCCTGCGCGAGATCGCCGGCATCAAGATTTCGCTGAAGGACTTCCGCACTCTGATGGCATCCGCCGTCGTGCTGGAATCGCTGTCGCGGATTTCTCCGGCCGCAAGCGCCCGCGGCCGCCGCAAGCAGGTGCTGGAAGCAGTGCGCGCGGCCGCCGACGAGCTGTCCAATACGCCCGCGATCTGCCGCAAGAGCTATGTCCACGACACCATCGTCACCGCGTTCGAGGACGGCATCCTGGAGCGCTTCGCGGCGACCATGAAGGGCTATCGCTCGCAGTCCAAACGCGAGGCGCTGCTGGCGCAGGTGGTGATGGCGGCAGCGGCGGCGTAATCCGCCTTTGGGCTTGGCGCTGAACGAGACCGCGAGCGATCAGCGGTCAAGGCTCAAGCGATCATTCGCGCGATGGTTTCCCGACCCGCCCAACTTTCTGCAACCACAGGGCCGTGCAGCGACGGCGAGCTTGGTTGGTCGAACGTTGCATCATGATCCAAAGCCTGCCCCGTCGACAGCAGGACCTTGTTTCGGCCCGAGCGCTTGGCGTCGTAGAGCGCGTCATCCGCCCATTTGGCGACCAGCTCCGGCGCCGCGTCCTCGCGTGCAAAGGCGACGCCGAGGCTGATGGTCACCACGCCGGCCTCACCATCGACCGGATCGATGCCGGGGTTGACGATGGCCAGGGCTTCGACCGCGCCGCGGATCCGCTCCGCGATGGTCCAGGCCAGATCGGTGGTTGCGTTGGTGAGCACGATCAGGAATTCCTCGCCGCCATAGCGGAATACGACATCCTCGTTCAGCCGCACCGATTGCTCGATGCTGTGGGCGACGCGGCGGATGCATTCGTCGCCGGCGGCGTGGCCCGCGGTGTCGTTCAATCGCTTGAAGCAGTCGATATCGGCCATCACGAAGGCAATACCGGTCCTCGGCATGGCGCGATCGCTCCATAGCCTTCCGATCAGATCTTCGGCCGAACGCCGGTTGGCCAGTCCGGTGAGCGGGTCGCGCGTGGCGAGGATTCCGAGCTGCTGATTGGCGCGGGTCAGGGCTTGGCTGCGATACTGGTCGCGCAACGACATCAGGAAGGTTTTCTGGCCGAGCAGAAACTGGGTCTTGCGTGCGATGGCGACGGCATAGAGGGCCATGGCATAGAACAACGAAGTCCCGATCGCTTCTTCGGGGGCGATCGCCGGATTGAGGATCTCGAAACTCAGAAAGATCGCCATGGTGCAGACCATCAGGGCCAGCGACCAGGCATATTCGACGTTGAACACCACGATTGCGATCGTATTCACGAACAGGATGCAGGTCAGAAAGCGCTCATAGTCGCCGCCGCCCGCCGCGACCGCGAGGCTGCCATAGGTGATCATGACGCTGCTCATCAGAAGGATCAGCGACAGGCCTTCGACGCGGGCGCTGCGCGGCTTGCGCCACACCAGGTAGGCACAGGCGTGCAGCGCCGGGACGCAAAGCCCGCTGAGAATGGCGGTGAGCCAAAGCAGGTGGGGCGCCAGGAGATAGCTGACCGGCACGAAGACCATGCTGATCAGTCCGACCCACAGCATCCATGCGCGCGCAATCTTGCTGCGCTGCCGCCACGTCCGCTTGCGATAAACCTTGGCCATTTCCGGAGAAAACCGGATGTCGCGCGTACGCTGCGCGAGCAGCCGCTCGGTTTCGGCTTCGAGAGCCGGCGTTAATGCCGGGCTCGTCGGGTCATCGAGCGTTCCCGGGCGCATGCGGCTGCCTGGCAATTTCAAGACGAGTGTCCCATTCCGCCGGACAGTTGAGCGTGAATTTCCTAAGTTTCTCCTGAATTGGATCAGGAAAACTACGGAGCTTCCGATGGCTTTAATTTTGCGCCATTCGAAGGCCTGCGATGCGCCCCTCGATGGGCCCTGTCACATCCCGCCCAGCTTGCAGACGATCTTCCACTCCTCCGCCGTCACCGGCTGCACCGACAATCGTGAAAACTTCACCAGCGCCATCCCAGCCAGTCGCTTGTCGGCCTTGATCGCGGCCATGGTCACCGGGCTCTTGAGCGGCTGGTCGGCCCTGATATCGACGCAGACGAACTTGCCGGTCTTGTCGGTGGGGTCGGGATAGGCCTCCTTGATGATCTCCGCGATGCCGACGATCTCCTTGCCCTCGTTGGAATGATAGAAGAAGGCGCGGTCGCCCTTCTTCATCTTCACGAGGTTCTGCCGCGCGGTGAAATTGCGCACCCCGGTCCAGGCTTCGCCCTTGGCGCCTTTGGCCACCTGCTGGTCCCACGACCAGGCTGACGGTTCCGATTTCACCAGCCAGTATGCCATTGGATCTATCCCTCCGCCTTGAAAGGCCGCGTCAGCAGGTTCTCGATCGCCGCGTCGATCGTCATCGCGCCGCTGAGGATGGCCGCGACCGCCTTCGATACCGGCATATCGACCTGTTGCGAAGCCGCCAGTTCGATCAGCACTGGCGCGGTGAACTCGCCCTCGGCGAGACGGCCGCGCGCGGGCTGTTGGCCGCGGCCGAGCGCGATGCCGAGCGCCAGGTTGCGCGATTGCGGACTGCCGCAGGTCAGGATCAGATCGCCCAGGCCGGAGAGCCCGGCCATGGTTTCGCTGCGCGCGCCGCAGGCGCGTCCCAGTCGCACCAGTTCGGAGAAGCCCCGCGTGGTCAGCGCGGCCTGCGCCGAGGCGCCGAGTTCGCGGCCGGCCACGATGCCGGCCGCGATCGCCAGCACGTTCTTGGCGGCGCCGCCGATCTCGACGCCGCGGACGTCCGTGGTGTGGTAGGGCCGGAACGTTGCCGATCCCAGCGCCCGCACCAGCGCGCTTGCCAGATCCTGGTGCCTGGCCGCCAGCGTCACCGCGGTCGGAAGCCCGCGCGCCACGTCACCGGCAAAACTCGGACCCGACAGGATCGCCGGGATCGCGTTGGGCGCGGCCTGCGCGATCACCTCGGTCATGAACAGGTGGCTGCCGTGTTCGATGCCCTTGGCGCAGGCGATCACCGGCGTGGCGATGGCGAGGTGGGGCGCCAGCGCTAGCGCTGCCTCGCGCAGCTTTTGCGCGGGTGTCGCGATCAGCACGATGTCGGCGCCGGCGGCGACCGCGATATCGCTGGTGACGGCGATGGCCGGGTCGAGGCGCACGCCCGGCAGTTGGGCGCTTTCGCGCGACGCGGCAATCCGGGCCGCGCTGTCCGGCCGCCGGGCGTACAGCACCACCTCGCGTCCGGCCCGCGCGGCGACCGTGGCCAGCGCCGTCCCCCACGCCCCCGCGCCGACCACCGCCACTGAGTTGAAGGACGTCATGGCCGCCTCTCAGGTGCGCTCCCTCGCCCCGCGCTTGCGGGGAGAGGGTTGGGGTGAGGGGCCTCTCTCGACGGGCTCGACTCGCGGAGAGGCGAGGCCGAGCGCGGGGCGAGAATTCAGGTTCATGGAGACGCCTCGCTAAAACCCCGCGCGGGTGTTGGAGAAGCCCGCCGGCCTGGTCGCCTTGGCATCGAGCAGCCAGCGCGCCCGGGGCGGGGCCTCCATCGTGTCCGTCAGTCCGAGCGCCAGCCGCTCCGCGCCGGCCCAGGCGATCATGGCGCCGTTATCGGTGCAGAGCGCCGGCGGCGGAATGATCAGCGTGGTGTTGGCGCGGGCGGCGACGTCCTGCAATGCGCCGCGAATCGCCTGGTTGGCGGCGACGCCGCCGGCGGCCACCAGCGCGCTGGGCGGACCGAACTGCTCGTGAAACAGCCTCAGGCCGACGCGCAATCGATCGGCCGTGGAGTCGATCACCGCGGCCTGAAAACTGGCGCAGAGATCGCGGATGTCCCGCGCCTCGAGCGGGCCGAGCCGGTTGGCCTCGGCGCGAACCGCGGTCTTCAATCCCGACAGCGAGAAATTGGCATCGGCGCGGCCCAGCATCGGCCGCGGCAGGGCAAAGCGTTCGGGGTCGCCGCCCGCGGCGGACCGCTCGACCTGCGGTCCGCCGGGATAGGGCAGGCCGAGCATTTTGGCGACCTTGTCGAAGGCTTCCCCTATCGCATCGTCGACGGTGGTGCCGAGCCGGACATAGTTGCCGACGCCAAGCACGGCGACGACCTGGGTATGACCGCCGGAGGCCAGAAACAGGCAATAGGGAAATGCCAGCGTGCCGGTCAGCCGCGGCGTCAGGGCATGCGCCTCGAGATGGTTCACCGCGATCAGCGGAATGTCGTGTACCAGCGCAATGGCTTTGGCGGTGGTCAGGCCCACGATCACCCCGCCGATCAGGCCGGGCCCCGCCGCAGCGGCAACCGCCGTAAGCTCGGCAAACCTTATGCCGGCCTCGCGCATGCAGCTGCCGATGATGCCGTCGAGCAGCTCGACATGGGCGCGCGCCGCGATCTCCGGCACCACGCCACCGTAGGCGGCGTGCTCCTCGGTTTGCGAGCGCACAATATTCGACCGAATTCGTCCCGACCCGTCGTCGAGGCGCTCGACCACGGCGGCCGCGGTTTCATCGCAGGTGGTCTCGATCCCCAGCACCAGCATGGTCGTTTGATTGTCCAATCGAGGCCCTTGCGCTAGCCGCCAAAGCGGCGTTTGCCTATTCCGGTAGCATTGCGAGGTCCCGAACGGCAATCGCGCGTTGCCGCGGCAATCCGGTACTTCGGCACCTCATCAGAGTCTGACGCATGGCCGTTCTTGTGACCCGCCCGTATCCCGACGATGAAACCACGGCCGGGTCCCTGCGCGCCAGGGGGATCGAGGTGCTGCGGGCGCCGATGCTGCAGTTCGAGCCGGTCGCCTTCCACGACGATGCGGACGCGGACTATGGCGCCGTCATCCTCACCAGCGCCAATGCGCTGCGCGGCATCGAGCCGCACCTTGCGGGCAGCCGTTTACTGCAGTTGCCGCTTTTTGCGGTCGGCGAGCACACCGCGGCCGCCGCGCATAGCGCCGGCTTTGTCCAGGTGATCGCTTCCGATGGCGGCGCGGCGGCGCTGCGCGATCTGGTGGCGGCGAGCGTCAAGGCCAAGCAGCTGAAGAAAGGCTGCACCCTGCTCTATCTGGCGGGCGCCGACCTGGCGCGCGATCTGGCCGGCGAACTCGGCGAACGCGGCTTCTCCGTCGTGACCCAGACAACCTACCGGATGAACCCGGTGACCAGCCTGCCAAGCGAGGTGGTCCAGGCCTTTTCCGCCCACGGCATCGAAGCGGTACTGCACTATTCGCGCCGCAGCGCGCGCGCGTTTCTGCAGGCGGCGCGCCATGCCGGCGTCGAAATCTCGGCGCTGGCCATTCCGCAATGCTGCCTGTCGGAGACGGTGGCCTCCGTCGTCCGGGAGGCCGGGGCACCGCACGTGATGGTGGCCGCCGCCCCGCATGAAATCGCCTTGTTCGATGTGCTGGACCGTGCGTTGCGGCCCTGATCGCGCTACAAGGCGCGCTCGAGTCCCCATGAGGAACCGTCACGATGGTCGATGACATCCCGGAAGATACTCCGCCCGATCCAGGCCGTGCCCGGCGCGACCCGCCCACCATCGACCTCGAAGCCTCGGAGGTTAAGACCAGCTCCGGAAGCGCGACCGAGGACGCTGCTCCACAGGCCTCGCCGCCCAATTCTCCTCCGCCCGATTCTTCCTCGCCGCCCAATCCTTCTTCTCCCCCGAAGCCTGGGCGGCCCTCGATGGCCACCGCGGTCATCGCCGGCATCGCCGGTGCGGTGGTGGCCGCGCTGGTTTTCGCCGGCGCCATGCTCGCCGGCTGGCCCGAGGCTTCCCCCGCGCCGCCCGCGGCCAATCCGGTCAACACCGCTGCCATCGATGACCTCGCCGCGCGCCTTGGCAGTCTCGAGGCCAAGACCGGCAACGCCACAGCCGCCTCGCCCGATGCTGCGATGGCCACCCGCATCGAGGCGCTGGAGCAGGCGGTGACGGCCTTGCGCGGCGAACTCGACGGCCTGCGCAACCAGTCCGAAAAACTGACCGCCGAGGTCAATGACATCAAATCGAAGCCTGGCGAAACCGCGCCGCCGGCGCCGGATCTCGCGGGGATCGACGAGCGCATCGCCGGGCTGGAGCGCGGCTTGCGGGCGCAAAAGGCCGAGATCACCACAGAAAATGCAAAACCGGCCGACGACGTGCCGCTGCGCCGCATCGTCGCGGCGACCTTGCTGGATGTGCTGGTCCGGGTCGGAGATCCTTTCCCGTCCGCGTTGGCGGCGGCGAAATCGCTGGCGGCGGATCCGGGCCAGCTCAAGCCGCTCGATCCCTTCGCGGCCACCGGCGTGCCGAGCCCTGCCAATCTTTGCCGCGAACTCCTGACCCTGGTGCCGAAACTGTCGCCGCCGGCGCCGGTTGCGGCCACCACCGGTTCGGGCATCGTCGACCGGCTGGAGGTGGAAGCTGCCAAACTGGTGCGCGTCGAGCGCACCGACACCAAGGGCAACGACCGCGACAATGTCGTGGCCCGGGTCACCGCGGCGGCGTTGCGCAACGACCTCACCGAGGCTCGCCGCGAGCTGAACACGCTGCCAGCCGCCGAGCGCGTCCCCGCGCAGGGCTGGATCGAGAAGGTCGATGCCCGCGACGCGGCGCTCGCCAGTTCCCGTCAATTCGCTGCTGCCGCGATGTCGGCGCTGGCCAAACCGGCGCCATAGGGACCTGCTCGACGGGATCGCTACGATAGCGCGTTGCAAATGGGATTTTGAATGTATCGGATCATTCTGTTTTTGCTGTTGATTGCGCTGGCGGGCGCGGGCGCGGCGTGGGTCGCCGATCAGCCCGGCGATGTCGTGTTGTCGTGGGGCGGCTGGCGCGCCGCCATGACCTTGCCGGTATTCGTGCTGGCGCTCGGCCTGACCGTGGTCGCGGCCATGCTCTCGTGGGCGGTGCTGCGCTGGCTCTGGCGCCTGCCGACCGTGATCCGGCACCGTCGCCGCGAGCGCCGCCACGCGCGCGGCCGCCACGCCATCACCCAGGGGCTGCTCGCCATCGGCCACGGCGATGCCGCGGCCGCGCGCGCCCATGCCGACGTCGCCCGCAAGCATGCCGGCAACGATCCGCTGGCGTTGTTGCTGCATGCCCAGTCGGCGCAGCTCGACGGCGACCGGGTGCGCGCCCGCAACGCCTTCCGCGCCATGGCCGAGCGCGAGGACACGCGGCTGTTGGGCCTGCGCGGCCTGTTCATTGAAGCCCAGCGCAGCGAAGATACCCTCGCCGCCGTGACCATCGCGGAAGAGGCGCTGAAGCTGTCGCCGGGCTCGACCTGGGCCTCGCATGCGGTGTTGGGATTTCGTTGTGCCCGCAGCGACTGGAACGGCGCGCTGGCCATCCTCGACACCCATCTCGATGCCGGCCTGATCGACAAGTCCACCTACCGCCGTCAGCGCGGCGTGCTGCTGACGGCCCGCGCGCTGGAATTGGAGAAGGTCGACCGCGACCGCTCGCGCGAAAGCGTGATGGAGGCCGTCAAGCTGGCGCCGACGCTGGTGCCGGCGGCGGTGCTGGCGAGCAAGTTCGAGAGCGAGGCCCATCAGACCAGGCGCTCGATGCGGATCGTGGAAACGGCGTGGCTGGCGCAGCCGCATCCCGATCTGGCGGACGCCTATGCCCATGTGCGGTTAGGCGATTCCGCCCGTCAGCGGCTGGTCCGGATCGAGACGCTGGCGGCCAAGGCGCCGGGCCATCTCGAAAGCGCACTCGCCATCGCGCGCGCCGCCATCGATGCGACGGAGTTCGCCCGCGCGCGGGCGGCGCTGGCGCCGTTCACCGCCGCGCCGACGCAGCGGGTGGCGATGCTGATGGCGGAAATCGAGCGCACCGAACATGGCGACTCCGGCCGGGCCCGGGCCTGGACGCTGCGCGCGGTACGCGCCCGGCACGATCCGGTCTGGACCGCCGACGGCTATGTCTCGGACCGTTGGCGGCCGGTGTCGCCAGTTTCGGGCCGGCTCGACGCCTTCCAGTGGCAGGCGCCGCTGGCCTCGCTGCCGTCGGACCAGAGTGCGGCGATCGAGGCGAGGGAATTCCGCGAAGCCTTCAATGAGGCGGTCCCGGCGCCGCGCCGCGTCGAACCGCCGAGCTCGCCCGCAACCGAGGCGGCGCCTGCCGCTGCTGCAGCTTCTCCGCCATCGGAAGCTCCCCCGGCCGCCGATGCGCCGCAGGCGGAACAGGACAACGCTCCAGTCAAAGCCGCCGCGGCCGAGCCTGCGCAAGCCGCCCCTCCGCCGCCCGCCGAACCGCCAGCGGCAGTGGCGCCGCCGCTGTTTTTTCGCACCCGTGGCGATATCGGCACCCCCGCGACCGCCTCCCCGGCCATTCCGCCGGTCATTCCGATCGTTCGTCCGCCCGACGATCCCGGCATCGACGAGGAAGCGACCGGCGACGAATTCGCCGAGCCGATCCACCCCCGCCACGGCCAGGCCGGCGGTTGGCGCGGCTTCCTCACGCGCTGGGGGAATTGAGGAGGTCCAGCCGGCAGGGTTCCGCCACGGCGCCTAAACCTTGCCAAGGGGCACGCCGGCGGATATCAGGTGCGGGCGTTTTCGAGCCTAATGGCCGAACACGCCGCCTTGGTCCGCCGCAATAGCTCAGCTGGTAGAGCACGTCATTCGTAATGACGGGGTCACAGGTTCGAATCCTGTTTGCGGCACCAGAGCTTTTAGGTCGTCATCATCTAAGCTATGGATCGATCGGGCCTGCGCACTGGTTTCTGCAGAGGATGTTGCCGCCAGGAACGAGTAAACCGGGATCACGGATCGATCGACCGTAATCGCTGCCTCAATTCTTCGGTGTCGATGCGATATTCCCAGTAATCGATCAAGGCGGCGCGGTTAAGCTCAATGAATTGACGCACTCTTGCGAGTAGCGCAGCGGGTATCGCTCCCCCCGCTATCGCAGCCCCATCGGAAATCGCAATGGACGCCGTTTCTCCCCTGGGATCGATACCGGTTGGCGGATCAATGGCCAGTTTGATCCGCGCTGCTTGTCGCGTGCGGCCCTTGGGCGAAATGAAAATCGTGTTCTCAACGCCAGTCACAGCCCTGCGGTAAGAAACCACTTCTTCAAGCAACTCTTCCTCTCCCAAGCATCCGCCAGGACCGCGGCGGCCCTATTGCTCGCATAGATATTTCGAGCCGCGAGAGTTCGAGAAGTAGGATTCGAGCTCCGCCAAAGCGAGCCGCTCCCATTCCTTGGCCTGTTCGAGCAAGGACAAACGCAGCGGCGGCCGGAATGACGCGGTTTGCCGATATAACGAGGCTATCGCACGATACTTGCGCACGTTTTCGAGCACCGCTGTGCCACCCATTATCCTTCTCCCTGTCTGGACCCGTTGCCGATTGTGCCGGTGGCAATTTTCCAAATCGTTAGCGGTCCCTCCCCCGAGATGTCCGATGGTTTCCAGAGTGTTGAGAGTTACAGAGCGGTCCGATCTTATCGGCCCAAGCCATCGCTGGCGCTTCGGCAGGGCCAGTCAGCCCTCAGACTTCTGCGCTGTGCAGTCCGGCGGCGGCGACGATGTCGGCGGTGCCGGCGCAGACCTGGTTGCGGCCTTCCTTCTTGGCCTGGTAGAGCGCGTGATCGGCGCCTTCCACGAGGTCGGCGGCGTGATCGCCGGCCTGCAGCGGCAACAGCGAACTGACGCCGGCGCTGATGGTGACGATTCCCATCGGGCTGCCGCCGTGCGGGATTTCCAGCGCCGCCACCGCGGCCCGCGCCCGCTCGGCGATCAGCACGGCGCCGCGCAAATCGGTCGCCGCCAACAACAGCGCGATTTCCTCGCCGCCATAGCGCGCCGCATGATCGCTCGGTCGCCACAGCGCGTCCTTGACCGCGTCGCTGACCTGGCGCAGGCAATCATCGCCGGCCTGATGCCCGTAACGGTCATTGTAGCCCTTGAAGAAATCCACATCGATCATCACCAGCCCCAGTGGCTGTTCGTGGCGCTGCGCCCGGCGGAATTCCTGGTGCAGCAGTTCGTCAAACCCGCGGCGGTTATATAGCCCGGTCAGGCCATCGAGCCGGACCAGCCGCCGCAGCATGGCGTTGCTCGCCGCCGCCTCGCGATACAGCAAGGTGATTTCGTGCAGCAGCGATATCAGGACGACCAGCGAGGTGATCATGCTGCCCATCTTGGCGACGTACCAGCCCAGGCTAAATCGCGCCGCGCCGCGCACCGAGAGCCAAACCTCCAAACTGCTGGCGACCAATCCGACGATCAGCCAGAGCCGTTCCGGCGTCGTTGCGCGCAGGCTGACGACGCTCGCCAGCGCGACCACGGTGACGGTCGCCACCGGTATAAACATGAACATCGCGCCACCGCTGATCACGAAGTGGCCGCCGGACGCGACGGATGGCAACCTCTCAGCATAGGTCGCCGAAATCCAGGTCGCGAGCAGGAACAACGCCGGCACCACGATCACCGAGGCCCGCCATGACGACCTCGGCGGCGGCTCCCGGCTGGCCAGCCAGGCATAGCGGATGATCAATAGGCCAAAGCCCACGTGCCAGAAGAACCAGATCCAGATCGGCGACTGCGGTGTGCCGATCAGCGCCGTCGGCATGAAGCCACCCGGGAAGCTCGCCAATTGTGCGACAGTGATAAGGGTAACGTAGAGATAGGCCGCGGCCAGCCGGGTCGTATCGCCGCGCCCTTCGATCTCGCCCTTGATGAAGAGCAAAGCCGCCAACAGCAGGTTGACGACGAACATCGCCACATGGAACATGGCGAAGAAGCCGGGAATGACCACCAGCATCATGTCGGCGACCGGCGTCACGACGACACCGGTAAGGATCAGACCCGCGATGGTCGACGCGGCGAACCAGCGCTGGACCTTTCCGATCCTCGATCGGTTGTTCTGCTCTGGCTCCTGCAAGGACGAAAGGATGCCGTCCAGAACTTCACTCATGATCAGGCCTAAAGTCGGAACACTTCGCCGAAAGCGTGGCCGAATAGTCTGAAGGAATGCTGAAGTCCCGGGGATCAACGGGAGGTGCGAGACCCTTCGTGATGGCCTGAAGCTGGCTTGGCCTGCGTAGTTATACCCATCACAGGAAAGCGCGAGGAAATCGTCCGCCACGAACAGGGCGCCCACCGAAGAAGGCCGGGATGGCGCCAAGACAAGGGGCCGAGCCTCCCAGCGCTCTCAACTAATCTTGAACCCGAAACTATCTGTGATCGTTCCGCATTAACACCAATAAGCAGGGGAGTATGTCATGGCGCAGGCATCGACTTTGTCACCGATCGATCCCCAATATACCGATCACCGCGATTTGGAAGAGCGGCGCCGCCAGACCCGTGAATGGCTGCAACAGCGCGAGCGCGAGCTGGGTTTGGTAAGTGATGCGCCCTCGGTGGCGCCGGAGAATGGCGGGGCAACAGACGCGCCGCTGGTGCCAAGGACGGCACGGTGAAGGGGACGCAAATATATAGAGGCTGCAATGCCCCCGGTAACAACGATAACGCGATAACGGCTGCAGACGCTGATTCATCCCCCTCGTTATCGGCGTTATCGCTGTTATCGGGGTTTGACGCTGTAAGCCAATAACAAAGACCGTTTCGCGGTAAGGCGAAGGCTGCAACAAGCCCTCTCGTCGGTCGAATCATTGTGGCGAACGTTCGAGGTGTGAATGTTTTGCGACGCCGTCGCGGCATCGGGGCCGGCGCCCGCGCCTCAGCAATGGATTTTCGACTTTATGTCGGGTACCGGACGTGGCAATAAAGCCATCATGGTTCCGGGCTCGGCATCCACGGATACCTGGGATGGATGTGCTCCTGAGCTCGATCGCGTTGCGTTGTTCCAAAGCTCGAAGGGGAGGCCGCAACGGAAAGAAAATCTGCTCCGGCTCAGGAAGGGCCTCGCGGAAACCCAAGGCGAGGCTGCCCGCAACATCATTTTGCAGCTACCGGCGAGGCAAGAGGCCAACGACGGGCCTCCCGCGCGTGGGTCATGAAGCGTAGGGGCGTCGAATTCAGCCTGATGAAGGCTCAGCCGGGCTTGTGGAAATGGCGCTTCCAGATCGGCGAAACCATCGTCAGCGGGAGCACCGAAACCAAGCTTATGGGCCTGGCCGTGCGCCGGGTTCAGCAGCGGATCGACCGCGAACTCAAGCTCCACAGGGCTCGCGAGCCGGCCGCCGGACCAGCGGATCAGCCGGCAGGGCTGGCCTCCGCCAAACCCGGGCAACGACCAGAACCCTAGAAGGACTTGCACCCGGGCGGCGCTTCTGCGAAGGTTCCCTCAATTTTAGCGTTTGATCGCACGTCACCCAACCTTTGCTGATTGTTCAGGTCACTTCAATTTAAAGTCGGTCGAGCGCGAACTCGGACGAACATGAGCCTCGCCCGACCGGTGTGAAGGAGCGCATGACCGCGCAGATGTCAGTTGTCCGAGGTCCTCGTAGGGCAATGCCGGGGACCCATGACGATCGACCAGCGAGCCATGAAAAATCCAACGCGTCGCCAGATTTCGACGCGGGACAGAATCGACGAGGCTGATTTTTTTTAAGAGGACAATTCCATGTCTTTTGTAACCGCGAGCAAGAATTCCTTTTCCGTGAAGGCCTATGTCGGCGACGAGAAGACCCTGTTGGCCTTCAACTTCTCGAGCGTGGACAGCGCGAAAAAACTGGCGGGGTTCACCATCTTTTGCCAGCCGCCTGGACAGCTGCCCGGCTATTATCTGCAGAACACGCTTCAGTTCGAGGATCCCAGCAAGCATGCGCAGGTCGCAGGCGAGCCTGCGACCTCGACGGCAAATGCTCCGGTCCAGAAATACCGCTGGACCCATTATCCCGGTACGGCCCATCAAGGCCTTTCGCCGGCGTTCGGCGACTACACCTACACCGTCACTCCGCGCTACTTCGATCCCAATGGTTCGATGCAGGCGCTGAACGCCGACCTCAGCGTCCCGGTGAAAGTGTCGGTTGGTCCGTTCAAGAAAGGCGCGGTAACACTTGGATTCACCCGCGGCTACATGCAGTCGGGAGCCTATGTGCATCACTTCGGAAAACAGACGCCGGTGGTGCCGAGGCCCTTGCCGCTGGAGTTCGACACCTCTACGCAGGCCGGCACCAACAACGGCCAACCCGTCACCTTTGCGCAGATCTATAACTGGATGGGCGAAACGGCGCGCGAGCAGGTCTTTGATGTGCTCAATACGGTGCTCAACGATACCAGCCTCACGCTGAAGGTCTTCGCCTACGACCTCAACGAGCCGGATATCGTCAAGATCCTGCTGACGCTGGCGCAACAGGGGCGGGTGCGCGTCATTCTCGACAACGCGGCTTTGCACGTCACCAAGAAGGGGGCCAAGGCGAAGACGCCGGAAGACCAGTTCACCGGCCTGTTCGAGCAGCAGAAAAAAGCATGGTCGGACATCCTGCGCGGCTCGTTCGCACGTTACTCGCACGACAAGATCTTCATCGTCCTGAGGAACGGGGCGGCCACCCAAGTCCTCACCGGATCCACCAACTTCTCGCTGACCGGACTTTACGTCAATGCCAATCACGTTCTGGTCTTCAGGGATGCCGACGTGGCCGGGCATTATGATGCGGTGTTCGAGCAGAGCTGGCAGGTGCTGACCAACAACCATTCGCCGAGCAAGGCGGCGGCCAATGCATTCAGCGGCACCAAGCTCGCCACGGAGCCCTATGCCTCGGAGGCCGGTTTCGTGCCGAAACTGGAGATTACGTTTTCACCGCATACCGCGGCGGACGTGCAGACGATTCTGGGGGGCATCTCCGATCGCATCAAGCAGGAGATCAAATCCGCCAAAGGCAACGTGCTGTTTGCGGTGATGCAGCTCAAGGGCAGCGATAGCGCTGTCTACCAGACGCTCGGCACGCTTTATGCGCAGCCGGTGTACAGCTATGGCATATCGGACGAACCCGCGGGCATCTACCTCTATTCGCCCGCCAATCCCCATGGGGTTCAGGTCACCGGCAAGCCCGGCCAGGTCACGCTGCCGCCGCCGTTCGACCAGGTGCCGAGCCCTCCCGGTCACGAGATTCACGACAAATTCGTGGTCTGCGGCCTCAACGGCGGGGATCCCGTGGTCTATTGCGGCTCATCAAACCTGGCGTCGGGGGGCGAAGCTGCCAACGGCGATAACCTGCTCGCGATCCACGATGCCGACGTCGCCACCGTGTTCGCCATCGAGGCGTTGGGGCTCGTCGATCACTACAACTTCCTGGATCGCATGGCCGATCCGAAGAAGGCGGCTCCGAAGCGCAAGCCAGCGGCAAAATCGGCCGCAAAGCCGGCCGGCAAGAAGGCGGCGGCGGTCAGGAAAAAGCCGTCCGGGAAACGGGTTGCACACGCCAATGGCGGGCGAGCGCACGCGTAGTGTTTTGGTTCTGAATTTTGGCGGGATGCATTGGCAGCACGAGGGTATTGACGATGAAGAAATCCAAGAAAACGACTAAGAAAGCGGCAAAGAAAACTCCAAAGAAAACTTCCAAGAAGACCTCCAAGAAAACCTCCAAGAAAACCTCAAAGAAAAAATCCAAGAAACCTTCCGCGAAGAAATCGTCGACGCGCAAGGCGCCGAAATCAAAGAAACCGAAGCCGGCGGGCGCACCGACGCCCACCGCCAACAAGGGGCTGATCAACAAGCAGCCGCAAGTGCAACAGCAGGCCGCGGTCGCGCACGCCATGTTTCTTTATACCGACGACGCCTGGTCGCTGCAGTACTATGACTCGAATGATCTCCATTGCAGGGAGCGCGAGGTCTTCGGATGATGACGGCTGTTCGGCTTATGCAGCCAAGCCGGCCGGAATCAGCGCGCTGATCACCCGGTTGGCCTCGGCCGACAGTCTGAACCCGATTAGCGTGGCCGCTTCGTCCTTGCGCGCCACAAAGCCGGTCAACTCGGCCGCGATGCCATCGATCACCAGCGTGATCGGCGTATCGATGGGCGCATCGGGCAGCGCAGCATCGATCATGGCGCCTCCGAGCGAGAGATCGCGCACCATGACCTTCTCGGATCGGCCATGATGCTTGAGCGTGCCGGGACGATGGATAGCGAGGCGGGATGAAACGCGGCGGTCGACATCGGCCGTCGAGGTCCGGATGACGCGGGTGAGGGTGGCGCGAAGGTCGTCGACCTTGCTGGCGATGTCAGCCGAACCGTCCTTGATTTCAGAGGCGCGCCGGCCCGTTTCAGCGGCCTCGTTGGACACCGAGACAATCTGAGCCGCGACCTCGCGGGCGGCCAACGAGGTCTCTTCAACGGTACGCGAGATTTCCACCGTCACCGTGCTCTGTCTCTCGATGGCCGCGGCGATGATCGAAGAGACCTGCTCGACATTGCGAATGACCTCGCCGATGCCGACGATCGAGGCCACGGAGGCTTCGGTCGCATCCTGGATTTCGGTGATCTGCTGGGCGATCTCGCTGGTGGCCTTGGCGGTCTGCTCCGCCAGCGATTTCACTTCCGCGGCAACCACCGCGAAGCCACGCCCGGCCTCGCCGGCGCGCGCCGCCTCGATCGTGGCATTGAGGGCGAGCAGATTGGTCTGACTGGCGATTTCGCTGATCAGGCTGGTCACCGCGCCGACCTTGCCGGCGGCCTCGGACAGCTTGGCAATCGTGGACTTCGCCTGGCTTGAAGCGGTCACGGCCTCCAGGGTCAGCGCCCGCGAGGAATTGACCTGCGACGCAATCTCGGCAATCGAGGCACTCAGTTGCGAGGAAGCCTGCGCGACGGTCTGCGCGTTGGCAAGCGCTTCCTCCGCGGCCGCGGCGACGCTGCTGCTGTTGTTCCCCAGCGTCAGCGCGCTGTCGGTCATCAACGCCGCATTCCTGGCCATCCGTTCGGTCCCGGAGGCCACCTGGCCGACCGCGACGCTGGCTTCGCGCTCGACGGTCTCGGCCATATTCTGCAGGGCCCTGGCCTTGTTCTGCTCGGCGATTTCGCGCCGCTCTTCGTCTTGAAGCGCCTCGTTGCGCGCCTTATCCGCGGACATGATCTTGAACTGCTCGATCGAGCGCGCCATGTCGCCGAGCTCGTCGCCACGATCGAGCCCCGGCAACTGGATGCCGAAATCGCCTTGGCCAAGCCGGGTAAACGACGACGTCATCATGACGAGAGCGGACGACATCCTGCGCGCAATGATCAGCGTGACGGTCGCCAGGAAGCCGATCACGACCAGCGCGGTAATCAACACCCTCCTGACGCTGTCCCAGAGCTGGGCCTGCAAATCGTCGATATAGACGCCGGTGCCGATCACCCATCCCCACGGCTCGAATCCGGTCACATAGGAGAGCTTGGGCTGCGGGGCATCCTTGCCGGGCTTCGGCCATTGATAGTCGATGAAGCCGGCGCCCTGTGCCTTCACGACATTGACGGCTTCGACGAACAGCCGCTTGCCATTGGGATCCTTGGTTTCGGCGAGGTCCTGACCATCAAGCTCGGGCTTGGCAGGGTGCATGATCATCCGCGGGCCGAAATCATTGATCCAGAAATAGTCGCCATTGCCGTAGCGCAGCTTCGAGATGCGGGACGCGGCCGTTTTCCGGGCCAGCTCATCGGACGTATGATCATGCTGCGAGGCGTCGTACTCTTCGCGGGCGATGCCCAACGCCAGCTGGGTCAGGTGGCTCAGCTCGGCTTGCCGCTGTTCCCTGAGCGAGTCCGCAAGATTACCGGCCTGCATGATCGCCAGCCCGATCAGCCCGCAGAAGCTGAGGCCGATAATGCCGTAGATCCTTAGCCCAATCGAAAAGCGCACGCGCCGCATCACATGATATCCCTAGACTTGCCAGAGTCGACAACCGGACCTTCAGCCTCGCATCGGGACGCTGTCGCGGGGTTAATGATCCCTGTCATTTGCATCGGTAGTAGTACGGTTGCAGTTGGCGCGGACACCAATTGTGCCGCGAGGCGGTTTTGATTTTCGCTTGCTCGGGGGCAAGGCGGCCGACATTCGCAGTAGTCATACGGGGTTCCGGATTAATGAATGCAAAGCCTCTTTGATCTTAACCCTGGTGGCACCCGCACTGCTGTCGGCGAGCCATGAGCGATCATCAGGATTCAAGTCCCGAAACCACGTCGGCCGGATTTAATGGCTTCAATTGCGACCGGGAGCCGATTCATATTCCGGGTGCCATACAGCCGCATGGCGCGCTTCTGGCCGCTTCAGCCGACCGGGGACTGGTGACGCATGCCAGCCAGAACTTGTCGAAGATTCTAGGCCGGCCAGCGGCGGAGGTGCTCGGGAGGCCACTCAGGGAAGCGATCGGCGAGGCGGCCTGCCTCGCATTGCAGCGTGCGCAGTCCGCCGGCGATGCGCTTCGTCACAGCTACACCATGCCCGGGCCGGAAGGCTGTGCCCTTCACCTGCGATCATATCAATCCGGACCGCGGATTTGCGTCGATCTCGAGCCGATCCGCCCAGGGGCCGAGAATACGCTGCCGCTCATGATGCTGCAGGCCGTCCTGGAGACGTTCAAGCACGCAGCCGGACTGAAGGAGCTCTGCGAACTTGCGGTCCGCGGACTAAAGGACATCACCGGCTATGATCGCGTGATGGCCTACCGCTTCGCCAAGGACGGCCACGGCGAGGTGATCGCGGAAGCCATTGAAGCGCCGCTCGAGTCCTTTCTCGGGCTTCGCTATCCCGCGGGCGACGTTCCCCCGCAGGCGCGCCGGCAATATCTGACGCAGCGGGTCGGCGCGATCGCTGATTCAGCCTATCAACCGGTGCCCCTGCTCTCGGACCCGGCGGTCGATGACGGCAGCCCGCTCGACCTCTCTTTCAGCGCCCTGCGCAGCGTCTCGCCGATGCACCGCCGGTATATGCGCAACATGGGGACGGCCGCCAGTCTGACGATCGGTCTCGCGCACGGCGCCAGCCTCTGGGGCATGCTGGTTTGCCATCACGGCACGCCCCGGATCGCGGGACCCGAACTGCGGGCGGCGGCCGACATGATCGGCCAGGTCGTCTCGCTGTTGATTGACAGTCTGGGTGAGGCGGAGACCCTCTCCCAGCGGCTCAAGCGCAACGTCAAAATGCATGTCCTGTTCGATCAGCTTTCGGCACCGGTTCCGCTGCTTGACGCGCTGGCCGCGGCGCAAACAGATCTATTGGACCTGGTTGACGCGCGGGGCGCCGTCGTGCGCTTTGCTGGCACGGTGCGCTGCTTCGGGCGGACCCCATCCTTGCCCGCGGCGGAGAAAGCGCTGACAACGCTGCTGCCTTTCGCGACCGGCAAGGTTCTCGCGGTCGACGATCTCGGCCTGCGATATCCCGAACTCGCTGAATGCACGCGTGAAGGCAGCGGCGCGTTGCTGCTGCCGCTGGGCCAGGATCTCGACGATGCGATCTTGTGGTTTCGGCCGGAACTGGTGCAGGCCGTGACCTGGGGTGGCAATCCGGCTGAACATGTCATTTCAGATCCGCTCACCGGAGAAATTTCACCGAGAGCGTCATTCGCGAGCTGGAAGGATACCGTGCGCGGTCGTTCCATGCCCTGGAGCGAGGCCGATATTTCGATCACCTCCGATCTCAGAGGTTTCGTCGGGGCGGCGACGGCGCAGCGTATGAAGTTGGAACTGGCCACGCTCCAGCATCGATACCAAGACGAACAGCGAATCCAGAACACGCGGCTCAGAGCCGCGCTGGAGAACATGGGCGACGGTCTTGCCATGTACGATGCGAACAAGCGGCTGGTCGTTTGCAACAGCCGATTTGGTTCCATCTACAAACTCCCGGCAGAATTGCAGCAAGCCGGGACGCCCTTTTATGACATCGTGGCCTATCGCGTGCTGAACGGCATCATTGCCGACGCCACCGGAGATCTCACGGTGCAGCAAAAGATCGATCAGTTCAACGCGCTGTCGTTCACCGCCGTCGCAAGCCGCGATGAGCAGCTTGCGGACGGCCATCTGATCCGCGTGACCCGACAGCCCATGAGTGACGGTGGCTGGGTCGGAACCCACGAGGATATCACGGAACGCCACCGTCACGAGGCACAGATCGCCTATCTGGCGCACCATGACACGCTGACGGGACTGGCAAATCGAAGTCTTTTCAAGCAGAGGATCGCGACGGCGGAGCAGGCGCTGGCAACCGATGGCGCGCCATTCGGAATTCTCATGCTCGATCTCGACCGGTTCAAGATAGTCAATGACTCGCTCGGCCATGCCGCGGGTGACGACCTCCTGAAACAGGCGGCTCGTCGCCTGCAAGATACCTTGCGCAGCTCGGACACGCTGGCCCGACTCGGCGGTGACGAGTTCGCCATCGTCCAGTCCTCGCCACGTGAAGCCGGCCTCAACCCACGCGAACGGGCGGTTATTCTTGCCAGCCGGATCATCGATGAATTGACGCAACCGTTCAAGATCGACGGCCACAGCGTCGTCATCGGAACCTCGATCGGCGTGGCACTTGCGCCCGACGACGCGACCGATCCGGAAGATCTGCTGAAGCGCGCCGATCTCGCACTGTATGACGCCAAGTCGGCTGGTCGCAATTGCTACCGGTTTTTTGATCCGCGGATGACCCTGGCGGCGGAGCGGAGCCAGCGGCTTGAGGCGGATATGCGTCACGCATTGGACGCCGGTGAGTTTGCCCTGCATTATCAGCCCGTCGTCGACGTGGCGACTGGGCAGGTCCGTGGTGTGGAGGCATTGTTGCGTTGGCAGCACCCCACGCTCGGCCTTCTGGCGCCCGGTGACTTTGTTCCGCTCGCAGAAGCGACCGGCCTGATCGTTCCGCTCGGCGAATGGGTCATTCAACAGGCTTGCCGGGATGCCTCCCGGTGGCCGGCGCACATCAAGGTAGCCGTCAACCTGTCAGCGGTGCAGTTTCGCAAAAGCGGCCTGCTCGACACCATCCTCAGCGCGATGGTCTGTACCGGACTGCCCGCATCCCGGCTGGAAGTGGAAATTACCGAATCGGTGCTGCTGGAGAAGAAGGCGAGCTATCTTACTTTGCTGCATCAGCTCAAGAGCGTCGGCGTATCGGTGGCGCTGGACGATTTCGGCACCGGCTATTCGTCGCTGAGCTATCTGAAAATGTTTCCGTTCGACAAGATCAAGATCGATCGGTCGTTCATCAAGGACATGGCGGAGCGCGAGGACTGCGCCGCCATCGTTCGTTCCATCATCGAGCTCGGCCGCAGCCTCAAAATGGCGACGACGGCGGAAGGGATCGAAACCGAGGCGCAGTTTGGGATGATACGCGCTGCAGGCGCGACGTTAGCGCAGGGCTACCTGTTCGGGCGCCCGGTGCAGAAATCCGCACTGGATTTCAGCCAAGCCGCGTACACATCGGCAAGGGTCGATGAATTCGCGGCCTGATGATCTCGCAAGCCTCCGGGACCGTTAAGAAGCCATTTACCATAATGAGTCTTAGTTCTCCGATATCGATTCCGCGGTTCAGGAGGAGGCTCATCATGGAGCAGCAGGCAAAAGTCGCAGGTCGCGTTGTCCTTGGCGAGCGCGTGCCGTGGTTCAGCGCCCCGCTGGTCGCGGGCGGCCGGTTTGATCTGCACGTCAGCGCGGGGCGCTGGGTGGTGCTTGCCTTCCTGGGCTCGCCGGCCAATCCGAGGGCGGGGGAAGAACTCGCCAAGCTCCTGAACCAGGTTGCGCTCTTCAAGGACGAGCACATCGTCGTCGGCTGCATCCTCACCGAGCGGCCGCTGGATGCCGATAGTCTTGCCGCCTTCAGCAGCGACGCGCTGTTCTTCATCGCCGATTATGACGGGACGATCAGCCGGTCGTTGGGCGCCCAGACCAGCCCGCGGACCATCGTCCTCGATCCCCTGTTGCGGGCGATCGCCGACATCGGCTGGGACCACACCCAGGGACATGCCGAGACGGTGGCTACCGTGCTGCGCAGTCTCCCGACGGTGGACCGTTCCGCCGGCGTTCCGATGTTCCCGCCTGCCCTGATCGTGCCGCGGGTGTTCAGTTTCGAGCTGTGCGATTTCCTGATGCAGTTCTACGAGCAACAGGGCGGCCAGGAAACCGGCTTCCAGCTCGACGTCGACGGCAAGACCTCGACCATCCTCAATGCGCGATTCAAGCGCCGCAGCGACGTCTGGGTCGCCGCCACCGAGGTGCGCGCGGTG
>Ga0326727_10011052_pt1 | contig 21202 bp, 20 predicted proteins | sample MB2enrmetagenome_FD_207643 | JGI IMG/M metagenome (GOLD analysis project Ga0326727, IMG submission 207643) | Lab enriched peat soil microbial communities from McLean, Ithaca, NY, United States - MB29MY | ecosystem: Environmental > Terrestrial > Soil > Wetlands > Peat | place: USA: New York...
ACAGCGACAAGCAGCTCGTCCTGTGGAACCCGGCCGTCGTCAAGATGCTCGACCTGGGTGGGCGGATCGAGGCGGGCAGGGCGATGTCGGACATCATATCCCGGAAAGAGCTGGCAGAGATGATCGGCAAGGCCTATCTGCCACATTCCGCCAAGTATACGATGCAGTCAGAGGAGATAGAGCTGGCAGCGCCGGAGGCGCGGACGTTGATGGTGAACCTGTCTCCGGTGAGGGATAACGGACGCGAGCTCGGTGTCGTAAGCGTCTTCAGGGACATCACGGGCCTTAAGGAGATCGACCAGATAAAGTCCCAGTTCGTCACTATGGTCGCCCACGAGCTGCGCGCGCCCCTTGCCGCCGTAGAGGGCTACCTTTCCGCGTTCCTGACGGGCGCGGCGGGTTCCGACCCTCAGGTGAACCGCAACATGCTGGAGCGGGCGAAGGCGCGGACGCACTCGCTCCTTGACCTCGTCAACGACCTCCTCCAGTTCATCAAGCTGGAGTCGAAGAAGGTTGTGAGGAAGAAGGAGCTCCTGGACCTCACCGGCGTCCTCAGGAGCACGGTGGAGCTGCTGAAGCCCCTGGGCGAGGAGAAAGGGCTGCGCTTCAAGCTGGAGCTGCCCGATTCCCTGCCGCCGGTGGAGGCCGACCGGGGTGAGATGGAGCAGCTTTTTACGAACCTCATCTCGAACGCTATAAAGTACAACGTGAGCCAGGGCAAGGTCACCATCCGCGCGAAGCCGGGCAGCCATTTCCTCGACATCAAGGTGGCAGACACGGGCGTCGGCATAGACGAGGAGAGCCTGCCCCACATATTCGAGGAGTTCTACCGGGTGTCAGACCCGAAGACGCGGTATACGCCCGGCACCGGCTTGGGGCTTTCCATAGTCAAAAAGATCGTCGAGTCCCACTTCGGCCGGATAGAGGTAACGAGCAAGGTGAGTAAGGGCACGACGTTTACCGTCAGACTTCCCATGAAACAACGGATGAGCGCGACCCGCAATCAAGGATAACATTATAAAAAGGAGAAGACATGGCTAAGAGAGCACCTATGGTTAACAGCAGGGAACATAAGCTCAACGAGATAGTCGAGAAGCGGCAGCTTGCGCCCTCCCTCGTCATGTGGAAGCTCTACGTGCCCGAGATAGCCGGGAAGGTCAGGCCCGGCCAGTTCGTAGTGCTGCGGTCTGACGATACGGGCGAGCGGATACCTTTGACCGTGGCCGATTTCGACCGGGAGAAAGGGGAGATAACGGTTATCTTCCAGGAGGTGGGCGCGTCCACCAAAAAGCTTGCCAAGCTGGACGCCGGCCAGGTCGTCCTCGACGTCGTCGGCCCCCTTGGCAAGGCAAGCCACATAGAGAAATTCGGGACGGTCGTCTGCGTCGGCGGCGGCGTGGGCGTGGCGCCCGTCTATCCCATAGCGAAGGCGCTCTACCAGGCCGGGAACGAGATCATCTCCATCATCGGAGCGAGGAGCAAGGACATGCTCATCCTCGAAGACGAGATGAAGGCGATCAGCCACAAGCTCTTCGTCACGACCGACGACGGCTCTTACGGCCACCATGGGTTCGTCACCGACGAGCTGACGCGGCTCATCCAGGAAGGGACGAAGATCGACCTCGTCCTCGCCATAGGCCCGGTCGTCATGATGCGGGCAGTCGCCGAGGTGACGAGGCCGCACAACCTGAAGACCATCGTCAGCCTCAACTCGATTATGATCGACGGCACGGGCATGTGCGGCGGATGCAGGACGACCGTCGGAGAGGAGACGAAGTTCGTCTGCGTAGACGGCCCCGAGTTCGATGCCCACAAGGTAAACTTCAGGGAGCTGATGCAGCGCCAGCAGATGTACAGCAGGGAGGAGCGGCGCGCCATGTGGGACCACACGTGCAAGCTGGAGGCCCAGGTGGCGGTGAAGAAATCGAAGAAGCGCGAGAGGATGCCGGAGCAGGAGCCGAAGCTCCGCATTCAGAACTTCAACGAAGTGGCCCTGGGCTATACGCGGGATAACGCCCTACGCGAGGCGGCCCGCTGCCTGACGTGCAAAAAGCCCGCCTGCGTCGAAGGCTGCCCCGTCGCCGTCCAGATACCAGAATTCATAAGCAAGATTAAGGAAGGCGATTTCATGGCCGCTATCCACATCATCAAAGAGACGAACAGCCTGCCCGCTGTCTGCGGCCGCGTCTGCCCGCAGGAGACACAGTGCGAGAGCAAGTGCGTCCTCGGCAAGAAGGCGGAGCCCATAGCCGTCGGCCGGCTCGAAAGGTACGCGGCCGACTACGAGCTTGCCGCTGGAGACGTGAGGGTGCCCCAAAAGCCGAAGCTTACAGGCAAGCGGGTGGCCGTCATCGGCGCCGGCCCTGCCGGGCTTACGGTGGCGGGCGAGCTTGCCAAGAAAGGGCACGACGTGACGGTATTCGAGGCGCTTCACAAGGCGGGCGGCGTGCTCGTCTACGGCATCCCGGAGTTCCGTCTGCCAAAGGCCATCGTCCAGCGCGAGGTCGATTACGTCCAGAAGCTGGGCGCAACGATAAAGCCGAACACCATCATAGGCCAGACAACGACAGTGGACGAGCTGTTCAAGGATGGCTACGACGCGATTTTCGTCGGCACCGGCGCCGGCCTGCCCTACTTCCTTAACATCCCCGGGGAAAACCTGAACGGCGTTTACTCCGCCAACGAGTTCCTCACCAGGGCCAACCTGATGAAGGCGTACCTCTTCCCCGAATACGACACGCCGATAAGGATGGCCAAGACAGTCGCGGTCATCGGCGGGGGGAACGTCGCGATGGATTCCGCCAGGGTGGCGAAAAGACTCGGCGCAGAGCACGTCTACCTCATTTACCGCAGGTCGCGGACAGAGATGCCGGCCAGGGCGGAGGAAGCCCACCACGCCGAGGAGGAGGGCATCGATTTCCGTATGCTCACAAATCCCATAAGGATCATCGGCGACGACAAAAATTGGGTCAAAGGGATCGAATGCGTCAAGATGGAGCTTGGCGAGCCTGACGCCTCAGGCAGGCGCAGGCCCGTGGAGGTCAAGGGCTCCGAGCACGTCATCGACGTAGAAGTGGTCGTCGTCGCCATCGGCCAGGGCCCGAACCCCATCCTCACCCAGAGCACGGAAGGCTTGGCCCTGCGGCGGTCCGGCAACATCGAGGCGGACCCGGAGACAGGGAAGACAAGCCGAAAGGGCGTCTTCGCAGGCGGCGACATCGTGACCGGCGCGGCGACGGTTATCCTGGCAATGGGGGCGGGAAGGAAGGCGGCGGCGGCGATAGACGAGTACTTGCGTACAGGCCAATGGTAAGATAGTGTAGTTGCGATATATAAAAAAGGCGGGAGCAAGCTCCCGCCTTTTTTATATATCGCGTTCATGGGGGCCGGGTAAATTTGGCGGCCTTTCCCTGTCTCGCCGGCCCGCACCTCCTCGACGCACTTCTACTGTACAGTCTCGTCGGGCGGCCCGTCGATCACGGAAAAATCCATCCGAATTTCCTCCGGCCCAAAATACACCAAAGACAGTACATTTCAACCATTAGCGTAAGTTCTTACCTCCCGCTCCAGCCGCTCTCCCAACGCCTCGGCAGTAACGTCGAGGTCGTATCGGGCCTGCAAGCCGAGCCAGAATTCGGCGGAGACTCCAAAGAACCTGGCAAGCCTCAACGCAGTGTCGGCGGAGACGGCCCGCTTCCCCAGAACGATTTCATTGATCCTACGGGCAGGCACGCCTATGCTGAGGGCCAGCCTGTTCTGGCTAAGGCTCATCGGTTTAAGGAACTCCTCAAGGAGGACTTCGCCGGGGTGTACGGGATGCAATTTCTTATGCATGACTCTTCTCCTAATGATAGTCTGTTATCTCAACCTCTTCGGCGTTACCATGCCGCCATTTGAAGCAAATGCGCCACCGTGCGTTGATTCTTATGCTCATTTGTCCCTGCCGGTCGCCCTTCAGGTTTTCCAGCCGGTTGGATGGCGGCACCTTCAGGTCATTCAAGGTTGTTGAGTTGTGAATCATACGCAGTTTTCTCAGCGCTGCCTGCTGTATGTCCCAGGGAAGCTTGTTCGATCCCTCCCTACTATATACCTTTGCGGTTTCCTTATCTTTGAAAGATTTGATCATCCAGAAATAGGTTATACCGTATTGCGTTCAACGTCAAGCGTTATATCGTGGGCGGCGCACTGCCCGCTCGCCTTAAAGCTCTAGGCCCTTGCGCGCCGGTCAAACCGGGCATGTTGCGACCGGGACCGCAGCCAAAGGGATGAAGATCGCGTCCCTCCTTACGGGTCAAGGGCTCCTGATAAAGCCGCCTTGAGCGCGAGGCGTCGGCCCGCGCTGGGAAGCCGGCCGGGACGCCTAAAATGATGAAAAGGGAAAAATGAAAGCGTAAAATGCGTGTAACCGCATCTGTTTTACTTAGCTTAGCCGTCAACGGGCGTTGCGGCCCGTACAACATTCTTAAAAATCCTTAAAAACTTTTTTTAAAATGCCGATTTTGCTTGACAACACCCCCCCTGTCCATTTTAAGATTCACCAATCTGGAACGTCATACGACTGCCACACAAAGCTTGAGGGTCTAGAGACCTCAGCATGTTAACTCAACGATAGACGAAAAGCTACCAGAAGACCTTGGAAGACTGAGCGCCGGTTCTCCTTACAAAGATGCCGGCAGGGTCCACCGAGAGGAAGAGGCTCGACGGGTTCTTCCGGCCGTATTTGTGTCAGGGGAGATTTCCCGTTATCCTCACAAACGTCTATGTAATTATTGAGGGCTTAGGGCCCGCGGACCGGGTCCGGCTTGAAACAGGCGCCGAGAAACGGCGGAAGGAGCGAACGAAAAGCGTAAAGGAGCGAATGAGATAGCAATCTGACAATTCAGGGTTCTCCTGATTCTCGGCCAGGATAAGGGAGACGCAAGTTAAGAAAAAGGACGGCAGGTTGGTGCCAACCCCACTAGCAGCCGTCCTTTTTCTTTGGCCCTGATGCTCACTCGCCGGCCGGACGCCGGCGGGGATAAGCGGATTGCCGGTAATACGCCATTGAAGGAAGCTCGATTAACGCGCAGGCACATCATGAAAAGGAGGTCTCCAGTGAGTGCAACAGTGAAGTTTTTCCACTTGCTCCTGCTTGCCGCCGTCATCGGGGCAGCCTCGACTGCGTGGGCCGCAGACCCCGCCCCCGCTGCGCAGCCGGCGCAGACCGCCAATCCTTCGATCAACCCTGTCACCCAGGCGGCGGTCAATGCGGGGGTGCTCGCGTGTGCAGGCCGGATCAACGAGGTCATGAACTTCCTGGCTGCGGGCAGCCAGGACATAAGGGCGCGGATCTTTCCGCCCGTTATCGACCCGGACCGGAGGATGACAGCGATCTCGCTGGAGATCAAGTCCCAGAATATTCCGACCGCGTACGCAGGCGCCGCCTTCGCGCCGAACCAGTCGAACGGCTGCGGCGCAACGTACGAGGCGGTGGCGTACTGGGCCACGACCTGCGACAACGTCGCAACCAAGCAGTTCGCGCTATTGCGACAGTCGGGCACCTTGGGCAAGGAGATCACCGTGCTGGACGGCGGACCGGGACTCGCCGTGTTCCTTATGCCGGCAGGCGCGGGGTGCATATCGATAAAAAGGGAGGTGGTGCAGTGACGGAGGGCCTGCAGGGGCCGTTTTTATTTCTTTCGGCATTTATTTATTCCATCCGGGCCGGTCTCGAACTTGCGGGGACGGCCCGTCCGTGCAGTCAACAGGCTTATGAATAGCAGGGAGAAGAAAATTTTAATCCAGAAAAGAAGGGGGAAAAGATGAAGAAGAAAAGCTACATGCAGCATCACAGGTTCTTGTATATTGCGGCCGTGATGGTCTTGCTCGCGCTAGCCGCGCTTCCAGGGAAGGCAATGGCACAAGGTACCGATGTACTGGTGACGGGATCTTGGGTCACAGACCAGCTTACCGTCAGCTCTAATATTACGCACATAGGGGGCGCTATCTCGCCAAACGAAAATAACGGCACTATCTATATCGCCACCGGCGGCACCGGCAACGCCACGATCATCGGGAACAATAGCGACGCAACCTCCGCGGTCACTATCCAAGGCGGCACGAACACTATAACGGGCAGCAACTCTATAACGGGCGGCACGTCGATCAATACCAGCGGCAGCGCATACACGTACGTCGGCACCAACGGCAACACTACTTACCTCAACAGCAGCGCCAATTATATAGGCGTCGCCGCCACGAGCGGCTTTACGGCCGGCAATACGACCAACGTTATCGGCAACGTTAACGGAGGTAGTAGCTACAACGCGACAAATACCATCGGCCTCAACTACAGCAGCGGTGGCTACACCACCAACTCCATGGGCTCGAACGCCGCCGCCGGCTACACCACCAACACTATAGGCCAGAACACCAGCACGGGCAATACTGGCACCTACATCGGCGCTAACAGCGGCGGCACGGGCAGCTACACCAGCAACACCATAGGCCAGAACACCGGCACGAGCACAGCCGTTACTTATACCGATATCGGCAAGAACGGCAGCACGAGCGCCTCGGCTTACACCGCGAACACTATGGGCATCCTCGCTGCTACGGCCAAGGGCTACACCAGCAACTCCATCGGCCCCAACGCCAGCACCACCGCCACGGCCTACACCACAAACGGCATAGGCGTCATCGCCGGAGCGGGCTACACCACCAACAACGTTGGTACCTGGACCGGCTCGGGCAGCGGCTACAGCACCAACACCATCGGTAATACGAACGTGAACACGACGATAAGCAACTACGCCAGCAACAACGGCGCCAGCACCTTGGGCGGGACCGTCTCGGTCTTGGCCAACGGAATCAACAACATGATGACCAACGCCTCGTTAAATACGGGCACCAGCATGATCGCCGGCGCGACGCAGGGCACCGTCGGCGGCGTGGCCACCGCCATGATCGGCGCCAACACCGCGGCGAACCCCCAGTACCTGATAAACAACCAGGGCCAGATCATCCAGACTACCTCTGCCACGGCGAACATGTCCTCGACCGCCCTCGTTATGACTAACGGCCTGGGGAACACCCACGGTATCGTGATCCAGGAAAACCAGACGACCGTCACCGGCGGCTATCACTCCACCGGCCTGACCCTTAGCGACGCCGGCGCGTTCTTCCGGAACTCCGTCGGAGGCGCGGCGAGGGTAACAGGCGTTGCGGACGGCCAGTACTATTATGATGCGGTCAACTACGGGCAGTTGAGACAAGTCTACGGCGGCGTCGCGTCTGCTGCCGCCCTGTCGCAGATACCTAACCCCACCGGCCAGAATAGGTTCTCCATAGGCATGGGCTACGGCAACTTCATGGGCGCCAACTCTTTTGCCTTCGGCGCCAAGGCTGCCGTCACGAAAAGCATCATGCTCCAGTTCGGCGTCGGCTTCTCCCAGAACAACACCCAGACGTGGGCCGCAGGCGTGGGCTACAGCTTCTAGCGCTCCGTCTTATTAAGACCGTAATAGGGTGGCCACGGACCTTTTAGGTCCGTGGCCGCTTGCTTTATCTATGAGCTCATGCTGGGGGGGGTGTACCGCGTCCGGGCGCTTTTCGCGCCATGTGCCTGTCTCTCCGGGTCACACCTCCTCAACATACTTCAACTGTATAGTTTCGTCGGGCGGCTCCTCGATCACGGCACCTATCATCGAAAATCGCCTCGGCCGAACAAGCTCTGGTCCCTGCCGCCATGCCCTTTGTAAACCCACCCCCTTCGCCACCGCTTCCATGCTGAGTTGGAGCAAAAGCAAAGGGGCCTGCGGATCGCTCCGCAGGCCCCTTTCGTTCACTTTAGATGTGGTCGGTTACGCGAGCGATTTCAATTTGGCTTGGAGGTTCCTGACAAACTCCTTCTCCACCTCGATGGCCTTGCTCCTCATCACCCTGTCGCCGAACATGGCCAGCTTGCCCACCATGTTCACGTCCATCCTGTAGGCGATCTCCACGTCTCCGCCGCCCAGCTCTTTCAGGTCCATCGTGACCTTGTCCTTCATATGGCCGAGCTTCGTCTTGTCTTCGGCCTCGCCCTCCATCTCGAGGTGCGTGGGGGCATCGACCTTCGTGAGCACTTGCCGGCCGGCCATTGTCACCTTGATGATGCCGACGCGCTGTTTCATCGTTACGTCGTAAGTCTTATCGTCGATCTTGTCGATTTTCTCGGCGCCCGGCAGGCAGGCGGCTAGGGCTTCCACGTCGAAAAGTGTGTCCCACAGCTTCTGAATGGGTGCGTTCACCGTGAACTTTCCTTCGATAATCATCTATTCCTCCTGTCTTTCGGGCCGTGCGCCCGTTCGTTACTTCTTTTCAGCCGCCGCCCTTTCTTCGGCGTCCTTCTGGATGATCTCGCCGAGGAGCACGTAGCTCCTGTTGCCGGGCGTTGTGGCCTGCTCGATGAGAAGGTCGATGAATGAGAGGCCCTGGGACGCGACGTGCGCGTCGACCCATTTCCTGTGCGGCTGGTCGCCGGTGCCGAACATATGGCGGGCGCAGTCTATGGCGCTGCCCGTTTTTGCCTTCTTACCGCAGACGGGACATATTATTGGACCGGTTAAGCTCATCGTATCCTCCTTTGGTTACTTCTTCTGTTCCTTCTCTCTTTTTTCCTTGAGCGCATCTACGACCATGTGGGGCCGCACCGGGCATTCCTTAATCTGGATGCCGAAGCGGTGGAACAGCGCGTTGCCTATCGCGGCAGCGGTCGGGTTCGTCAGGCCCTCGCCCGCTTCCTTGGCGCCGTAAGGCCCTTCAGGCTCGTAAGTGTCGATCTCCGCGATGTTCGCCTGAGGCATCTCGGGCGCCCTTATCATCTTATAGTCCACGAGGTTCGGGTTCATCAGCTTGCCGTCCTCGTAAGGCATGTATTCGAGGTAGCCGTAGCCTGCCGCCATAGAGAAGGCGCCTTCGAGCTGACCGATGAGGCCCAGGTGGTTAATCGGCTGGCCGCAATCGTGGGCGGTAAGGCTGTCAACGAGGGTGATCTTGCCGGTCTCCTCGTCCACCTCGACCTCGACGCCCTGGAGCATGTAGCTGTATGCAGGGGAGATCATGCCCTTTCTGTGAGGCGTATAGTAGCCGCGGCCTATGATCTTCTGGCCGTCTTTGCCGCGCAGGGCCTTAAGCACGAGCTCGCCGAAGTCGTAGCCCCTCTCCGGGCGGGCGATGGCGTGCACCCACCTGTCCTTGATGTCGAGGTCGTAGACGATGTTCAGCCCGGATTGCGCGTAGGCAAACTCCAAAAGCTGCTTTTTCGCGCTTTCCGAAGCCATTTTCACGGCGTTGCCCGACATGAGGGTCTGCCTGGAGCCCCACGCGCCGAGGTCCGGCGGGCAGTGGTCCGTGTCGCCCGAGTGCACCTTGATGTCCCCGACCTTCACGCCGAGGGTCTCCGCGCAGATGATGGCCATCGTCGTGTTGGAGCCCTGGCCGATGTCGTGGGCGCCTACGTGCAGCTCGACCGTGCTGTCCTGGTTGATCGTGACGACCGCCGAGGAGAAGGAGTAGGGCGTGTCGAACCAGTTGAAGATGCCGCCCGACATGAAGCCGCAGGCGGAGATGCCTATCGACCTGTTGGCCGGCAGCTTGCCCTTCGCATCGATCCACTTCCTGATCTCGTCGAAGCACTGGTCTATGCCGCAGCTTGCGATGGTCGCCTGGCCCGGCAGTATGGTGCCTTCCTGGTGTGCGTTCTTCCGTCTCATCTCGATCGGGTCGAGCCCGAGGTCGTGGGCGATCCACTCGATCTGCTGCTCTGAGCACCACATAGCCTGGGGCGCGCCGAAGCCGCGCATCGAGGTTGACGGCAGGGTGTTCGTGTAGACGCGGTAGCCGTCATAGCGGTAGCCTTTCCACCGGTAAGGGAAGGAATGGAAGAAGCCGGTCAGGTAAAGGGCCGTCGCCCCCATGCCCGTGTATGCGCCGCCGTTGGTAAAGACCTTGGCCTCGCGCGCGCAGAACGTGCCGTCCTTCTTCACGCCCGTCCGGGTGTAATAGAACATCGGGGTGCGCCTTTTAGTGGCGATGAAGTCCTCTTCCCTCGTGTAGACGATCTTGACCGGCCTGTAGCACTTGATGGAGAGGATGGCGCTGCAGAAAATGGCGCCGTCCAGCTCGAACTTGCCGCCGAAGCCGCCGCCCGTGTAGGGACCGATGACCCTGATGTCGCCTTCCCTCATGCCGAGGACGCCGGCCATAAGGCCCTGCATGTAGTAGCAGCCCTGGTTTGAATGGTAGATGGTCATCTTCTTGTCGGGCGTGTAGCTCGACACTGCGCAGCGCGTCTCCATGCACATATGTGCCTGGCCGCCGCAGCGGAACCAGTCTTCCCTTATGTATTCGGCCTCCTCGAAGCCCTCTTCCACCTCGCCCCACTCTATGTGGCGGGTGACGTTGATGTTCCGCTCGAAACCTTCATGGATGTCGGGAGCGCCCTTCTTGATGGCCTCAAGGGGCTCGAAGACTGCGGGGAGCACCTCGTATTGGACCTCGATAAGGTCGAGGGCCTTCTCCGCGATCTCCTCCGTAACGGCGGCAACGCACGCGACCGGCTCGCCGATGTAGCGGACCTTGTCGACCGGCAGTATCTGCTCGTCGCACAGGTCTTTATAACGCCGCCAGATGCCCTGCTTCACGCCGAGGGTGTCCAGCTTTCCGCAGGCCGCCGCGACGACGCCGGGGTATTCCAGGGCCTTCGAGTAATCGATGTTGATTATCTTTGCGTGGGCGTGGGGGCTTCTCAGTATCTTGCCGTAGAGCATACCGGGGAGCTTTACGTCGAACGTATAGGTGGCCCGGCCCGTGACCTTTGCCCAGCCGTCTACGTTATGGACGTGCGTATTGAGTACCCTGAACGGCTCGTGTGGATTGATTACCGTATATTTGTTCATGACTTTGCCTCCGTGTATTTACCCTTGGCCACCGCGTCGATGGCGCGCACGATGCTGTTGTAGCCGGTGCAGCGGCAGATGTGGCCTTCGATCCCGTCCCTGATCCCTTTCTCCGTAGGGTTCTTGGTTTCCATCAGAAACGCCGTTGCCGACATCAGCATCCCGGACGTGCAGAAACCGCACTGGAAGGCGCCTTCATCGAGGAAGGCCTTCTGGATCGGCGCAAGGACGCCGTCCTTTTCGAGGCCTTCGACAGTGAGGATCTTCTTGCCCTGGGCCTGGACGGCGAGCACGGAGCAGCCCTTTACGGCCATGCCGTCGACGATGACGGTGCAGGCGCCGCAGGAGACCGTGTCGCAGCCCCTCTTGGTGCCCGTAAGCTCCATCACGTCCCTTATCGCTTCAACGAGAAGGGTCTTCGTGCTTATATAAACCTCGTAATCCCGGTCATTCACATTAAAATGCATCAACTGTTTATCCATGACGGCCCTCCTTGTCAGCTGATCTTTGCCTTTTCAAAGGCTGCTTTCGCCATTCTCTTGGTGAGCACCTTTATGAGGTGGCGCCGGTATTCTTCGGAAGCGTGGATGTCGGCCACAGGCTCGCACTCCTCGCCCGCAACCTCTCCTGCCTTCTCGAAGACCGCATCGGTCAGCTTTGCGCCGATCAGAACCTTTTCCGCCTCTCTCGCCCTTATCGTCGTCGCTGCTCCGTTGCCCAGCACGACCCTGGCGTCCTTGCACGTGTTGCCGCCGTTGAGCGTGATGGTGGCGGCCACAGCCACGATCCCCTGGTCGGAGTCGAGGAGGTTGAACTTCTGGTACTTGGTCGCCGATTTCTTGGGACGGGGCGGCACGATCACCTCGACGATGATCTCGTCATGATTCATCGCCGTCTCGAAGAGGTCCGTGTAGAACTCGTCGAGGGCTATGACGCGCTCGCCGGAGACGGAGGCCACCTTTACCGAGCCGCCCATGGCAGTCAGCACGGGGGCCGGGTCGCCGGCCGCGTCCGCGTGGGCGAGGTTGCCACCGATGGTCCCCCAGTTCCGCACCTGGATCGAAGCCAGCTTCTCTTCCATCTCGACGAGAACGGGGTATTTCTCCTTCACCAGGGCCGATTTCTCGATCATGCGGTGCGTCGTCGTGGCGCCCATCCTGAGACCCTCTTTCTCATCGAACTTGATGTAGCTCAGCTCGTCGAGCCCCTTGAGGTCGATTAAGTATTCCGGCGTCACGAGGCCCTGGCGCAAGATTATCAGCAGAGACTGGCCGCCGCAGATAACCTTGCAGTCTTCCTGGTGCTCCGAGAGCATTTGGAGCGCCTCTTTGGCGCTGCCGGGTTTGAGGTAGGTAAAATCGTAGATCATAAGCCTCTCCTTTCGATAAAGTCTTCGATGTTCACCATGCGGCCCGGGCTTTCCTCGATGTCGGGGAACTCCCAGCAAGTGAACACTGCACTGCTTTTAACCCTCGGCCTCTCCGCGTCCGCCCCTTCCTGATTGCGGAAGCGTGCGCACAACTCCATATGACGGCCTCTGTAAATGGCACACTCCCTGCATGGGACCTTCGAGAACGGACATACCGCTATTACCTTTGACGACACTTCTTCCTCCAACAATTATAATATATTCTGCGCTGCGGGTTCAGAAATTTTTTCAGATGTGGTGCGCCCCCTGTCCATTGCCCGCAATCGGTTGTTTCCTATGATGACCGGGTTGCCTCTCCGACCCAACCAATGGCGGTAACTTTCACTACCGTGAACCCTTACGCGAATATACGATTAATTACACACGCTTGTCAAGGGGAATTTTATACAAACCAGTGGCGCGGGAAAAATTGCGTTCACTATAGAAAACCGCAGGGGCTGCGCCGGGGCGAGAAGGCTTAGGGCTCCTCTTTCCCGATGCTGATATCTGTGCCCTGACCCGCGCCTATCCGTTTCAGGAAGGCCTCCTTCTTCTCGACCGGCACGTAGATATGATAGGTGCCCCGGGGGAGCTTGTACTTCCGTATGTGGAGGTTGTACTGGCGGAACGTCCTGTAAGGCAGCTCCATCGCTGCGGCAAGGAACGCCGTGGGGGTCTCCCGCTCGACCTCGATGGTAATCTCGGCTACCGAGTACGGCTTGTAGTAATCGGCCTTGTGCACGGGCAGGCCGTATTTGCTCGGGTGCGACAGTATCTCCTTAAGGGCCGCGATGCGGTAGACGTACCTCTCCGTCTCCTCAGGCAGGAACATCTCGAAGAAGTCGCGGGTGTTCTGGTTCTGTATGGCCTCCCTCACGCGCACCTCGCCCGTGTTGTAGGCCGCCATAGCGACAAGCCAGTCGCCGAACTCGCTTTGGAGCCTGCTCAGGTATCCAAGGGCGGAGCGCGTGGACCTCTTGACGCTGTACCGCTCGTCAATGGAATCGTTGATAAAGAGGCCCTCCCTCTTGCCCGTATCCTTTATGAACTGCCACAGGCCTCCCGCGTTGGCCCTGGAGACAGCCCTGGGGTTGAGGTAGCTCTCCGCAATCGGCAGGTAGATGAGGTCAGGGGGCATCGCCATCCGGTCGATCTCCCCGGAGACGACGTTGAGGAACTTGCCGTAACGTTTCACCAGTACTGTGAGAAGGCCCCTGTTGTCGAGAAAGTTGTAAAACTCGCGCTCGAAGGCCTCCCTCGCCTCCTCATCGGAAAGGTGTATCGTCCTGCCGCAGAGGACCACCTGCTCGGGGACGGGCGCCATCTTGAGGAAAGCGACCTCTTTCTGCAGACCTTCCACCTCTTTTTCAAGGTCCGCGATCCTTTTTTCATGGGAGAGCAGCTTTTTCGCAGGGGCCGCCTGCTGGGCGCAAAGGCCGGCCGGGACAAGGCAGGCGGCCGCAAAGAGCGCCAGGCAGGCGGGAAGCACCCTGTATCTCATTTGCGCCCCTCCTCCCTGACGATCTCCGTCAGGGTCCTGACCCTGTTCTGCATACGGTCGATCAGGGCCTTGATCTCGATGAGCAGCGAGGCCATGCTGTCGTGCCTTCTCCTGTAGACAGCCTCCAGGTCTTTTCTCCAGTTCTCCGTGACCTCGGCCTCGCGCTTCGCGGATTCCAGCTCGAACCTTTTCGTCAGCTCACGGCGGAGCTTGGGATCAATCTCCATCGAATCTCTCCTCTTCCTTTTCTCTTATAAAGTGCCGGTAGAGAAGTATCGCAACGACTGCCGCGACAACTGCCAGAGGCACGATGATCTTCTCGTAGCCCCTGGTGTCGCTCACGAAGATATAGACCACGTTCGCAAAGCTGTATCCGAGCATAGATATGATAACGGCCCACACGACCGACGACGCCACGTCCACGAAGAGGAACCGGGCCGCCCCGAGGTTCGCGCACCCCAGAAGCAGCAGGATGATCGAGCGGAAGCCCGCCAGGAACCTCATAATGAAGAGGATCAGGTTGCCGTACTGGTGTATGATCTTGTCGGAGGTGTCGGCTTTGCGGCGGAGGAAGTCGTACCGCTCGATGATCTGCCTCCCGAAGTACTTGCCCAGGAAGAAGAAGGAGCAGTCCCCTACGAAGGTGCCGACGAAGGACCAGAATATGACGTAGCGCAGCTTCAGGAACCCGAGCTTCGCGAATATGGCGGCAAGCAGGATTGTTGTCTCGCCCTCGATGAACGTGCCTATGGCAACGCCGATGTAGCCGAACCGGGTTATTGTCTCTTCCACTCGCTGAATTCTATACAGATTTAAACGTCACGGTCAAGTTGGGGGAAGTGGGGTCGGGCCGGGATCTTTTCGCGGCAAATGCGGGCGACCCCTCGGCGCGGCGTGCTCACGTACAACTGAAGTACGCTCCGCCGCGCACCTTCGGGGTCTACGCATTTTCCATCGAAAATCTCCCGACCCCTCTGAACTCCCAAAAAACCGGAGACGGGATTTTTTACAAGGCGGCCGGAGGAATTTTTGCGCAGAGCGCGAAGTCGTGGAGGTGCGAGCCGGAGCATATAAAACAATAGGCCGGGTACCCGCGCTCCAAGCTTGCTAGGCGCGGGTGGCAAGTGAGGACTCGCGCCGAACACGACGACAAAGCTATGCACGAAAATAACCCGGCCGCTATAGCTGCGCGGCTTTGGCCTGGCTTCGCTCCCCCACTCGCATGAGGATGATGCCTATCTCGTAAAGGAAGTAGAGGGGCACGGCGAGGAGGGACATATTGTATACGTCGGGCGTGGGTGTGATAACGCTTGCAGCGATCACTATTATCAGGACCGCGTAGCGCCGCGTCCTGGACAGCTTCTTCGAGGTAACGACCCCCAGCTTCCCCAGCACGAGCAGGATGATGGGCAGCTCGAAGGCCGCCCCGAAGGCAAAGACCATCGTTATGCAGAAATGGACAAACCGCTCCGTCGAGATCATCGCCTTGAGGGCGCCCCCCTGGTAGCTTAGAAGGAAGCCGATGCCTGAGGGCAACACCACGAGGTAGCAGAAGACGCTGCCGACATAAAAAAGCACCACGGCGAAGACTACATAAAGATATCCGTGAAGGAGCTTTTCCCTAAGCTCGTCCCGGAACTCGCGCCATACGAGGAAAACGATGATCGGCGTGGCGCAGAAGAGGCCCGTGTAGATCGCCATCTCGACGGTCGAGAAAAACACCTCCGAAAGGTTGAAATAGTAAAGCGTGACGTGCACGTGCTGCGTCAGGAGAATTATAAGCTTTTTCGAGAAGACGAAGCTGGCCGCGGCAAGACACGCAGCGACCAGGGCGCCCCTGTACAGGACGCGCCTGGCCCCGTAAAGTATGCGGAAGAGCTTCTCCCTGTCGATTCTAGGCAGCATTTCGAGCCGGAGTAGAAGAACATGGTGTTGCGGGATGCACCGGTGAAGGCCACGGCGGTCCTGCCGTTCTTGCAACCATTCGCTTAATGTATTATGAAAGTGGAATAAAGTCAAACGCTTGAGCGGGCCAGGGCCCCGCACTTAAAGACGAAAAATCCGAAGGAGGCAGCGATGGACAAGGTGCACCGTATGCTTGTGACAGTCCAGGCCGCGCCGGATTGCATCGATGTGGTAGGCTATGCGGCGAGCCTCGCCGAGATGCTGCACGCCAAAGGCTACCGCCAGCCATGCTGCCCGTGATAGAATAAGAAAGACGCCATGGAGTACTGCAAAGGGAAAATCGCGAAGCTGCTGGTCGATCATTTCGGGAATGATTTCAGAAGGATAACACACGCCCTGGAGGTCCTCAAATACGCCGAAAGGATCATCGAGGAAACCGGGGGCTGCGATTATGAGGTCCTCATTGCCTGCGCCCTCCTGCACGACGCAGGCATAAAGCCCTCCGAAGAGGCGCTGGGGTATAACAACGGAAGGACGCAGGAGGAATACGGCCCCCCGGTCGTCCGGGCGCTTCTTGAAAGCATCGGCTTCCCTCCGGAAAAGACAGAGAAGATTTGCGAGATCGTCGGCAACCACCATTCCCCGTCACGCTACGATTATACAGAGCTTAAGGTCCTCAAAGAAGCCGACAGGATAGTCAACAGGATGGAGGGCGACTGAGGGCGTGAGGTTCGAGGCAAGCGTTTTTCTCTTCACGCTCCTGCTGGCTGCGGTCGCCGCATCGGCTGAGCCGGCGCCGAAGGACAGGCGCCAGGGAGAGCAGCTCGTAGTAACAAACATAACGCCCGGCCAGGACATAACCGACCACGAGTGGGGGATCGTGCGCCTGGAGCTGGGCGTAGAAAAGAAGGGCGCACCGGAGAGCGGCAAAAAGGCGAAGTCGAGGCGCAGCCCTCTTAAGATCAAGGTGGACGACAGGGAAGCGATCTGCTACGTCGTCGATTCGGCCACGGGATACGACGGCAAGAAAACGTACGCTTACAAAACCGTCGCCGTCCGGCTCGGGGCGAAGCCCGGGCCGAGGGTCATCACGGTCCTTTACGACGGCCTCGTCAAGAGCGTGCACGTAACGTACGACCCTTCGGGACAGCTCGCATTCGCCGACCTCTACGACCATCAGGCGATCTTTGGCAAAAAACCGGTGACGATACACTGGTTCGGCTGCTACCTCCAGAAAGAGAGCGTCAAGGTCAGCCTTAACGGCCAGGCGGTCCAGCCGGACACGGAGGTCTCCCAGGATGCGCCCGAGCTCCTCACCGGACGCATATCGCCGGGAGACAAGCTGAAGCCGGGGGCGAACAAGCTGCGGATCGAGGCCCTCGACATAAGCGGCCGCAAGTGCGCAAAGGAGCTGGTCCTTAAGTATTACCCCGACAACAGGGTCCCTCTGGGTGACGAGTTCGCCCTCAGCCTCGGCCTGGAAGAGACGAAAAACGGGCCGTTCTATGATACGGTCGTCAAAGGGAGGGCCCTCGTGAGGATGCGCCAGTCAGGCCAGCGGCCGGCCCCGGAGAACATGGGCGGCCGGATGATCGTCCCCGCAGGGAGGGCCGTCCTTGCGTGGTTCAAGGCGACATGGCCGGGAGAGAGCATCATAGCGACCATGATGAAGCAGTACGCGACGGACGAGCCAATGGAAGTCGAGCGGTCACGGGTAGCCGTCTACCAGGCGGCACCTCCTCCCAACGCGCCGCGCGGCAATCTCGACAAATATCTCAGGCACCTCCCCTTCAATCCGTTACAAAAGACCGGCAAGTGACAGCATATACAAATTAGTCTGCAATGCAGACTACCTGGTTACCGGCAATACCGCCCATTTCCCGTGCCGGCTGTGTGAGGGGGTCAAAGTAGTAACTCCGGCGGATTTCCTACAACATTACGGGAGAACGCGGAAGGGCAAAAAAGAAGGTAAGCGGCGAGGATATTAAATTCCGAGGCCTCGGTTACTCAATCATGTGAGGGGGCCGGTAGATTTTCGATGGATTCTCCCGTGATCGAGGGGTCTTCCGGCGAGACTGGACTTTTTAGTCCGTCGAGCCGGCAAGACCCCGAGAGACAGGGAAAAGGCGCGAAAAGATACCGGCCCCCCCCACGCTATTTAGAGGCGTGCTTGATAAGCTCGCTTATGTGGAGTACCTTGGTCGGAAGGCCCGCCTTTCTCACGCCGTAGCTCAACTGTATCACGCAGCCCGGGCACTCCGTAGTCAGTATGTCGGCCCCCGTTTTCTTGAGCAGCTCCATCTTCCTTTCCAGGACCTTCATCGACTGCTCGTAGTGCATGATGTTGTAGCTCCCCGCCGCCCCGCAGCACCGGTCCGCTTCCGGCATCTCAGCGTAGGTCAGGCCCTGTATCTTCTTTATAAGCTCCCTCGGCTGCTTCGTTATGTTTTGGTACCGGCTCATATGGCAGGGGTCATGGTAGGTAACCTTTTTCCCGGCCAGGCCGTTGGCCTTGAGCTCTCCGACCTGGGTCACCATGAACTCGCTGAAGGCCTTCACCTTCTTTGCGATCTCCTCCGCCCGCTTCTTCCAGGTCGCGTCTTCCCCGAAAAGCTCCGGGTATTCCTTGAGGAAAGCCGAGCAACTCCCGCACTCCGTGACTATCACGTCGCTCTTCAGCTTTTCGAGGGCCTCTATGTTCTTCCGCGCCATGTTGCGGGCCGCCTCGACGTCGCCGTAGCCGTAGGCGGGAAGCCCGCAGCAGCAGTTGTCTGCGATCGTGACCCTTGCCCCCTGGTCGACCAGGACGGCAACCGTTGACTCGCTTACGTGGGGCAGCACGTAGTTGAAGCCGCAGCCCACGAAATAGGCCACCTCGGTCTTCATCTTCACAGGCGCCAGGCGCAGCTTATGGACCCTCTCGCGGAAGAAGGGCGTCGGTATCTTATCTATGAGGCCCTCGGCCTTCGCCATGTCTTTGCCGAACCAGCTCAAAATGCCCATGGCCCTGGCGAGCTTCGACAGGCCCGTGTTCTTTCCAAGGGCAAGGAGCCGGACATACTTCCCCATCTTCTGCGGGTCGGGGAGCAGGTTGTGAAAAAGCAGCTTCATCACCTTCGGCTGCCCCACGCGCCTCATGTACTCGGCCCTTCCCGCGACTACGGCCTTGTCCGTGCGCACCGCGGGGAAGCAGTTGGCCACGCACGCCTTGCAGAGAAGGCACTCAAAGAGGGGGTCCTTGAAGTCCGGGCTGATCTCCATCTTCTCTTCGGCCAGGCCGCGCACGTGGGCGTTGTGGCCCCGCGCCACGTTCGTCTCGACGCCCGTTATCGCGAATATCGGGCAGTGCGCCTGGCAGAAGCCACAGCGGTTGCACTTTGAGACTTCTTCGTATACGTCCTTATATTGTTGGTTCATGGTTATTCCTCTCTATATGATCGGTGGAAAGACCCCGGTCGCGTCAAGCTGCTCCTTGATGGGGCGCAGCACGAGCCGCTCGATGGTGCCGTTCACCCTCGGCCCCCATTTTGCGAGGAGCGCCCGGTCGAGCCTGACGGGTGCGACAAATCCGTTCGACGCCAGGCGCTTTGCCCCGTCGATGATCGGCCCGTCCACCCCGTATATCAAGACCACGCCGGTCCCCGCGTAGAGCACCGTCTTCGCGGCGCCCGCAACGGCAGCCAGGCCCGCAAGGGTGCGGGGCCCTTCCGAGATGGGCACCGTGACCTTTATTGCCATCGCCTCTCCCCCCGGTTCGATTGCCGCCCGGAGGGCCTGCCGCATGGCCTCCCTGCCGACCTTCGCCTCTCCCCTGCCGCCGAAGCTGTCCGCCATCGCAAGGAAGTCCTTGTTCTCCCGCTCCACAGCGCGCGGATGGCCCTCGAAGGCGGCCACGACCCTGAAACCGCTCTTTGCCGGCTCTACGGTAACGCCCGAGGGGATGAGCACCGAGGAGCGGAGCGTCTGAAGGAATTTCTCAAGCTCTTCGAGCCGCGGGAAGGCGACCTCGCAGACCGAGGACGCCTCGGGCAGCGGATAGACCCGCATGATGGCGGCCGTGATGAGGCCGAGGCTGCCCGCCGAGCCGACGAGGAATTTCGTCATGTCGTACCCGGAAACGTTTTTGACGGTCTTGCCTCCGAAGCCCACCTCTTCCCCCCGCGCGTCGATCCCCCGGACGCCCATGGCCTGGTCGCGCACCGTGCCGTAGCGCAAGCGGCAAGGGCCGCTCCCGTTGGCCGCATAAACGCCGCCCATAGTCGCCCTGCCGGAGAATGGCGGATCGAGGGGAAGGAAAAAGCCCTTGCCCTGGCCGCCCAGGTACTCGTTAACGCCGTCTATCGTCGTGCCCGCGAGGACCACCATGTTAAGATTCGACATATCGAAATCGACCACCCCTGCCATGCCGGTCATGTCGAGAAGGATATCGACGCGCTCCGGCATGGTCCCGACCGACGGGGTCGTTGCGCCCCCGATCGGCAGGACGGTCAGTTTTTCTTTGAAGGCCCCGGCGAGGACCTGCTTAGCCTCACTCTCATTTGCGGGCCGCTCCACTCGCTTCGCGGCGACTCCCAGGGACTCCAGGGACCTGAGGGGCGCGCCGCCATCGTTCGCCGTCTGCTTGTCCATCACGCCCTCGCCTCCTTTTTGGGTAAGACCTTTCCAGGATTGCAGAGCGCCTTCGGGTCGATTGCCTGCTTGACGCCGCGCATCATCCTGATATCGCCTTCCCTGAAGACAAACGACATCTCCCGGAGCTTCTCCGTGCCGATGCCGTGCTCGCCGCTGATCGTGCCGCCCAGGTCGGCGCACACTTTCAATATCTCGCTCCCCGCCTTGTGCACGCGGGCAAGCTCGTCCGCGTCGCGGTCGTCGAACATGATGAGGGGATGGAGGTTGCCGTCGCCCGCGTGGAAGACGTTCCCGATGGGCACATTATATTTTTTGCTGATCCTCTTCACCTCGGAAAGGGCCTTGGGCAGCTGCGTCCGGGGCACGGTGCCGTCACAGACGAGGTAGGCCGGCCGCACCCTGGCGACCGCGCCGAAGGCGCCCCTGCGCCCCGCCCAGAGGACGTTGCGCTCGTTTGCGTCCTTCGCCAGCCTGTAGCTCGTCGCCCCGTCTTTCTCGCAGATCTCGGTGATCCTCTTCGCCTGTTCGTCCATGCCGTCCGTAAGGCCGTCAAGCTCTATAAGGAGGACCGCTTCGGCCTCAAGGGGATAGCCCGCATGGACCGACTCCTCGACCGCCCGGATCACGGCGTTATCCATGATCTCAAGAGTAGCCGGGATGATGCCCTCCGCGATGATATCGGAGACCGTCTGGCCGGCGTCCTCGACGGAGTTGTATATGGCAAGCATAGTGACGACCCGCTCGGGGAGGCGCATGATGCGGCAGACCATCTTCGTGACGATCCCGAGGGTGCCTTCCGCGCCCACGAGAAGGCCCATCAGGTCAGGGCCGGGCGCG
>Ga0326727_10011053_pt1 | contig 21201 bp, 20 predicted proteins | sample MB2enrmetagenome_FD_207643 | JGI IMG/M metagenome (GOLD analysis project Ga0326727, IMG submission 207643) | Lab enriched peat soil microbial communities from McLean, Ithaca, NY, United States - MB29MY | ecosystem: Environmental > Terrestrial > Soil > Wetlands > Peat | place: USA: New York...
CAATCACCAGCAGAGGAAAACTGAATGCCGCTTCCTTGAAGAAAAGAGCCGGCAAATAGGCAAGCGCAGCAAGAGCGTGAGGGACCAGGCGGCGGCTCCCTGAGTTCTCGGCGCGCAGGAAAAGTAAAAACGCCAGCAGATAGAAAAAACCGCAACCCATCTCCGGAACTGATGCGATCCAAGCCACGGCTTCGACGTGCAGGGGATGAAGAAGCCAGAGCAGCGAGCCCGCCAACGCGGCCAAATCATTCCCGAGGATTTCGCGCCCGATCTGGAACACCACGAGCCCCGTGGCCATATAGAGAAGCCATTGGAAGAAATGGTATGCGGTGGGATTAGGTCCGGCCACCCGCCAGATCAGCCAGTATGAAAAAATGTGCAGAGGGCGATAGAAGTTCGTCTCTGCCGCCGCCCCAAGAAACGACCATACGGATCCGGTGAAAATTCGCCACCACAGGTGAGTGTTGCGCACAAACGGGTTTTCAAGGAGCTGCTTGCCATCGTCGTAAACCAATCCGTTGGACAACACTCCCGAATAAACTACGGCCCCCGCCAGCGCCAGCACAGCCCCGGCCGCATAGAGGTGGCCCTTCACAAATTCGGTGCATCTGGTCAGCAAGGTCTACCACACATCCTGCTCGTCCGTGAGCGGCAAATCGACAGCGGCGTCTTGCTTGGCGGACTGATACATGGCAAGCGCCCACTCCAGGGTTGGGCGCACACTGGCGAGGGTGATCATCGGTTCGCGGCCCTGTGCAACTGCCCTAGCCATGTCCTCGATCACCGCTTGATGGTCGTGGAAGTCGAGAGCGGCCGCGCCGGTTGCGCCGGTAGCTACGGCGGCGTTTCCGTAGTGGCGGATTTCATCGTCTTCCGGCCGCTCGTCCTTAAACTTCCAGGTGTCAATGCGCTCGCCCACCATAATGGCGGTGCCATTCTCTCCGTTCACTTCGATCCGGATATCTGTGCCTGGCCAGAGTGCCGTAGAGGCCTCCACAACGCCCTGAGCACCGTTCTGATAAGTCACGAAGGCCAGCGCTGTATCTTCGACGGGGATACCTGGATGCGCGAGGTTAGTCATGTGCGCCTGGACTCGCTTCACGGGGCCGACAAGGTATTGAAGCAGATCGAGGTAATGGAAGGCCTGCTGAATGGTGACACCTGCGCCCGAACGCCGGCACATGCGCCAGGCATCCGCGCGGTAGTAGTCGGAGGGGCGAAACCACTTCATGTACGCATCGGCGTGCAGAATTCTCCCAAACCGACCCTCGAGGGTGGCTCGGCGAATGGCTTGCACGGCGCGTCGCGTCCGGCATTGAAGCACTACACCAATCTTCACGCCTCTGCTCGCGCAAGCTTCCTGCATCGAGTCCATCTCGCGCAATGACATGGCGGGGGGTTTTTCCACCAGGACGTGTTTGCCCGCGCGGGCTGCCTGGAGCGCAGCCTCGACGTGCAAATCGTTAGGGGTGAGAATACTCACCACTCGAATCTCCGGATCGAGGAGCATCTCCTCCAGGCTGGCGTATTCTCTGCACCCGAATTCGCTCGCGAACTTAGCCAAGCGAGCCGCGTCCTGATCGGATGCGCCCACCAGGTGGGCCAGATTCGAAGCTCGAAGCGCCTTGGCATGGAGCGGGGCGATCAGCCCGGTCCCCAAAAGTCCGAATCCCAGCCGCGAATTGTTTGCCATCACTTCCTCACCTTGCCCCGTAGGGACGGTCCTTGTGGCCGCTCTCGGGTAAGCATGAAAACCAGCCCCGGGGCGGGTTTGGAGTGCGGCAGCTTGCCGCCGCTTTCGATCGGCCAGCTTGCTGGCCGTACGACCCGCGAGCAAGCTCCCGGCACAAAAGCGGCAGCAAGCTGCCGCACTCCAAAGCCCCGCCTCACTCGGGAAACAGCAGAATTTTCAGCGCCTGCTTCGCCTCGATATCCTCGAACGCGCTCCTCCACTCCACAAGCGGCGACCGGCGAGTGATAATCTCACCCGCCGGCAGACGGCCGCCGGCAAGCAGGTGAATGGTTCTGTCCCAGCTTGTGTAGCTGGTCGAAAGATTGAAGATCACGTCGCACACTTTGAATGCCGCCTTGTCCCAGGGAAAGGGGATGGAATCCTTACCTGTCAAACCGATCACGCAAATGCGGCCTTTCTTGCGAATCAGTTCGACAGCCGAAGCGATGGCCGCGGCCGCGCCGCTGCACTCGATCACTAAATCGGCCCCCAAGCCTCCGGTGAGCTCCTGCACGACAGTCAGAGGATTTTGCCGTGCCACGTTGATTACGGTTTCGAAGCCCAGCTCGGTCGCTTTCTTTAAGCGCAAGGCCTCGTCCGCCGGAGTTCCCACAATGGCCACGTGCCGGGCGCCGGCGGCTCGCGCCGTTAACCCTGCCAGCAAACCAATGGGCCCCGGCCCCAGAACCACTACAAAGTCGCCCGCGTCGATTCGTGCTCGCTCCACCACATCGTGCACGGTGTTGGCCGTCGGCTCCACCAGCGCAGCCAAATCATAACTCATTGCATCCGGGATGCGATGGAGCAGCCGCTCGGGCATTTTCAGATACTTCGCGAAGGCGCCGTCAATCCCCCAACCGGGCGAGCGCTTCAGCGGACAGATCTGGATGTTCCCCGTACGGCACAAATAACAGTGTCCGCAGGCTCGCGTGTGGGGCTCGCCCACCACTCGATCACCTGCTTTAAAAAGTTCTGTCTCCGGCCCAGCCTCGACGATCTGGCCTGAAAACTCGTGCCCCAAGATTACCGGAGGCCAATAAGGAAACTGATCGTGCCAGACATGCACATCCGTACCGCAGATTCCGCAGGCCTTAACTTCGATGAGCACCTCGCCGGGGCCGGGTGACGGCTCGGGGACATCACGAATCTCGAGGAAGCCCACTCCTTTTTGCATCTTGACCAGTGCCTTCATCCTTTGGCTCCTCCACACCATTCCACGAGAAAGCGCACCAAAACCGCTGCCGCCTGAGCAGTCTCATCCAGATCGATCTGCTCGTCGTTGGTGTGAGCAAAACGCAGGCTGCCGGGGCCGAACACCACCGTCGGTATGCGCATTTGGTTGTTATAGAACCAGGAATCGCAGGAAGCTGTCATGGCGCTTACCTCGCCCGCCGCACCGGCGTCGCGGCAGCATGATACGAGACCGGCAACCAGCGGGTGTGCCGGATCCAGGACATGGGCATCGTGGCGGTACATGAATTCCAGCGTGAAGTGATCGCGCAGCCATTCATCTCCGCTCGCCAGGATGGCTTGACGCATCTCCTCCATCACCTGGTGGCGAGTCTTGTTGGGGAGGAAGCCCAGCACGCCCTCGATCGAGGCAGAAGCAGGCGCTGTGGCCGGCCAATCGCCCGCCGCCAGTTTGCCGAAAGTAATGGGCATGGGGTTGGCAAACTGGTCGAACAGGGGGATGCCGCGGGACGTGGCCAGGAGGCGGGCATGATACTGCTCGACGATCTCTAGCGTTCGGATGGCCATTTTCAAAGCGCTGACGGTACTCCCCGCGCTACCGCTGTGCCCCGGCTTGCCCGTGCAGGTTACCCGGAACCAAACCGCGCCGCGCACCGAAGAGAGTATGCGCAGGTCGGTCGGCTCCATCACGATACAGCCGTCGGCTTCGACGCCGCGGCGCACCATGGCCAGCGTCCCGTTGCCGCCCACTTCCTCCTCGACCACGAGATGGGCCAAGACATCTCCTTTAAGGTTCACCCCCAGGCGTTGCGCGGCCAACAAAGCAGTGAACAGCGTCGCCACCTGTCCCTTGGCATCGCAAGCGCCGCGCCCATGCACGCGATTCTCTTTCACTCGTGGATCGAACGCGTGCTCCTGCCCCTGGGAGGGCGGCACGACGTCGAGGTGAGTATTGAAGAGCAGAGACCGCCCGCCACCCGTTCCGGGCACGCGCACTCGTAGGTTCGACCGCCCTTCATATTCGATCCCGCGCACCGGGTCCGCGTAATCTTCGTCCGCGCGCAGCGCGTTTGTGAGGGGTATCCGCTCCACATCGCCGACCTCTGCGAAGCGTTGGGCGGCGCACTCCATAGCCTCCATTTCTTTGCCGGGAAGGGAGGGGAAACGAATCAGGCCGCAGAGAAATTGCTCGGTGACGCCACGCAGGGCTCCCACCGCGCCGCGAATTTCGGACATCGCAAGTTTATTCATAGGCGGGAAAGCGCTTTCTCGAAGATGTCCAGACTTTCGTTGGCTTCAGCCTCGGAAATGACCAGGGGCGGCGCCACCCGGATTACATTGCCGAAAACGCCTACCGAGCCGACCAACAGGCCGAGTTCAGCGGCCAGATCAATCAGTCTTCGAGTGAGGTCCGGCGCGGGCTCCTTGGTTTTCTTATCTTTGACGAGTTCGACCCCCATAACCAATCCCACGCCTCGCACATCACCCACGTAAGGGGACTTCTCCATCATCTCCAGGAGGCGTGATTTCATTAATGCGCCCATGCGTAGAGCATTCTCTTCCAGCCGTTCACGCCGCATGATATCGACAACCGCGCTGACGGCGGCGCTGGCCAAGGGGTTGCCGCCCATCGTGCTGCTCATTTCCCCTGGGCCTAAGACTCCAATCACCTCGCTGCGAGCCGCGATCGCTGAGGCCGGAACGCCGCTGCCAATCCCTTTGGCGATGCACACCAGGTCGGGAGTCAGCCCTTCCCATTCCATCGCCCAGAATTTGCCTGTGCGCCCGAAAGACGACTGCACCTCGTCGAGCGTGAAGAGGAGACCGCGCCCCCGCAGCCATTGCTCGAGGCGCGTCAACCATCCTTGGGGAGGAAAGATAAAGCCTGCCGCGCCCTGGTAGGGCTCCACGACCAGGCCCGCCAGGCTTCCCGTGCTGTTGGCGCGCACCGCGTCCTCGAGGTAGTCCAGGCAGAGCATGTCGCAGGTGGCGGGATCAGCACGGAAGGGGCAGCGGTAACAATAAGGAAAAGGGACGCGAATGGAGCCGGGAATCGTCGGGCCATAGCCCTTCTTCGGGCCGGGCAAGCCGCCGGCGCTCAGGGCGGCATAGGTGCGGCCGTGAAAACCGCCGTAAAAGCTGATGATCTCGAACTTGCCGCTCTGGCGCTTCATGATCCGCAGGGCGGCCTCGATGGTTTCACTCCCGGTGGTGAGAAAGAAACACTTGTCAAGGAAAGCCGGCAGGACGGAGACCAGCTTTTCGGCCGCAATCACACGCCACTCGTGCAGGCACTCATAATTGTTCAGGAGCTTTCGGGCGACCTCTTGCACGGCTTTGACCAGCTCGGGATGGCAGTGCCCCACGTTGGTGACTAGAACCCCCGAGGTCCAGTCGATAAAAGTATTGCCGTCGGCGTCGGTTACGACCACGCCGGAAGCATGGTCCCAGGCAACCTGCGCCTGGTAGCCGGTGCATTGCGCCTCCACGCGCGCCCAACGTGTGAAGAACTCCTTCGATCGCGGCCCTGGCAAGGGCCCTTTTACCGACGTAATGCGGTCACCCATCATTCACCTCTCAACCCGGTTGTAGGTAGCGGCGAGTTTGCCTCGTGCTTGTCCAAATTGCGGTCGTTACCGCGGGCGGCCGTGAATCGGCGTGGGCTGGCAATTTGGACAGCCGTGAGTTCACCTCACCGCGTGGCGGCGTCCCGATCAAATCGGGACAGGTTCCGCTGCCGCAACATTACTCAAACACTTGACTTCGCAACAAAGCGCGGCGGCTGCCCGGCCAGGAATCGGTCAATCTCGACCACGATCAGTTCCCGGATGCGCCGCCCCGAGTCCTCCGAGTACCAGGACAAGTGCGGCGTCAGAAAAGTGTTGGGCAGGCGGAAAAGGGGAGAGTCCGGCGGGGGAGGCTCGACATCGAACACGTCGATCCCCGCGCCGGCAATCACGCGCTTCTCGAGCGCCCTCGCCAGTGCCTGCAAGTCGACCATCAGCCCGCGTGAAGTATTCACGAGGTAGGCAGTGGGCTTCATCATGGCGAGGGTACGGTCGTTTACCAGGTGCCGTGTTTCAGCAGTGAGCGGGGTGTGAATGGTGATAAAGTCAGCGTTTCGGAAAACCGTCTCTTGATCCACCACCTCTATCCCCAGTTCCTCTTTCCGTTCCTCCGAGAGATAGGGATCGCAGATCAGAAACTTGAATCCGAAAGACTTCAGTTTGCGGTAGACGAGAGAGCCGATGCGGCCACAGCCGATGATGCCCAAGATTTGGCCCGCCATGAGGAAGATGGGAATCGCCTCGGTGAAATCCCAGGAACCGCGGGCTGACGAAATATCCAGCGCTCGACGACTGGCCGCCAGACGCCGGCCGCACGCCAGCAGAAGCGCGATGGCCTGCTCGGCCACTTCCTCGGCGCAGTAATCCGGAATGTAGCAGAGCGGGATGCCCGCTTTTTCGAGCGCCGCCACATCGACATTGTCGTACCCCACCCCGTGACGGATCACCAATCGGCACCTTTCCCACCTCGAGATAATCTCAGGGGAGATGGGCACCATGTTGACGATCACCACATCCGCGTCGCGGGTCGCTGCGATAACGTCTGAATTCGGCGCGAACTTGAGCTGATAAGTGACCAGTTCCACGCCTCGCCTGGTCATCTCCTGGGTTTCCCAATTGAGATCGCGTTCGATGTAATCAGTGACTACGACCTTCAGCGGATTCATAGTTGCGCGCTCCAGCCACCCTCAATCGAACGATGGATTTTATCCGATAGCCGGCTCTCGTCGTCCATTGTGGAGGTGAAATTCTACCCCGGGGTGGGGGTTATGCCAAGGTGTGCCTTTGCGCGGGTGATCGAGCGGAGATTGCGGACGGCGCTCGCCGTGGAGTGGGGCAGCGGAGCTGCCGCCTTGTTCGACGGGCTTACACTTTCGCGACCAAGGCGGTAGCCGCGCTACCGCGCTCCAAGGCGCTTTGCGCATTTTCATGGTTTCAGGGTGCCGCTGGCGGCATGAGCGACTGCTCTTAAAACGCTTTCGCCCCTGCCTCCGCCACGGCATGGTCCTGATCTCCCGAACCTCCGCTGACCCCGATGGCCCCCACCACTTTTCCGTCGCGCTTCAGCGGCACGCCTCCGGCGAAAATCATGATCTTCCCATTATTTGAGGCATGGATGCCAAAGAACTGCGCGCCAGACTGGCTGTGCGCGGCGAGGTCCTTGGTCGAAATATCGAAGGCCCGCGAGGTGTAAGCCTTCTTGATGGAAATATCGATGCTCCCGATCCATGCGCCGTCCATGCGCACGTGAGACACCAGGTTTCCCCCCTCGTCAGCCACCGCAATGTTCATCGGTTGTCCGATCTCCGCCGCTTTCTTCTCGGCTGCCGCAATAACCCTTCGCGCATCGCTGAGTGTCACCACGATCGATCCTCCTTTGTAAACTTGAGTTGTATAATCCCCAGTGCGTATCATTCTATTTGACCAAAATACCAGGGACTCTTCAAGGTATTTGTGCGCGACTTGGTTTAGAATGATTCACCGCGCTACGTCAGGATGTTGGAGTGGGGGTGGCGCGCGGCTGGGAAAAGGCGAAGAGGAGGTCACAATTTGCAGAAATTAACGAAAAATCAGGAAGCAGGCGTGGGCAAGGCGGTTGTCTTCTTGACCGTCGTGCTCTTTCTGGTGATTGCGATCTTGGCCCTGAAGGTCACCAATCGCGAGGCCCCTGCCATCGAAATGCAGCCGGAAATCAGGGGAATCGGCGTGAGCACACCTTTGGATCTCAGGGTCCACGACTCGCGCTATCGCATCAAGTCGGTTGTGGTGGAAGTCCGTCAGGGCGACCGAACGTTTCAAGTCCCACTGGAGAGCAGTGGGGAGGCGGTTCGCGCTCCCAAATGGTGGCAGTTCTGGTCGCGCCATGTGGAGAGCAGCGCCACCTTCCATGCGAGCGTGGGACGCAAAGCGATCCCGGACCTTAAGGAAGGTTCTGCGAGGCTTATTGTCACAGCAACGAACAATTCCTGGGGACGATTCTTTCGAGGCGGCCAGAGCCAATTGATCAAGGACTTGCCAGTCCGCTTTTTCCCGCCCCGCGCTGAAGTCTTGACCGCCCAGCACTACATCAACCAGGGTGGCTGCGATATGGCCCTGCTCAAGGTTTCTGAGGGGACAGTCGAATCCGGCGTGCAAGTGGCCAATTACTTTTTCACGAGTTTTCCCGTGAACGACTCCGATCCCACCTCCCGGATGTGCATCTTCGCATTTCCTTACGACGTTGACCCTGCCACCCCGGCCCGCGTAGTGGCGCGCGACGATGCCGGAAACCAGACCCTGGTCAATTTCAACTACCGGGTCTTCCCCAAGAAGTTCAAGTCGGACACCATCAACCTTACGGACGAATTCATGCAACGTGTCGTACCGCCCATATTGGCTCAGACGCCCGACTTGTCGGATCAAGGCAGCCTGCTGAAGAATTTCCTGCTGGTCAATGGCCCTCTTCGCCGCATGGATGCCCAGCAGTTGGTGGCGTTCTCCCAGAAAACCGCCCCACACCTCACCTGGAATCAGCCCTTCGTGCAACTGGGAAATTCCAAAGTCGAGGCTGCCTTTGCTGACTACCGAACTTATGTGTACAACGGCCAGGTGGTTGACCACCAAACGCACCTGGGGTTTGATCTGGCCGTTGTGCAGCACACGCCGGTGTTGGCCGCCAACGACGGCAAGGTGATTTACGTGGGCTTTCTCGGCATCTTCGGCAATGTCGTGGTGATAGACCACGGCTGCGGCTTACAAAGCCTCTATGCCCATTTGAACTCGTTCGATGTGAAGGAAGGGGAATCGGTAAAACGAAGCCAAGTCATCGCCCACAGTGGCCAGACCGGACTGGCGGCCGGCGACCATCTGCATTTCACCATGCTACTGGATGGAATTCCCGTCAACCCCGTCGAATGGTGGGACCCGCACTGGATACACGACCGCATCGAAGCGAAACTCCAGACCAACAAGTAGGTGCCAGGGGTCAGGTGTCGGGTGTCAGGTCACTAATTTGTGATTTGCGATTGGTGATTGGTGATTGACTGGTGCAAGGGCTCAGGTGTCAGCCGAACTAGCGGTTATGTTCTGAAAGCCGAGTCGTTACCCCCGCGCAAGCCGGGGCCCACCTCGGACCCACACGAGGCTGGATTCCCGCTTTCGCGGGAATGACGTTTAATGGGCGGTTTCCAGAGCCCACGCACCTTTCAATCACCATTCACCAATCACCAATCACAAATAACCTGACACCTGACACCCGGCACCTGACACCTGCTCTCAGGGCGCCACCCGGCTGAGATAGAAGTCGAAGAACTTCTTAGGGTCCGTTTGCATCCCCACCCTGGCGTTCGCGGGCTTGTCTTTGGTGACCCGAGTGAATCCCTGGCCATCAACCTCGATGGCCAACTGTTGAGTCTCACAAATGTTTGGGTCGATGAGCATGGCCACCGCCATGGGGTCAAACAGAGTCGGAGTCTCGTTGCCCCAAAGGTGGTAAAGAATCGTCAGCGCGTTGGTGAGCGGCGTGAGATGCGTGAAGACGCGGCGGCGCCCGGCGGCATCGAGTTGCAGCATCGCCGTCACATCGAGCGGGGCCATCAGCAGGGGCACACCGGATGAAAACACGGTCTCGGCCGCTTCGGGGTTCGACTTGATATTCCATTCTGCGTCCGGCTTCGAATCCGGTCCGTAACCACGCGCGATCGATCCCCCCATCATAGCGATCAGCTTGATCTTCTTCGCCATTGAGGGGTCGGACTTCAGCAGCGCGGCCACATTGGTCAGCTCGCCGATCGCAATGATGGTGATCTTTGCAGGCCTCCGGTTGATTTCGGTCTTCATGAAATCGACTGCTCCGCTCATGTGCAAAGCAGGACTGCTGAAGCCATTCGCCCAGCGAGTTTGGTCAATCGGCTGGGGCTTTCCGGGTGGGCCCGCATAGACCGGAACATCGCGCCACCGTCCGCCCGCTTCCCAAAGCATTTTGGCCGCCAGACGCGCTCGCGCCTGAGTGTCGCCGGCCACAGTGGTTACGCCCAGGAGTTCCAACTCGGGGCTGTTGATAACGAGCGCCAGTGCAAACGCATCGTCAATGTCCGTGCCGATGTCGGTGTCGAGAATAAGGGGTGCCCGAGAGGGTTCGGCCCCTGCGGTCAGGGCGGTCAGGATGGCGATCGAAGTAAGAACCGCCGCTATCCTTGCTGGCTGAACATGGCACATCGAAAATCCAATCACGGCACTAGCGCAAAAGGTTACTTGCCCGTACGTAGTTAAAGTTGATGGCGTGCACGCCGAGCTCACAGAGGTGGTTATAGAGTGGAAGGTCGACGGTAAGAACCAAGTGTCCATTGCGTGCTTGTTCGATGATCCCCGTGTCGGTCAAGCCCAACCTCGGGAAGTGCTCCAACAACGCCAACTGTCTGCTGGGAATGTAGTACTCATCGACCCGCTCCTGCAGACTTCGGGCAAAATTGGCGTAGTATTGTGCATGCAGGTTATCGGACAATTGGCCAAGGAGGTTACTCACTTCCGTCAGTATATTCGGCGTAGTCACCAGTAAATCAAATTGCCTGACAATTCCCTGCAAGAGATCAAAGTCCGACTCGGTGAACATCTTGGTGCGCTTGAAGGTTTGAATTCTGCCGCGATCGCACAGCCCAACGAATAGGAGGAGTAGAAGGCCGCTATCAACCAGAATTCCCCTCTCACGGTAGGCGCCAATGAGTTGCTCGTAGTAACCCATCAGACTGTTCGAATCTTTATCGAGAGCACTTTACCCGTAAGGCCATCAATCTTGATGGTTTTGTACTCCCTCATTGGCCGTCCGCCGATTGCCACGGAGGCTAAAGCTCCCAAGTTTTGATACGCCGAATCAAATCCTAAGGTTATATACCAATAACGTTCGTCTTCGGACAGCTCGACCTCTTCCAGCCGTAAATTCTGGTAGCCGTTTGGAAAAACTCGGCCAAAATACTCGATTGCTGTCTTAGTTGCATCCTTTATATCCAGCATGGCTCGCTTCCTACTCTCCCCCCCAAGTTCCGCGCACAACGTCTAGCGCCTACGGCAACTGGCAGAGTGGTCCCAGTTTACTACAGGGAGCAGGATCGCACAATTCAGCCGCTAACGCACCACCGGCGCCAGCGCCACGCTCACGAGTCCGATGATGAAAAAGGCAAACATCAGCGCCAGCAGACGCTTGGTGGTTGCATCGGCGCCCCGGAATTCCTTCCAAACAAACACTCCCCAGATCGCGCCGACCATCGTCGCGCCCTGACCGAGAGCGTAGGAAGCTGCCGGCCCGACCATCTGGGCGTAGGAAGCGACGAAGTTGGAGATCGTGCCTACACCCCACGCCATGCCGCCCACGATGCCCCAGAGGTGCCATGCCCTGGCGCCGCGAAAATAATCTCCCACTGCGACCGGCGGACCGGAAACCGGCCTCCGCATCAAGAAGTAGTTCAGTGGAAAGTTAGAAACCAGCAATCCCAAAACAAAGACGAAGGCCACCGTGTACGGGCCAAGGTGGTTCTCGCCTTTAATCGCCTTGGCGACGAAAGGGTAGAACAGCCCCATCACCACGCCACCCACTACGCTGACCACGATTCCCGTCACGCTCACTGGCTGGCCCTTCGCTTGCCTTCGGTAAGCCAGAGCGTCCAGAGCAATGGCCAGGCAGACCAGCGAGATTCCTCCAAAAAGCATCCAGGGATTGCCTTTCGGCGTGATGATGTAATTCAGGACCGAGCCGACCACCAGCGCCAACCCGACACCGACCGGGAAGGCCACAGCCATGCCCGCAATGGCGATGGCGGCCACAATCAGGATGTTGCCAAGGTTGAAGACGACGCCCCCCAGGAAGGCGAGCAGGAAATGATGACGGTCCGCGGCGCGGAGGTTTTGAACGAAGCTATCCGGGCTGGCAGTCGAGGTGCTCCCCAGCGTGAAACCCAGAATCAGAGCGACCAGTAGAATGCCCCACACATAGTCCCAATAGAACAGCTCAAATCGCCAGCCCTTGCAGAGCTTCTGAGTGTTCGCCCAACTGCCCCAGCAAATCATGCTGAGCAGGAGCATCGAGAGCGCGACCGCATAAACAGCGGGTATGAACATAGTAAGTTGACCTCCCCAAAGTTTTGACCGGCGCAGTTAGCGATGCCTGTATTCGACCTCGAAGCGGCTGGAATTTGAAATCCGGAATCCGGACAGCCACCGAAGGCGCGCGGTCCGCTTACTCCGGCATGCTGATGGGCACGGTCCGCCCTTCTCTCGCCGACTGATAGATGGCTTCCATCACGGCCACATCGCGCATCCCCTGGACGCCGTTCGGCTCGGGATCGCGCCCGCGCCGGATCGAGTCGGCCAAGGCATCGATCTCCAGCGCCAGCTCGTCAATGACCTTGAACTTCTTCTCGAACCATCGGCCGCCGATCTCGCCGAACATGCAGCGCTCGAGGTCATATTGGAACGCTGGGTTGAGGCAAGCCCAGCCCTTCTCGCCGTGGACCTGCAAGAAAGACGACTCTGCGGCCTTGAAGCTCGAGGTGGCCTGCGCCACGATCCCACTGGGGAAGTTCATCCGGAAAGCGACGTTCTCATCCACTTGCCTGAAGGTCTCGGGATCGGTCGCCCACTGATAGGCCGAGACTTCCAGCGGTTCCGCGCCCACCAGCCAGCGTATGGTGTTCACGCAGTAAACTCCGACGTCCGGCAGCGAGCCGCCGCCCGAGAGCTTGGGGTCGAGATGCCATGCGCCACGCTCTGCCCGAGGGCGGATTGAGATCCCGAAAGCCGAATGAATGTACTTCACCCGCCCCAGCTTCCCGCTCCTGATCAGTTTCTTGAGTTCGAGGCTCGCAGGCTCAAAATACTTGCGGTAGGCAATCATCAGGCGAAGATTGGAAGCACGGCACGCCTCGACCATCTGGCGGCACTCTTGCACCGAATTCGCCATCGGCTTTTCGCAAAGCACATGCTTCCCGGCATTTGCCGCTTGTAGGGCATAGTGGGCGTGCGAACCGTTGTTGGTGGCGATGTAAACAGCCTCGACCTGCGGCTGCGCGAGGCAGGCGGGCAACTCTTCGTAGGTGTAAAAGGCCTCAGCGCCGAATTTCGTGGCAAGCCGTTTGGCTTTGGACTTGTCTCCGCTCACCAGGGCCAGCAGCTTAGCTCTCTTGCTATGCTTGAAGCCGGGCAAGATCGCCCGTTGCGCAAATCCTCCTAGTCCAATCACGGCGTATCCTACCGGTTTGGAAGCTGCCATAAACCTCCTTTGCCAGACTGAAAGTGAAGGAAGCATACTTCCCGACTTTGGCCGCGCTGTCAAGGGCGGCCGTTTCAAATCTGCAATTTTTAATTTCAAATCACCGCCAGCCGCGCCCGCGAGGCCGAGCGTTAAGCCGCGATCACAGCCCTCTCCCCAAGGGGAGTGGATTCCCGCTTTCGCGGGAATGACGAGGTTTGGGATGGGCGCCCTGAATATCGTCATTCCCGCGAAGGCGGGAATCCACTGCCCGCGTCTGGTTTAGTGTCTGAATCACGGCCAACCCTTGCCCTTCGCGCTCTTCCATTAAGAGCAAAGTATGCACGACCTTCGAGCCAAAAGCCGCGGACCCCAACCGCGCGGGCCCGCGCTACCTATTGTCTTCCCATAGGAATCGTGGCACAATTCCTATGGGAGACCAATAGGAGTGCGCTATGGGAGACAAAGCAGATGTCTGGCAGGGAACCTTGGCATTGATGGTCTTGAGGACCCTCGAGACCATGGGCCCTTTGCACGGGTACGGCATCGCGCGCCGGATCGAGCAAACCAGCGATAACCTCTTGTCCGTTAACTACGGCACCATCTATCCCGCCCTTCTGAAACTCGAACAGGAAGGTTACGTTGCTTCCGAGTGGGGCCTCTCGGACAACAAGCGCAAGGCAAAGTATTACAAGCTGACGCGCGCCGGCCGAAAGCAACTGGAAAAAGAGATGCGCGAATGGGGACAAGCCACAGCCATTGTGGCGCGGTTTTTGTCCCCGAAGGAGCAGTCATCATGAGGAAACTACGCGCTTGGTTCTTCCGTTTGGGCGCCCTTTTCGGCAAGGAGCGTCACGACCGCGAGTTGTCGGACGAGCTCGAAAGCCACATCCAGATGCACATCGAGGACAATCTGCGGCGCGGCATGACCCCCGAAGAAGCGCGTCGCGATGCGCTCATCAAGCTCGGCGGCATCGAATCGACAAAGGAGAGCTACCGCGAGCGCCGGGGGGTGCCCGCACTCGAGACACTGCTTCAGGACGTGGGCTATGGCCTGCGCATGCTGCGCAAGAACCCGGGCGTCACGGCAGTGGCGGTGATAACCCTGGCGCTCGGGATCGGCGCCAATACCGCCATCTTCAGCCTGCTCGACTCCGTCCTGCTGCGCTTTCTTCCTGTCGAAAAGCCTGAACAACTGGTGCAAGTCAGCCGGCGTGGTCCGGAAGCCGGCAGTCAGGGCGTGCCCATCTTCACTAATCCAATCTGGGAGCAATTGCGCGACCAGCAGGACGTTTTCTCTGGCGCCGCTGCCTGGGGCGATATGCGGTTCGACCTCGCACGCGGCGGGGAGGCCCAATACGCCAAGGGTCTTTGGGTCAGTGGCGACTTCTTCCGCACGCTGGGCGTTCGACCTGCTGCCGGCCGCTTGATCACCGTGGCCGATGACCGGCGCGGGTGCTCTGGCGTTGCTGTTTTGAGCTACAGTTTCTGGCAGGATCATCTCGGTGGCGCCGTCAGCGCCGTGGGCAGCACGCTTTCGCTCGACAACCATACCTACCCAGTCATTGGCGTGGCCGCCGCGGGCTTTTACGGCGTAGAAGTCGGCACGAAGTTCGACGTCGCTCTTCCCCTCTGCGCCACCGCGATCTTCGATGGCGCCCGGCCACGGCTCGACAACCGCTCCTGGTGGTGGCTCAGTACCATGGGCCGCCTCAAGCCGGGGATAAGCCCCGCACAGTTGCTAGCCCGCCTCGAATTGATATCGCCGCGCGTCTTCGCAGCCACCGTGCCGCCCAACTGGGATGTTCAAAGCCAGAAGAACTACCAGAAATGGTTGCTCACCTCCGCGCCCGTCTCCACCGGCACTTCCGGCCTTCGCCGGCAGTTCGAGCGCCCGCTTCAAACCCTGATGGTGGTCGTCGGGATCGTGCTGCTGATTGCCTGCGCCAACATCGCCAGCCTCATGCTGGCTCGCGCCGCCGCTCGGCACCGGGAGATGGCGGTGCGGCGCGCGCTGGGCGCCTCGCGCCTGCGCCTGATGCGCCAATTGCTCACCGAATGCCTTCTGCTCTCCACGGCCGGCGCGCTGCTGGGAATCCTGTTTGCGCGCTGGGGAAGCCTGCTGCTGGTCCGCTTTATTTCGACCGCCCGGGACGAGGTGTATCTCGACTTGTCGCTCGACTGGCGCATACTCGGCTTCACAGCCGCCATCGCCATCATCACCGCCATCCTGTTCGGAGTTCTTCCGGCATTCCGCTCGACACGTGTCTCCCTGACCGCCGCGATGAAGAGCAGCCTGGCAGTGGACGCCGAACGTCACGCGCGCTTCCGCCCCGGGCGCTGGATCGTCGCCTCGCAGGTGGCGCTCTCGCTGGTCTTGCTGGTAGGCGCGGGATTATTTCTGCGCAGCTTTGTAAAGCTGGTGACGCTCGACCTCGGCTTCGATCGCGCGAACGTCCTGATGATGCACGCCGAGCCCAGGACAGCCGGCATCCAGCCTGAAAAATGGATGACTACCTGGGATGAGATTGAACGCCGCCTCAGTTCGCTGCCCGGCGTGCTCTCCGTGAGTCGTAGCCTCGTAACGCCCGTCAGCGGAGCCGAATGGGATCAGTATGTTCACGCCGATTCACCGAACCCCCCGGCCGGCGACGCCGCGACCACGTACCTGAACGCCGTCACGCCAGGATACTTCAGAACGCTGCGCATTGCATTTCTGTCGGGACGCGACTTCACCGTGCAGGACACTGCGACCTCGCCCAAGGTCGCTGTCATCAATCAGACCGTGGCGCGCAAGTTCTACCCCAGTCTGAATCCCCTCGGCAGATTCTTTCGCCTCGAAGAAGACCAGGGGAAGCTCGGCGAGCCCATTCAGATTGTGGGTGTGGTCCGGAATTCCAAGTACGAATCGCTACGAGAAGAGGATTATGCTTGTGCGTTTTTTCCCATCAGCCAAGCGCCCGGATTCGGCGGCGGCCCGAATTTCATGATCCGAACCTCAGTGCGGCCCTCGGCCGCGCTTTCGCTGATCCGGGCCACCGTGGCCGGCGTGAACAAGTCGATTTCGCTCCAGTTTGACACCCTCGCCCGGCAAGTTGATGATTCCCTGGTGCAGGAGCGCGTGCTGGCCACCCTCTCTGGCTTCTTCGCGGGCCTGGCGCTGCTGCTGGTCACGGTTGGCCTCTACGGAGCCATCAGTTACATGGTGACACTGCGCCAAACGGAGTTGGGTGTCCGCATGGCGCTGGGCGCGGCGCCCGGCTCGATTCTGCGCCTGGTGCTGCGCGATGTGGTCGCCATTCTCGTGGCCGGCATCGTGGTGGGAACCGGCCTCGCGCTGTTGAGCGTCCAATTGCTTCAGAGCCTGCTCTTCGGGATGGCCGCGCGCGATGTGCTTACGATGGCTCTGGCCGCGGGCGTCCTTTCGCTCGTGGCCTTCGTCGCAGGCTACCTGCCGGCCCGCCGCGCCGCGAAAGTGGACCCGATGGTGGCCCTGAGATATGAGTAGGGGCGGCCCTTGTGGCCGCCCTTGGACGCCCAAGCTGCATGCAAAGTCATCATTCGTACTTCAGCGCATTGATCGGATCCACCCTCATTGCCCGTCGAGCTGGAATGTAGCAAGGAACGCGGGCCGGTGTACCGCGGCCGGTCAGGTTGAAGCTCATCGACCCGCCGCAGGCAGCTATCTGCTCAAGCGCTCGGGCCCGCTCTTTCCAGGCCATAAAGTCACCACCGTCGACTTCCACAGTTCCTGTTTTCATGGCCGTGTTCAACTCGGTGATCCATACCAACCGGTCACTGTTCGGGTATGGCAGCGGACGCGGATGTCCTGGTCGAGATCTTCCATCATGCGCTTGCGGCGACTGAAAAATCGAGACCGGCTATTCATTGCTTTTCTCATTTACTCGTATTTCTTGAACTTGAACTTGTAGCGGCGAGTTTACCTCGCCATTTGGCGGCGTAAATCCGCCACTACGCCAAACCGAGACACTACCTACCTTCAGAAGTCCTTGACATCGTGATGGCCGAACGATAGCATCAAGATGTGAGAACCACCCTGACCCTTGATGACGATGTGGCGGCCAAGCTGCGCACTGAGGCCCGCAAGTCCGGCGAACCCTTCAAGCAAGTCGTCAACCGCGTCTTGCGCACGGGCTTGAACGTTCGAGTGAAAGCCGCTGCTCTTCCTCCTTACCGCATCAAGGCGCGGTCGCTGGGCAGCCCGGGGTTTAACTACGACAAAGTCTGGGAACTCATCGAGGAGGCCGAAGGTCCCTATCACCGATGATCGTCATCGACGCCAACCTCCTCCTTTATGCTTCCGACACCTCAGCGGCTCATCATCAAGCCTCCCGCCGCTGGCTCGAAAACACGCTCTCGAGCGAAGAACCCACAGGGATTCCCTGGGCGGCGGTGCTGGCGTTCCTGCGCGTGGGGACAAATCCCCGAATTCGCCGTGACGCATTCTCCCTCCAAGAGGCCGTTGACATTGTCGCCGGCTGGTTTGAACGCCCTACGGTCACACTCCTCAGCCCCGGAGAAAGGCACTGGGAGATATTGCGCGAGATGATGACCAGGGGGCAGGCCCGCGGACCGCTGGTTACGGACGCCCATCTGGCCGCCTTGGCCATCGAGCACGGCGCCACCCTCGCCACTACCGATCGCGACTTCGCACGCTTTCCCGGCCTGAAGTTCTTCAATCCGCTTGATACCCCCTGATCGGTTGCGCGACGCGCACGAGTGGCAAAGGCGCTCTTGCCTGTGCGCGCCCAGCCAGGGGCAGATTCCGGGACCGGTAACTTGTCCAACACGGAGCGGCACGCTCCATCCGGCGACATGCCACGCTCGATGTTGTCCTGCGTCTCCTGCTCGACGAAGTCGCGGATGTCCTGGTCGAGATCTTCCATCATGCGCTTGCGGCGGCTCATGATTCGCCCTCCTCTTGCGCGGGCATGAGAATTCGTGCAATCGCTCCCGCCAGCTTGTCCCACTTGCTGGTCTCAACCGCCAATTGCCGCCGTCCCTTGGCCGTCAGCCGGTAGAACTTGGCCCGGCGATTGTTCTCCGAGGTACCGTCCTGGACGGAAATCCATCCCGGCTTGATGAGCCGGTGCAGCGCGGGGTACAGCGACCCCTGCTCGACCTGCAACACGTCGTCGGACCTGAATTCGATGGCCTTGGCAATGGCGTGGCCGTGCGTCGGTCCGAGCACCAGCGTGCGGAGAATCAACAGGTCCAACGTCCCCTGTAGCAGTTCGATGCGTTCACGTTGTTCTTTGGTAGACATTCTAGGTGAGGCTACGCTCCTTCAGGTAGAATGTCAAGGTGAAAGTCACTGGCCAATTCGCGATTACGCCGGCAAGATTACCTAAGCCCTCCCGCGAGCGGGACACCATGAGTAACCGTAGGTGTAAACCTACGGACTCTGGATGCTAAAGAGCCTTTCCGGCCCTGAAGGGGCCGGATCATAGCCACCGTCAACCCCTTCGGGGTTGAGGAGGGTTTTTCCGCCTTCTGCCCGTAGGTTTCATCCCGCGACTGCGGGACAACTCACGGACTGGCCCCTCGCGGGGCCGTATTCACCTGACCTTCGGCGACTCCCGACTTCTATGTCGCGCACCCGTGACGCCCGGCAATGGGTAGCGCGGCCCCCCGATTCTTGGGGTCCGCGGTTCCAAGGCATGCCGACGTCGCAGCCATGCCGCGGCATGGACGTGCTATACTTGTATAGCGAGAAAGTCCTCCCTTGGCCCGGGCTGGGGGAGTGCGGGAGAAAGGTTCTTATGCTGGCCATTCGACTGCCGCAGTCCATCGAGAAGCGTCTCGAGAAGCTCGCGCGGCGCACGGGGCGCACCAAGACCTTCTACGTCCGGGAAGCCATCCTCGAGCATCTGGAAGAGATCGAAGATCTGTATCTGGCCGAACGAGCGCTGGAACGCATCCGCAGCGGCGAAGAACGCACCATCCCGCTCAAAGACACAATGAAACGCCATGGCCTCGAACGTTGAACTGTCGCAGTCAGCGGACCGAGAGCTCGGCAAACTGGACCTTCAGGAAAGGCGACGCATCCTGAAGTTCCTTCACGAACGGGTCGCCAAGCTCGACGATCCGCGCAACCTCGGAGAGGCGTTGCACGGCTCGCGGCTAGGGGAGTTCTGGAGATACCGCGTGGGTGACTACCGGCTCATCTCGAAGATCGAAGACGATCGCCTGGTCGTGCTGGTCCTCCGCGTGGGGCATCGCAAGGAAATCTACCGGTAGTGTTGCACGCAATCTGCTATAGTAAAGCTCAGGTGTAAAGAAAACACGATGGACTATGACCAGTTAGCCAGCTTTCTGGAAGTTTCCAAGCTGCAGAGTTTTTCCCGCGCGGCCGAGAAACTCTTCCGCACCCAGCCTGCCATTAGCGCGCAGGTGCGGCTATTGGAACAGGAGTGCGGGGAGAAGCTGTTTGACCGCAGCGGCAAGAAAGTTCTGCTGACGCCGGCGGGGGAGATCCTGCGGCGATACGCGGAGAAGATGCTGGACCTCCACAAGGAGGCCCTGCAAGCCATTGCCGAGTTGAACCAGACGCCCCGCGGAAAGCTCTACATGGGGGCCAACGAAGCCACCTGCCTCTACGTTCTGCCCAAGACTTTCGCCAAATTCAAACAGCTTTACCCCCTGGTGCAGATCAGTATTTACCGCAACTTCAGCCATAAGATCTTGCAGAAGGTCCAGGAGGGTGTGCTGGACCTTGGGATTGTCACCCTGCCGCACGCCGCCAACAACACCGAGGTGATTCCGCTTTTTCGCGACGAGGTGCAGCTTGTGGTGCCCAAGAATCACCCCTTGGGAAAGAACAAGAGCGTGACGCCGGAGGAGATTTCGCACCACCCGCTCATCCTGCCCAAGACCGGTCACACGCGCGTGGTGATTGACCGGCTGCTGCGCGATTACCGCGACCACATCCAGATTTCCATGGAATTGGCCAGCGTTGAAACCATCAAGAAGTTTGTGGGCGCGGGCCTGGGAATTTCCCTGATCAGCAGGACCTACGCGCAACCCGAGGTCCAGGCCGGCGTGTTGAAGTTGATTCCGCTGGAGGGCGAGAAGATTTACCGCGAACTTGGTTTGGTGTACCGCCGGGACCGGTACCTGTCGCTTCCCGCTAAGGTCTTCATCGACGTCGTCCGCGAATCGACAAAAAAGCCTGATTCTGTCCCCTCAGCCATGACCGCGAGTTCGACTCGTTAGCAACCGGAAGCCGCCGGCGGCGCCTCCTCCTGCGTTGAGGAGTTGTTTGCCGGCTGGCGGTCTTTTTGTCTCGTGCACTTTTTTCTTGACACCAGAGCCGCCTTATGGTAGCCTATAACTGTTGTCGCGGCAAAGCGGTGGCGGCAGTGGCGCATGGCCACGCCCCCCTGCGAGCGCGGAAGCGGAACAAAGAACTCGGCAGGAAATTGGAAAAAGATACTATTTTGACGGAACGAACTCAACAATTTATTGATAACAAATGACTTAGCATTTTCTAGTGCGCAAAACGAACTCATTTTTGATGCAAACGAACTCAAATCTAACCCCCAAAGTGGCCCCAAAACTACCTTCGTCGCAAAACGAACTCGGATTTGCGACTCCCAGAGCGCCCGCAGACGCGAGTACAAAGGGGGGCTACATGACCCTAGAATGTCCGACAGTTTCTACAGCCTGTCATTCCGAGCGCTTCGCTTGTCATTCCGAGCGGAGCGAGGAATCTTGCTCTGGTTCTTTCTTCCGGGATGCCCCTGAGGCAGAGCGAGATTCCTCGCTGCGCTCGGAATGACCGGTTATTTTATAAGTAGGTATTTTCTAAGTAGGTAAGGAACGAACTATGGTTAAAGAATCGACGCCGCTTGCAAAAGGCAAGAAGCCGCTCGTCGTCATGAAGTTCGGCGGGACCTCGGTGGGGAATGCCGAGCGGATGCAAAATGTGGGCAAGCTGGTGGCCGAGCATGGCCAGCAGTCCGAGTTGGCGG
>Ga0326727_10011054_pt1 | contig 21201 bp, 18 predicted proteins | sample MB2enrmetagenome_FD_207643 | JGI IMG/M metagenome (GOLD analysis project Ga0326727, IMG submission 207643) | Lab enriched peat soil microbial communities from McLean, Ithaca, NY, United States - MB29MY | ecosystem: Environmental > Terrestrial > Soil > Wetlands > Peat | place: USA: New York...
TACTTCCACGAATCTCCTCCAATGCAGCCCGCACGGAAGGCACTCGTGTGTTCGTCCGGATGTACTCCTGAAGAACGGAGACATCGTAGCGGATTCTGCGCCGGATTTCTACATACTTTGGCCCGTCTCCTTCGTAGCGCCAGCGCTTCAGCGTGGCCGGCGAACGGCCCAGGATCTCGGAGGCTTCTTTGGTGCTAACTAGTTGATTACGCAAAGCAATTGTGGTCATAGACTCTCCAGGCGCGGTGCGCGGTTTTTGGCATTCAATTTCGGGCTGGCGATCGTCGCCGCGATCGCTTGGCTTGAGGACACTCTCTTGTTGATGGCTTCAGACGGAATCTTCCATTGCCGTCCCACCTTGGTTGCTCCGGCGATTCTTCCCGCCCATAGGAGCTGATACACGTAGGTGATGGTGCAGCGCAGCTCCGCGGCAGCTCGTCTCACTGATATCGTTTCCATTTCGACCTCATTCCGTTTTACTCAATGCAGATTGCTCGGCCTGACGCACTGGCATCAGGGGTGATCGGCGACAGGATTCCATTGCAAGAAGTAGAACGCCAGCTGTTGGGGAGTGTCCGCGGCAGAGCGTAGACAAGAAAATGTGGGAGGTAACCGCGATTGGAGCGCAGAGGATGGTCAGCTATTTGTTAGCTATTTTCTCGTCTGCGGCTTTCTGGCAGACGAGTGGACATCGACTCAAAACGACTTTGCTGCTGGTTCAGCCGGATTGATGTCACCTCCAGGAGGAGTTCCACCCCAGCGCGTCGGTTGAAGCTCCTGATTGAGAGCCACGAGGAAGCGCAGGAGCCGCTCGACAGAAAACTGCCGGAACTCACCACGCAGCATCTTGGAGACATCGGGCCGGCGGATGCCGAACAGACCGGCAACTTCGCCTTGCTTGAGGCCGCGTTCCTTCATGAGCGTATCGATCTTGAAGACGAGCTTCGCCTTGACGAGATGTTCGTCTGCATTCGGCACTCCGAGATCCTTGAACTCGTTCCGGCTTCCGGTGTCGTGTCCTTTCTTGCGCATGGTTTTTTCTCCTTTGCAATCTGTTCGGCCTCGCGCAGCCTTTGCCTGATTAGGTCAATGTTAAGCGTTTCATGTCCGGTCTTGGATTTCTTCTGAAAGGCGTGCAGGACATCAGCGCCCCCGCAGCCCATCGTCGATTTCATGGTCCGCAGTGTCGATGACATATGAAAGAGGAGTTCGGCAAGTCCCTCGCCGACCGTGGCGTCCACGTACTCGATCCCTTTCGGCACCGGAAACTTTATCACCCGCACCATCCGACAAATCGGCGAGACCCGCAAGTCGGCCCTGCCTCAATACGAGAACGAACTCCACTGCAACGAGATCATGCTACTGTCCGCAGCGCCGCCGAGAGCGTTGAAGGCACAGGATAACCAGATCGGTTCTGCTATTAATTCTGGCTTTCAGTGTTGACAGAAAACTGGCTATCCGCCCATACTTCCTTTAGGCGTCAAAACATTTTCGCAAGGAAATGTTCTGGAAGGAATTCTCCCTCGTTATGGACGTAACAAAAGCATCATCGCAGCGCAGGAGCCAAAACAGAGCGCCGTCCGCCACGGTGGAGACCGAAACGCTCAATTTTAAGGTCACAACGGAATTCAAAAAAGAGTTCAAAGGGTACGCCGTCAGCCAAAGTATGACCATGGTCGATCTGCTGAAAGAGGGCTTTGAGCTTAGCAAACAAAAGCGAAAGCAATGATGCTCGGAGAGAGCGTGGATGCCTGAAACGATTGAACCAAGGGTCCTTGAGTTCGGACGTCATGCCTCGCCGGGTTCCTGGTTCCTCTCAAAAGAGAGCGAGATCGAGGAACGGCCGGAACTGCTTCCGTATTCTCACTATTTGCGGCAGGCGTGGAGTGAAGTAGCCCTCAGCGGTGTCTTGTGTGTGGATGGTCGCCCCGCTGTGTACCTTTGCGAAGGTGTACGCTTCAACGCAGAACAAAAGCGCGAGCGCCAGCGGTTTGTCTGGAATCAAGGTCTGGTTCCGCTCCTTGTTTTCCTTACTCCCAATCGGGTCGAGGTTTACAGCGCCGTAAAGATGCCCGAGAGGGCCGCTCCAACAAACGACGCGCTCTTTGAGGCCGGTGTCTCTAGTCTCATCCCTAATCTCGGCAACATCGCCGAAACCCTCGAAATCGCCCGTTTTGTGCGCTCGATCGAGACCGGACAATTTTTCCAGGATCACGCCGAGTTCTTTCCACCAGACGAGACCGTGGACCGCTGCCTGTTGAAAAACCTCGTGCATACCGCACGCAAGTTGAACGATGCTGGCTGGGATCTGGGCAGGGCTCACGCGCTGCTGGGCCGAACGTTGTTCGTATGTTTTCTGCACGAGCGAAAATTCATAAAGCCCGATTACTATCCTGTTGGAACCGCGTCCCTACTCGACATGCTGAATCAGCCGCGAGTAGACGAGATCAAGCGCCTTCTCTACGGAGAGTTTTTTCCCCGTCTTAAGAGGGAATTCAACGGCACCATGTTCGATACGGCACTTGCTGACGAGGAACGGCATATTAATAAGGTGCACCTCGACGCCCTTGCCCACTTTCTTGGGCGTCACGACGTGGAATCCGGCCAAATGGCTCTTGGGTTTTGGGCTTATGACTTCCGCTTTATACCCGTGGAGATCATCAGCGCGATTTACGAAGAGTTCATGAAAGATACTGACCTGAAAAAGAAGCGAACCGAGGGCGCTTATTACACACCAAGGCATCTCGCCGAAACGACGCTTCATGTCGCGCTTGAAGGCCGTTACGCAGGAATCCTTCGTTGGCGGATTCTTGACCCGGCGTGCGGCTCCGGCATTTTTCTTGTCGCTATGTTCAATCTGCTCGCGGAGCAATGGCGGCGAGAGAATGCCACGAGCCGTAAACAAACAAAGGCTCAAGCGCTGCTGGATATTCTGCAAAAACAGGTTCGCGGTGTAGACGTAAACCCGGATGCTTGTCGCATTACGGCTTTTAGTCTGTACCTAGCGCTTTTCGAGAAGCTGCAACCAATTGATGTTGAGGAGTTTAAGGATAAAGTAAGCAAAGGCCCGTTTCTGCCAGCCTTGCTCTGGAGCCCAACGGCACCGACACCCACCCCGGTTGTTCTGCAAGGAGATTTCCTTAAAGACCAACTGCCTTTAGAAAACGATTTTGATCTCATCATCGGCAACCCACCATGGAAAAGTCGGGGCAGAGAGCAGATCGCGTTACATTTTGCCCGACGGTCAGCGGACTTCCTTCGCAGTGGAGGTATTGGTTGCCTGCTGTTGCCGTCAGCCATCCTTGTCAATCGTAATGGCACTCTCGATGGAGACTGGTTCCGCAAAGTGAGCGTTGAAAAAATTGTTCAGCTCGCCGACCTCCGTTTTGTGCTGTTTGAAGCTACGCACCCATGCTTCATCCTCCGCTATCTCAAGGTGGTCCCAAGCCTAGAACACACCGTTGCGTATGAGACTCCCAAGCTGAACCGCTTCGACCGCCGTCAAGGAGTGATCGTAGTTGAACCCGACGACCAAAAGCTTGTTCCGCAGCATGATGTCTTGGAAGCGGCTCTCCAAGACCGCCTGCAATCGCTCTGGAGCCGGAAATTCTGGGGCACGCCGCGCGATGAAACCTTCCTTCGAAGATTGGACTTCTACCCACACTTGTCGGCGGCAGTCACGAAGCGGAAATGGGGCGGAGGCGTTGGCTGTCAGCCGTATTATCCCGGTGCATCGCCAGAAAACCCTGAGCCGCTAAAGCCGTGGAAACTCTCGGATAGATTTTTGGCCAACCGCAATGACTTTCCGCAACTCGTTGTCCAGATGCGCGACTTATCAACATTGCAGGAGGGCCTCGAATCAGCAGTTCATCGAACGCGGAACATCAAAGCCTCTCTGGAATATTTACGCCGGAAACCAGGCGAAGATGTCTTTACGTCACCGATGGTGGTGTACAGCAAAGGCTTCACAAAGTGCGCCTTCAGCAATCTCGATGACAAAGTGCGATTCTTTGATGGACTACGGTCCATCACAGGACCGAAAAGCGATGGCGACCTACTACGATTTCTTTCGGCCGTGATAGGTTCCAGACTTTTCAAATATATTACTTTCCATTCGGGGTCTAACTCCGGAATTGGTCGTGACCAAATTCACGTTTACGAAAGCATGGCTCTGCCATTTCCGCTTCCAGATCACGAACTCGCGGCGGCGAACGCTGCAGAAATCATCCGCGATGTTGCGGGCATCTTCAAAGAAGTAGAACGCGCGGGAAAGAATGCTACGGGATCATCTACACGTCAAGACGTAGCCGAAAACGCTTTGGCTAGAATTCAGCCTCTCGTCGAAAAGTATTTCTCGGTAACCGATGCGGAGCTAATTCTTATTGAGGACACGCTCGCTATCAGCCAGCCAAGTATCCATCCCCCTAACATTGACAGCAAGGTGCCGTCACTGGCATTCCCTGAACAGCCCGAGAGGAAAGTTTATGCTGACACGCTTGTTGAGGTGCTCAATCGTCTCGCACGCAAACGCGGCATAAAACTCCAGGCGGAGGGAAGAGTCTCAAAGGCATTAAATCTCTTCTTTTTCACGGTTATTTTCGGCGATGAGAGCAAGCCATACCGCGAAACGGGAGGCGAGGAAGAACTTTGGAAAGCGATTGAGCGGATAGGCAAGGCAGCACAACACGATAACAAACCATTCAGTTACTTACGTGGCTTTAGTTATTTCGAGTCCGACCGCCTCCACATGCTAAAACCTGCCACCATGCGGAACTGGTCACGCACAGCGGCTCTTAATGATGCTGACGCCATATTCGAGCACCTTGTAGGGCAGGGTGCATGAGCGGGCGAAGATTTAATGGCACTCTTGCGCGGAAATTTAACCCTTTTGAGGATGACTATCTCTCAGAAATTCTGGAGGCTACGGTTCTTGCTTGGACGCGCATGAAGCACCCCGATCGGGATGAAATCGAAGATAGAATTACATTTCGTGTGGCGGGACAGTTGGCGAACGACCCCGAGTTCGCAGAGTTGCCGTATGACGTGGTCGCTCAGTTCTGGCTGTTGGGTTTGAACGGGGAGCGCCTTGGGCGTATAGACCTCCGCTTCAAGCATCGCCAATCGCAGCGTGACTACTTCGCATTCGAGTCGAAACGGCTGCATGTGACCTATCCTGGCGGCAGCTTCTCAACAGAGTATCCGACTTATGTCGGCGACGACGGAATGATGGCCTTCATTGAAGGTCAATATTCTAAAGGCCACTTAGCAGGTGGAATGCTAGGCTACGTTATGGACAAGAAGACCGACAAAGCGTGGACCGGCCTTGAGAGCCGCATTGAGGCTAAACGGACCCCGCTTAAGCTGGTGCAAGGCTCCAAATTGACTCGGTCGGCTCTCTCCAAAGCTATTGCTAAGGGAATGAAGGGCATCCATTTGGGCGAGACCAAGCACGGCCTCGGAACTCACGAACTCCGTCTCTTTCATCTCTTGGTTCCAGTCCGCTAATGGATTTGGGCCAGCAGACAAGTTCGCCCCTGTCCAGCTCGGTAGCGACGTTACATTAAATCGAAATCCGCTCGACGATATTCCGCGTCACGCGCCGCCGCCTGCGCAACGGCGCTCACCAAGAGTTTCCCAGCGCTGTTAGTTTGATGTTACCCGCGTCAGAAACAGGATTTGTAAACAAGCTGAGAGTCAGACGCATCATCATCAGCGTATGGCTGACAGAACGCGCCCGGATGAAACCGACCGGTAAAACATTTTTCATCAGTGAGCAGCGAAAACCGCTGCACCGATCCACCGTCAATCTGGCCCTGCGGAAATACAGCGCCGCCGCATCCCTGCCGTTGCGCGCCCATCCACTCATGCTGCGCCACGCTGCGGCTTCGCAGCTTGCCGACCAAGGCGCGGACACGCGATTGATTCAGGATGTCTTGGGACATCGGAACATACAGCACACCGTCAGGTACCCCGCCACCAACCCGCCAGATTCGAAAGCTCTGGCGGTAAGAATCCCCGCCGATCACGGGCTATAATCTCTGGCATGAATTGGCGCAAGAAAAACAATTGCAGCTTTGAGCAACCGGTTTCCGAGACTCCGAAAGAGCGCAATTTAATATTCGAGTTCTTCTTGGGAGTCGTAATTGCGGTCATGGCTGGATTACTGCTAACGATTATTCCGAGTTTCAAGAATTGGGCTAAGAACAGCCCAATGCTCGCTGGGCTACTTGGCCTTTTCGTTCTGCTCATGAGTACTCTCTTGGTTCTCCGCCGGCAAATTCTCGAATGGTGGAAAAGGCGCTGCGTCCAACAGGAGCAGGCCAAATTCGTTCAACAGTGGCAGGCCAAATTTGATGAACTGCAACTGCTGGAGAAGCTTAAAAAATTCGAGAACCCCAGAGAGGCGCTGTCGATCATCCATATCGTAGAGTCCCCTAGTTCATACGAAGGAGTGACAAATCTGGCTTTCAACCCGGTCTACATCAGCAAATGGCTCTACTGTTTCGAGCGGAGACCGCGAATTCCTACAAGTGATATTCGTTCCTTTATGGCATGGTGCGAAGAATTCACCATAATCGTTGACAGGTTTTGTCAGGACTATGTTTTGAAGGGACAAGAGAGACTAGAGAGCGGGCCGACACTTTCGAAGGATGGCATCGACAGTTTCGAGCAATTCCGGGATGAATTTAATTTCTACATGCAACAAGCTGAGAAATGGAAAGAAGGGCTCGAAAAAACACGGTGCGAAGTCGCAGCTCCTGACGATCAATTCCCCAGGACGCCGCTGCACTCGTTGTACTCATTGTCTTATCGGGTGAAATCCCTCAGTCAGAATTCCGTCATGCAAGTTCCTCTCTCGCCGCAGACGCGGCTCTGAAACCTAATGATCGGGATGCGCTGGCAGTATCATCCATCTTCCAGGTTGCTCCGCATTACGGCATCCGCAGTTGGTCGGCGATTTCGCTGAACTACTAGCGATCGGGTTCTACAATCAGTTTTCACCTCAACATCGTCAGTCCGGGAAGCACCAAGACATAACGGAACACCTTGGGTGGTGTCACCAAAGCACCTCCACCTTTTCAGGACAAGCATTATTATGGGTTATGGCGGATCTGGAGTCCGGGACCATCGCGGTGCTGGCGGAGAAGCCTTCGGTAGCGCGTGATATCGCCCGCGAGTTGGGCGCGACCAGCCGAGGCGACGGATACCTGCACGGCAACCGCTACGTTGTGACGTGGGCGGTGGGCCATCTCGTAAGCCTTGCCCAGCCACACGAAATCAACCCTGAATGGCGCACCTGGCGGCGCGCCCTACTCCCCATGCTGCCGAAGCAATGGCCGCTTGTCGTTTACGAAAAAACACAGAACCAATTTGAGATCGTAAAGCGAATTCTGAACTCGCCGAAGGTATCGCGCGTCGTTTGTGCGACTGATGCCGGCCGCGAAGGGGAATTGATCTTTCGCTATATCTACGAGTCGGCGCAGTGCCGAAAGCCGTTCAGCCGACTTTGGATCTCTTCACTCACGCCGGAGGCTATCCGCAAAGGGTTTGCGGCCCTGCGGCCGGGTGCCGACTACGACTCGCTGGCGGATGCTGCGCGTGGCCGCAGCCGGGCAGATTGGCTGGTAGGCATGAACCTATCGCGCGCCTATTCCCTTGGCTACGACGAAGAGCTTTCCGTCGGGCGCGTCCAGACACCCACGCTGGCTATGGTGGTCGAGCGCGAACTTGCCATACGCAGCTTCGTGCCCGAAGATTACCTCGAAATCGTTGCCGATTTTCGGCCAAGTGGCGAGTATCCCACGGGCGGGGCTCAGCAGAATATCTATCGGGGTACGTGGTTCCGTGCGCGGTCGGGAGAGGGGACCGACAAGGAATCGCTGCAGAAGGCGATGCGGCTGCCCAGCGATGGAAAAGAAGCGAAGCTCATCATCGAGCACGCGCACGGCGGTTTGGCCTCCATCGAATCGATCCAATCGGAAACCCAGCGCATGGTTCCCCCGCTGTTTTACGATCTTACAGAACTGCAGCGGCACGCCAACCGCCTCTACGGATTCAGCGCGCAGAAAACTCTGGATGTCGCGCAGGCGCTCTATGAAACCTACAAGCTCATCAGCTATCCGCGCACGGACAGCCGGCACCTCTCACAGGATGTGGTGTCGACGCTTCCGGGAATCGTCAAGAACATCGAAGGTCCTTATCGTGACCATCTGGCGCCCGGCACGGGCGAGCGCGCCTTGGGGCGACGGTTCATTGACGATTCCAAGGTGACAGATCACCACGCCATCATTCCCACCGCAATATCTCTTGGGAAGTCCCGCCTGTCGGACGACGAGCGCAAGATCTTCGACCTGATCTGCCGGCGCCTGCTCAGCGCCTGGCAGGACGATCACATCTGGTCGGTTACAACCGTGATCACCGCGATTACGAACGGCGACATCATCGACCGCTATCATGCGTCGGGAACCGCTGTGCAACAGGTGGGCTGGAAGGTACTGGATATCGTCGTCGTGAAGAAGGCGAAGCGGGGCCAGACAGGCGGCGAGGAAGAACGGGGGGAACAGGTCCTGCCGCCGGGTTTGACCAAGAACCAGTCGCAGGAGGTGATCGACGTCGAAGCCTTGAAGAAAAAGACCCGAGCGCCCAAGCGGTACACGGATGGCACCCTACTCACGGCCATGGAGACGGCGGGCAAGACCCTCGATGAAGAGGAACTGGCAAAGGCTATGAAGGAAACCGGTCTGGGAACGCCCGCGACTCGGGCGGCCATGATCGAGGTTCTACTCAAGCGCGATTACATCGTGCGGCAGGGAAAGGCCCTCGAGGCCACGGACAAAGGTATTCGGCTGATTGAGGTGGTGCACCCTGAGGTGAAGAGTCCCGCCATGACCGGTCAGTGGGAAGCGTATCTCAAGCGGATACAGCGCGGAGAATCCCAACTCGGGCCGTTTCTGAAAGGCATTGAGGATTACGTAACGGAAGTGGTGGGCAAGGTCGAACAGGCACCGCCCGCCGCCACGCCACCGGTGGAAGTTGTGGCCCAAAATCCACCAAGCCTTCACGGCTCTCTGGAGGCGCCCATTCGCAGGCCGTTGCCAACCGACGACCTGAACGCTCTCCTGCATAGCGCGTTTGGTTTCTCCTCTTTCCGATCGAACCAGGAAGTCGTCTGCCGGGCTGTCATCGAAGGTAAGGACGTGTTGCTGGTCATGCCGACCGGAGCCGGCAAGTCGCTATGCTATCAACTGCCTGGTATCGCCCGCGGCGGCACGACGCTGGTGATCAGCCCGCTGATTGCCTTAATGGAGGATCAGGTTGCCAAGCTTAAGGCGCAAGGTCTTGCCGTCGACCGCATTCACTCTGGCCGTCCGCGTACCGAGTCGCGGCAGGCTTGTGTGGATTACCTCAGCGGGAAGACGCAGTTCCTTTTCATCGCGCCGGAGCGGCTGCGGGTGGCCGGCTTCCCGGAGATGCTAGCCAAACGACCGCTCTCCCTGATCGCCATTGACGAGGCGCACTGCATCTCGCAATGGGGACACGATTTCCGGCCAGATTACCGCATGCTGGGCCAATACCTGCCCCGCTTTCGTCCGGCGCCGGTCATAGCGCTGACCGCTACTGCGACACCAGTCGTTCAAAATGACATCGTCGAGCAGTTGGGGCTGGCGCAGTCGAGCCGCTTCGTTCACGGTTTTCGCCGCAATAACCTCGCAATTGAGGTTGTTGAGATCGCGCCTTCTCAACGGGCCGATCTCACCGGCCAACTATTGCAAGCGGCCGAACGCAGACCTGCAATCGTCTACACACCCACGCGCAAGCAAGCCGAAAGCTTGGCAGCCGAACTTGCCGCTCACTTTCCTGCGGCTGCTTATCACGCTGGAATTGATGCCGGGCGCCGCCAGCAAGTGCAGGAGCAGTTCCAAGAGGGCCATATCCAGGTGATGGTAGCGACGATTGCCTTCGGCATGGGGATTGACAAGGCTGACGTCCGCACCGTGATCCACACCGCCCTGCCGGGTAGCCTGGAAGCGTACTACCAGGAAATCGGGCGCGCCGGGCGAGACGGTGCTCCCAGTCGCGCGATCCTGATGCACTCCTATGCCGACCGCTACACCCACGAATTCTTCTTCGAGCGTGATTATCCGGACGTGACTGTGCTGCAGTCGATCTATACAAAGCTTCAGGCCGAGCCACATGACAAGGAGTTCCTGATGCCGAAGCTCCGGATGGATGAAGAGGTATTCGACAAGGCCCTCGAGAAGCTCTGGATCCATGGCGGAGCCGTGGTGGACTTCGCCGAAAACGTGAGTCGGGGCCAGGACCACTGGCGTGAATCCTATGTCGCGCAGGGTGAGCAAAAGCGGGCGCAGATCGATCAGATGATGCGTTACGCGGAGAGCAATCAGTGCCGCATGGCCACCTTGGTGCGCCACTTTGGCGATCTTGCCGACGGAGAGAAGCCGTGCGAGATTTGCGATTTCTGCGCTCCGGGGCAATGCGCCGCGCAACGGTTCCGTACCGCCACGGAGGCGGAGCACAAGATGCTCCTACGAGTGGTAGCCACGTTGCGCTCGGGTGGCGCGAAATCAACCGGCAAGCTGTGCGCTGAACTGTGTCCCAACAACGAGATGAGCCGCGACGCATTCGAAGAAGTGCTCGGCGCCACGGCGCGTGCGGGACTCTTGCAACTCTCGGACGCGGCCTTCCAAAAAGACGGCAAACAGATCCCGTACCGCAAAGCCAGTCTCACGCGCACCGGCTATACCGTGGACGAAAGGACGCCGATCAAGTTCGTCATGAAGGACACGGCGCCCCCGTCTGGCAAGCGCAAAAGGAAGAAGAAGCCTACTGTTTCTGCGGGGCGGAAGCGGCCATCGAGGAATGAAACCGCAGCGGGACCGAGGCCATCGTCAAAGGCGAAGGGGCCTACAACCGAGATGAATACTCGCATCGAAGCAGCGCTCCGCGACTGGCGTCTGGCCGAGGCGCGGCGGCATGGCGTGCCCGCGTTCCGAATCTTAACCGACCGCACCCTGAAGGCTCTGGCCACTAGCCACCCGGCAACAACCGAGGCGTTGCTCGCCGTCCCGGGAATCGGGTCCAGCACCGTGGCGAAGTACGGAACGAATATCTGCCGCGTCCTACGCGACAACGGCGCCTGAGCGCAAGCAATTCCGCTGAATCAGCGGCAGGATTCCGATCGGAATGCCCGGCTTCCTAGCCTTTTGATGGTCGGAATCACCGAAATCAGCATTTTACGTTCTTGTTTTTGGGCGAGGATTTGCGAGTCTGGACAGGAGTTTGCCGAACTCGCGCCGCATTTCGCCCCGGTCTGTCTTCCGGTCGCCAGGGCTTCCTTTCCTGGTCAGGAACGCAGCCAGCTCAGGGTAGGTTTGAATTGTGCTTCTCTGATGCGACTGGTTGTGGTATCTGATCTGTTTCCATGTTTTGAATTTCTTGAAGTAGTGGTCAGATGGAGCGAAGCCTTGGGCGTCGAATTCCCGTCCCATGCGTAGCAAGTCGTCATCACTGCAGATTTTCTTTCCGCACGGTCCATGGGCGGCCATGGTCTTGCTCCACCAATGGCCAGCAAACGACTTGAAGCGCTCCTCAGCCTGCGCGCGTTCACTCTGAACGGTAGACCGCAGAGGTCTTTCGCACTGCACGGTATCCAAGGCCTTTCCGGCAATGATGATCCGGGCCGGATGAAGATTTCTCCTGAGAATGTCGGTGGTCGGCACTCCCAAACAGTCCATGGCCCCTAGAATGGAAGACGAGTGAAGGCCGATCCATTGACGGATACCAGTAATCTTCTGTGAGAGCAGGTGGCGTTCAGACAGCATCTGATTCACCGAGGAGTCGAATACCGCACTCGGAAGCTTGGCTGCCGCCTGCTCCGCCTCTTTCTCTTCCTTCAATTTGCGAAAGAACGGGAGGCTCTGGAATTCTGGAATATTGAAGAACGCGTAGGCTCCTGCATCCCGGACCCAAATAACCGCTTTGTCGATATCATCGGTTAATCTTTGCACCAATCGTGCGTAGTGAACCTCTTCTGAAATTTGATCGAAGTAGGTCAGCAGAAGGGATACATTGGCCTGATCCGCAGGAGCACAGGGACGCGATTTGAGTTTGTAGGACCATAGACGAACCCGTCCATCCACACCGTCGAGCTCGGAATCGAGCCAGCATACGATCGAGGCTGGCACGTCTGATCGAATCGGATCGTCGGGAGCGATTCCGGCGAGATCCATGGCTCGGCTGCAGGACTCAACCTTTTGTCTCAGGTTGTACCGGCATTTCTCGATCTTTCTCTGACGCCGAATGATCGCGTGCTCATTGGCTCGAATCTTCTCCGCTAACGCGGTGTGCTCCTTCTCGAATCGCTTCTCCTCATCGGGTTTTGCATTCTCGAGTTCCTCGTCCAGTTGCTTTAGCTCGGACAGAAGCGAGACCGATTCATCGGCGGCCTCCAGAGCCTCCAAAACCGCACAATCGATCTCCCATTTCTCACTGAGGTAGCTCGCGACGGACAAAACGTCGTCGTCATTCTTCAGTTCGCAGGGATTGAGCCATTCTTTGGAACGGCTGACCATCCACTTCTGAATCCGCAGAATTTCTTGTGTTAAGAAATCCCTGGACCGCTGCTCTTCTTGCACTCGCTGAGGATGCACGTTAGGCGGCCTACCTCTGTCCCAAGGTTGACGCTGAAATATTTAGCGTCGGCTGTTCGTCCACAAACCGGAGTTTCAGCCATCGGCAGATGTAATCGACAATCGAGAACGCGTGAGGGATATCCTCGTCTCCCGTGGGACCATCCGGCTCAAATCTCATGAGAAATCCAGCCGAGCAAATATCCTTCAGCGGAGCCCCATACCGCAGCGCGATTGAGACGACCCCCGCATAGGCGGTCATCAAGCCAGTCAGCATAGAGCCTATTTTCGACATGGTTATGAAGATCTCAATCGGCTGGCCGTCGGCCCCCAAAACAACCGTGATATAGCCTTCATGCCCGCTGATGATGAAGTGGTGGGTGATGCCGGAGGACTCGCAATTTGTGGTGACCGGCGGAATATGCGAAGAAGAAAGGACCTGAGTGCTCATATGAACGTTTTCCTGGGCAAGCACGCTGTGATTTACACATGTAGCATAGCGCAACTATGAAATATATTTTCTTTTTTTCTTGCTTCCCGTTACGCGGGTAACTTACAAAGCGTTCATCTCCTGTTTACAATTGCGCACGTAAATCCATCAACTGTTGCAGCCAAATTCGCAAAAGGGAGAGATGCTGTAATGAGCAGGATTGAACCGACTCGGACGTCTGCGCAACAACCGAGAGCCGACAAACATCGCAAGGAGCGTGAGGCATTGATTGAACCACTCACAGCCGGACTTCAGGCCCTTTGGTCAAAAACCACCCTCCCGTTCACGTCTGATGAAATCCACCTACTGCAGCTGATGAGCACACTGGTCCGGCTTTCGGATCTGGACGTGCTTCAATCGCTGCACATTGCAAACGAAATTATGCCGCCCACTGAGCCTTGGGAGTCATAGACCGGCACCGCATATTCGAACGAATAGAAGCTCATGCCTTCCCCCACATGAGCGGCCAGCATGAAAAATATTATGTACTAGTCGTCATATACTTGTTATACTTATAGTAGAAATAACGTAAGGAAGCGCTATTATGCCTCGAATCAAGAACCCGAACGCCCCAACGCTCATCAAGGCCTGTACCTCTCTGGACGACCTGACGCTCACGCTACTGGAGAAGATCAGGCACAAAGACCACTTGACCAAAGCAAACGCAGCAAGAATGATTGTGGGGCTCGCCATCGAAAAGAAGATCAAACTGGCCGAAATCACCAAATTCTACCAAGAGGTCTGGAGCAATCTTTCCTTCGAGAACGGACAGCGCTTCTCGCAGCTGCGCCTCGACTGGACTCCCGAGGAGAATACTTTGCTACTCATCTTCGCAAAGCATCTCTTTAGCTCAAACAATCGAAGCGAGGCCGTGCGGGTATTGATTACCTACTACGCAGTTCAGAAGAAGCTCGCCGTCGTTGGGCAAATCAAGAAATCCACAATCATTCCTGCCTAAGGATGGAACGGGGGCTGCTCTGCGAATCGAACAGCCCTTGTTGAATTCGCTCCCGCCATAGCAATTCTGAAATCTATCCAGCCCAATATCGCAGTGAGCTCCTGAGAAGTTAAACGCTACCGTTCACGGCGCGCTTGTAGCGCCGAGCCGGTGGCATAGAGGACAGCGACGGTGCTTGTGCCGAGATCCGTCGCTCGGAATCACGATATGTCCGCACTCAAGCAGTTCCCCCTTGCATTTGCGCAGCCCATGAAGGTAGAGATCGTAGCGCACGATTAGTCGCTGAGGTCCCCGAAAATGCGTGCCCCAGACCATTCGCTTCAAAAGATCAGCTGTGACCACGATCAGATTCGTGTTAAGAGAATATATAGATGGCATAGTATTGATATGTCAGTATTTCACACACGATGGATGTGGAAAAAGACAAAGTGCTGTGCAAAAAAGCTTCATGTTCAAGCGATACGGCGAAAGGCTGATAAAGACCTACCGCGACGCTGCGCTCGCTCTTCGACTGGGTGGTGGTCGGTCACCCGGCAGCACGTAATTGGGAGATCGCGTCACGCATCTGCGCGGCGACTAGAAGCGTGCCCGCCACTAGTTCGTAACAGCCTGCCGAGGGCACAGCTGTTCGTTCAATGCACATCTTACTGAACGGTCAAGGTTACGGTAATCGCCGCCGGATTCATCACCGTGCCCGATCCCGTAGGAGTTACAGTCACCGTGTACGTCTGTGGCGATTGTGCCGAGTTGCCGCTACTCCCGCTGCAGGCTACAAGCAAGCTCGCCGCCGCGATCGCCAGCGCCGTCAGTAGCACGGCCAGCAACTGACTTCTGCGCCGCGCGAACGGAGCACCCAGCAGCACTGCACAGAACATCATCGGCCCGCCGCTCTTCCACGGAAGGCGCGGCGATCGGTTGGCCGCACTTTTCGTGGCCGTGATGGTCAGTGTGGAACTTCCTGTCGTGCTGGAGGCGAAGCTGATAGAAGGCGCGTTCGCCGAGACCGCCGAGGGCGTGCCATTGATTGAGCTGATGCTGGTCGCAAACGAAACCGTCCCCTGGTAGTTGGTTGCAGTCAGATTGAGGCTAAACTGCGCGTTGCTCCCCGCCGGAATCGTGATCGAACTAGAGGATGCGCCCAATGTGTATGTCGGCGGCGCCAGCGCCGCATACAGCGCGCCACCGTTAATTGAGCCCAATCCCGTCACTAGGTTGTAGCCGGCCGTCGCCTCATAGCCCACCAGCCCGCCCACGCAACCCGTCGATCCCGCGGTACAGGGCTGCGCGTTGCTGCCCGTCGCGATGTCGTGGAAAACCGCCGCATAGTTCGTCGGGTGCGCCGCCAAGCTGTATAGCGTCTGATTGAAGTTTCCTTGCTTGCCGTACTTCTCCACCAGCAGGGTCAGCATTCCAGCAAAAGAGGGCGACGAAGCCGAAGTGCCACCCGCCGTCATCAGGTCCGAGTTGGAGTCGCGGAATCCGTCCACGCAGCTAGGACCATCCGTCTGCGACGGGTCGGTGGCGGAGGTGAACTCTTGCGAGCACAACAGGTAGGCATCGTGATTGGCCGATGCGGAGAAGGCAACGTCGGGCACGAAGCGCATCGGCACCCCGCTGAAGTTGCCCGGAGCCCACTGCCAGCTCGGCATGGCATAGTACAGACTCACACCACCGCCACCGGAGGTCAGCGTACTGGTTGGATCTTGCGACTGATCGTAGGAGGTGTCGTTCCAACTCGTTTCCGGAATGTATTGCAGCGCCGAGCTGATGATGTCGGCTGTACTGCTGTAGCTCCAGTACTCATTCGCGCCAGGCTCGGGGCTGCCGGCACTTCCGTCGGCGCTGAACGTCGTCCCGCCGACGCCGGTCACGTATGGGCTGGAGGCCGGGTAGTCAGCAACCGCTCCTTGCGTAGCTATGGTATTTCCCTGGTCGCAGCCAGCCGCTCCCGCATCGCCTGAAGAGTTCAGCACCGATTGTCCCTGCGCTACGGCTTCTTCCATAAACCCATCGAACGCAGTTCTCATGTTCGCCGAGAATTGCGTCTCGCAACTCGCGTAGCTGATGCTGACGACAGGTACCACCGCGCCATCCACCTGGTAGGTAGTCACCAGGTAGACCGCGGCACTGAACACGTCCTGCTCCGGATCATCGGCAGCGGCATAGACAAAGTCCACCGTCGAGTCTTGGGCAATGCCGCCCGACCATTCCACGTCCAGGTCCGCCTCGCCGATATCGCCGACGCTCTCGCCCGTCACATCGGTACAGTCCGACGTGCTGATGCAGACCATGTTCAGCTTCGTCGCGCTTAGCCCGGCGGCCGCGCGGAAATCATCGATGTCCTTCTGAGGAAAGTAGGTCTGCCCGGCTATGCCCACATGCATTCCCGTACCGGTGTAGCCCGCATTGTAGATCGATGTGACGTTGTAGATGGTCGCCCAGTCGCCGGGCGCCAGAAAGTGATTCCCCGAGAGCTGCGAGGTGAACTGTGGACCCGGACGTTTCACGACCGCCTGCGGCTTCGGACGGAAGCCGCTCAGTCCGCCAACCCCTGCCACCACGTTGGCCAGCCCGAGTGGAAGCGCGACCTGCGTGGCGTTACTGATTCGCGTGTCAGTGCCAATCCTGTACTGATGAATCTGGGTGCGGAAGGCCAACTCCGCTTGTGCTACCGTTCCGGAAAACGTAATCAGGTTGCGCGACGGCGCCACGCTCTTCACCGTGAAGCCCTGCGTCTCAAGCCAACCCGTCACTTGGCGTAGGTCTGCCTCCGTCAGCCCAAAGCGCGCTCCGTACTCTTCCTGCGTCAGCCACTGGTGATACTGAGCCGACTTCGGATTCTGCTGCGCCTCGACCAGAGCATCCAGCTCCGCCTTCTCGGCTACGCTCGGCGCAATGCTCAGGGTCATGGACTCTAGCCGCATATTGCGGTTTGCCTCGCCTAGGTCACTCGCCTGCCGTGTTTGCGGATGTACAGTTCCCGCCACTGTCACCACTGGCCCCGAGCTCGGCTCATGCGTAATCCGATTGGCGCGCTGCGTGGTCTGAGAAACCAGTGTTACCGACATTACCAGAACCACGACCCACACGGCCATCCATCTCTTCCAGCTGTTCACTCTAAGAAACTGTTTTGATTCCATTCCAAAAGATCCTCTCGCAGAAAAATGTTCAATGAATGCAAGGAGTGTGACGGGATGATTGGGCGCACACTATGACCTACTCCGGCCGAATTGCCAGCGCTACCACCGGATTACCCCGCAACGCCACAGGACAGCCCCAAAGCACGTCCAGAAGACAAGAGAAAGCAAAAGGGCGATTGCAATACCTCTCCCCGGTATTTGTTCGACAAAGTGCTCATCTTTTTCACTTGCGTGATTCAGAACGCACCTCCGGAGCGAATAAGTTGCCATTTTCGGAAGTGCGCCACCGCGCTACAGGCGAAGACGATTCCGGTGCGGATGCGCGATCGCCATATACGCTGTTTTCTCGCGCCTTCTTATTGGTGATGAGAGGTTGAACCGCGGTCTCGAACTCCTTAATCGCTTCACGAAATGCGAGATACGCTCGATAAGCGATGAGAAGCGCGTAACACTCTTTACATCCACCCTTTATGCCCTCTTGCTCGTCCTTCACAGGGTTGTAGGCGGGATGCCGTGAACATCGGCCATTGATGCGATACACAACCCGAAACGCCATCTTGAACATGTAGCCCCTCTCGTTCGCTCAGAACAATAACAGACATAGACTTACTATGTCTACTATTGTTTTCGCGAGAGCGGCACGCAATGATTGGCAGGGACAACCGGAGCACTACATCGCACATGATTCGGGTTCATCGCCGTATTTGAGGAGGCGCGCCTGATCGGGCGCGCGCCAAACTCAAAGGAAGGCGGCTATGCGGCAGCCATGGGAATCACCTCACCGAATGGTGCCGAGTGATCCTTGGTGGCTGCCCACAGTACTGGGTGATTCGGTGCGGCGTCTGGGAAGCAACCCTCAAGGTCGGTGAAAACCACGAGTGCCTGTGGCTGGATGCAATGCTCCTCGATGTATTCAAAGCAGGGGCAGAAGCTGGTCCCACCGCCGCCCACTGGTTCGAGCGAAATAGGTTCGCCTTGTTCAAAGACGGCAGCGTTGTGGACCTGGGTGTCGAAATAGAGTACATGCACCCGCTGAGGTCTCCGCTCCGAGATGATGGAGTTCAGTTCATCCTGGAAAAGTCCAAGCTGGCGACGGTTGATCGAGCCGGAGCAATCCACGCCGACTACAATTTCACCCACACCATCCTTGCGAATGCTCGGCAGGTATAAGCCTGAGTCGATGTGGCGCCGATTGGGAGACGACCAGGAGTAGTCCTCGGGAATTGCAGCGGCGAATGAATTCCTGAGCGCTGCCCTCCAATCCACGGTCGCCCTGTCCGCCGCTTCCATGACGCGGCGCACTCCGCCCTGAGCTTTGCCAGCCATGCGAGCGACAACTTCGGCCTGTTCCACAGCCCCAGTCCAGCTCATCTGCTGCTTCTCGATCTGGTCGCTGGTCGCCGGCGCGCCTTCCTTGTCGGGGTTGGGAGCATCAAGGACCTGGCCAAATCCACCGTCTGTCACAGGAACCTTGGGCGCGGCAGTTCCTTTCTCGTCTCCCTGGTCCGAAGGATCTCCGCTCCCGGAATTCGTGGTGCCGTCGCCTTGGCCGCCGGCAGATTCGCCGTCTCTGTCCTCGGCGATCAAGTTGTATATCCGCTCCGCGCTCAGGTCTCGAAACCGTGGATTATAGAGTGCCCCGGCAGGGAGAGCGAGGTTCGCATCCCGAATGAGCGGGTTTATCGCGAAGTCGCACGCGATATTCCAGCGTTTCGGCGAGCGCGTCCCCCGCCGAGTGTGATGTTGCAGTGCCGGATGCATGACTTCGTGCGCCAGGCAGCCCAGCAGTTCAGGCGGCGTCAGCTTCGCAACAAATTCGGGGTTATAGAACAGGGAGACTCCATCGGTCGCCATGGTGTCGATCGATGGAGTCTCGACGTCCTTTAGCCGCAGGATCAGGACCCCGAAGAACGGAAAATCGAGCAACAATTTCGTCCGGCCCTGCTTGAGCCGGACGGCCGGAGAGAGGTTTGTCATGATGCCATTAGCTCCATATAATCCTGCATGCGCGCAACGATTTGATCAGCCTCGGGTGCTGGCGCGGGTTGGGGTGCCGGATCGATTGGCTTCGGATCAGACATCTGGACCACCACGGCGGCCACTGCTTCCGCTGTTCCGGAATCATGGCCGATGGCGGCAGACTCATCCGTGGTGTCATAGCCACGATCTTTCATCGCGTGCTTTATCTTGGCTGCGAGATCGTTTGCAATTCCCGCCGCCCGGGCGCGCGCCGCTGGATGCTCAGCAAGGTCCTGGCGGGTAAAGCCGCCGAGCCGCGAGTTTGTTTCCTGCGCAAGCGCCGTCAGCTCTTCGTCAATGGTTACGTTCAACCGCGGAACGAGATCGGCAATCTCCGTCACATTGCGCAGAGTAGACGTATGCAAACGAGCTTTCGGCCGCTCCAATTGCGCAGCGAGGTGGGCGACCGACTGCATAAGACGCAACCATAGCTCAGATGTGGCGCGCGTGAGGGACTGCTTTACCTGCTGGTCGATCTCGCGTGCGACTCGAGCTTTCTCCTCTGCACCAAGCGTGACGCGAAAGTCCTCGCCACAGGGAATGGGGATGATGTCGGTCGAAAGATCAAACTTCTCGGCCAGCCGCGAAGAGTCCGGATAGTCGCCATCGCGGTACAGAAGGCCGAGGCTGCTGCGGGCCTGTTCGCGATAGGTCGGATACGCGTCGAGGAACTCCCGCACGAGAGTTCCGTATGCAGTCTTGAATTCGCTCATCTGGTTGGTGAACTCGAAATAGAAGTGGGACGGCAGCAGCCGGTAGCCCTCATCCGACCAGGGCAGGGTCACCTTATAGAAGTACTGGCGGATCTGGCCAGCCAGCGTGCGCAATTCCTCTAGCTTTTCGGCCTGGTCGAGCAGATGTTTGTTGTAGCGGCCGGCGTTCGTGTTTGCTTCGTGGGACTGCGCTACTTCCTCGGACACACGCTTGTCGTGCTTGCGTGCTGTCCACATCGTGATATGGAGACAGATCAACATGGCTTTGTCGGAAATCATTTCGTTTTCAAGCTCCAGGCGCAGCCCCGGATTGGCCAGGGCTACGCGAGTAAATCGCTGTGAGGTGGCAGCGGATTGGGTGAACTTAAGGGGCGGTGATTGGCAACTGGCGGGAGGCCGCGCAACCGTCTGGCCACGGAGCCCGGGACGGCGCCTATGGTTCCTGCGGTGGGATCGCAAGTACGGTTCTGCTCACATCGAGAGATTGGCTAGAGGTTCCGCAGCTGTCCAGTGATTGCGCTGAGACTTATAGCTAGGTCAGCGCAAATGGTTTACATTTACCGGCAGCGATCCTTTAGAAAGGGGGGTGAGATGGTTCTTTGGCAAGGTACGATGTATCGGGATGATCGTGTGTTTATCCTCGACCTACAACTTGCGTCAAAAGGCGATAGACAAGTATGGGCTGTTACAACGCGACGGAATATCGACGGGTTTCCGCCATTCAGAGTTGACGACTTCGAAACCAAGGAAAAGGCTGTTGAGTTCATCCAGCGAATTGAGCCAACGACTCCTCGAATACGCTTGGGTGGAAAGCCTCCAGAGAATCCAGTTCCGTACGATGAGTATGTTCTCCAACTGCATGAAGAGGGTATCCCCTCGGCCATGGAGATTCACGACCTAAACAGCAGTGGACGCGGGGAGCTCATCCTATCCGTAGTCACAGAGGCTGAGCTACGTAACCGCTAAATGCGCGCATCTCGAATCTGGCGTAAATACCGTCTTGAACGTTGCTCTGAGTTTTCGACGGTGTATCAGTTTGAAATACACGGCGCAAAATGGCGATACTGGCGAGCTAGGAAATGGTCATGATGACAAGGGCCGTAGACATGGCGAAGCAAGCTGAGATTGATCCCAAGAGATTTCGGGCAGCTCTACGAAAAGAGAATTTCGCATGGCATAAGCATAATGACCGTTGGACTGTTGTTATTGGCAGCTTCGAGCACGCGGCGAT
>Ga0326727_10011055_pt1 | contig 21198 bp, 18 predicted proteins | sample MB2enrmetagenome_FD_207643 | JGI IMG/M metagenome (GOLD analysis project Ga0326727, IMG submission 207643) | Lab enriched peat soil microbial communities from McLean, Ithaca, NY, United States - MB29MY | ecosystem: Environmental > Terrestrial > Soil > Wetlands > Peat | place: USA: New York...
TCGCTTCCTCTGCTTCCTTCACCTCATTCACTTCCTTTGCTTCCTTCACCTCCTTTACTTCCTCTGCTTCTTTCCAACCTCTATCTTCTAACTTCCAACCTCTGCCTTCTGTGACCCCCGCTCCCCACCACCGTGTCCCCCATCCTCCCTCCCCGTTCCGGTCTTCTCCTTGTCCTCCCTCCGTGCCCTCTGAGTTCCGCCCTCTGTGAACTCTGTGTTACTGTCCCTCTTGCCTTGCTCCTAACTTTTGACTTTCAACTGTAAACTTTCGACGGCTCACTTCTCCTTCATTGCTTCCTTGCCTCTTTGCTTCTTTCCTTCTCTTCCTTGCCTTTCTCTGTGCCCTCTGTGTTCCTATCTCTGTGACCTCTGTGTTACCGTCCCTCTTCTCTTCCCCTCGTTGGCTCCGTATACTGAATCGTCTCCAATCTCCACCCGAGGTCCCCCCGTGCCCGTCCTGAAATCCTCCATCAACACCAAATCCGCCGACTTCCAGAAAAACTTCTCTCGCTTCGTCGATCTCCTCACCACCTACAAAAACGAAGAGGAGCAAATCCTCCAGGGTGGCGGCCCCAAAGCCATCGAGTCCCAGCACAAAAAATCCCGCCTCACCGCCCGCGAACGCATCGCCGCTCTCATTGATCCCGGCACGCCCTTCTTCGAGCTCGGCCTCTACGCCGCCTACGAAATGTACGAGGAATGGGGAGGCGCTCCCGCCGCCGGCGCCATCACCGGCCTCGGCCGCGTTTCCGGCCGCATGTTCATGCTCATCGCCAACGACGCCACCGTCAAAGCAGGCGCTTTCTTCCCCATGACCGCTAAGAAAGTCATCCGCGCGCAAAACATCGCCATGGATAATCGCATCCCCACCATCTATCTCGTCGATTCCGCCGGCGTTTTCCTTCCTCTCCAGGAAGACGTCTTCCCCGACACCGACGATTTCGGCCGCGTCTTCCGCAACAACGCCGTCATGAGCGCCCTCGGCATCCCGCAACTCACCGCCATCATGGGCATGTGCGTAGCCGGGGGCGCTTATCTCCCCGTCATGTGCGATCACATCCTGATGACCGAAGGCTCCGGCCTCTTCCTCGCCGGCCCCGCGCTCGTGCAAGCCGCCATCGGCCAAAAATCCACCGCCGAGGAATTAGGCGGCGCCAAAATGCACTCCCAAATCAGCGGCACCGTGGACTTCCGCGAACCCGACGACGAGTCCTGCATCAAGCGCATCCGCGCCCTCGTGGACAAAATGGGCGCGCCCAATCCGTCCATCTTCAGCCACGCGCGTCCCCACGAGCCGCTCTATTCTCCCGATGAAGTCTATGGCATCTTCTCCGATCTTCCCGGCAAGCAGTACGACATGCGCGAAATCATCGCCCGCATCGTGGACGCCAGCGAATTCGAGGAATACCGCGCCGAATACGGCGAAACGCTCATCTGCGGCTATGCCCGCATGGGTGGCTGGGCCGTCGGCATCGTCGCCAACCAGAAAAAACACGTCACCACCCACGCGCCTCATTCCGATCAGAAGCGCATCGAATTCGGCGGCGTCATTTACACCGAATCCGCCGAAAAAGCCGCCCGCTTCATCCTGGATTGCAATCAGAACCGCATCCCATTAATTTTTCTTCACGACGTCAACGGCTTCATGGTGGGCAAGGACGCCGAATGGAGCGGCATCATCCGCGCCGGCGCAAAAATGGTCAACGCCGTCGCCAACAGCGTTGTCCCTAAAATCACCGTAATTCTCGGCGGCAGCTTCGGCGCAGGAAATTACGCCATGTGCGGCAAAGCCTACGACCCGCGCTTCATGTTCGCCTGGCCCACCGCCAAATTCGCCGTCATGAGTGGCGATGCCGCCGCCAACACCCTGGCCGAAATCAAATTTAAGCAGCTCGAGCGCGAAGGCAAAAGACTCGGCGAAGCCGCCAAAAAAGAACTCCTCGACTCCATCAAAGCCACCTACGAACACCAAACCGATCCCCGCTACGCCGCCGCGCGCCTCTGGCTCGACGCCATCATCGACCCCGCCCACACCCGCGACGCCCTCATCTGGGCCCTCAACGCCGCCTCCCTCAACTCCGAAATTGCCCCCTTCAAAACCGGCGTCCTCCAGACATAGTTCTCAGTTCTAAGTACTAAGTCCTTCCACGCAGTGGCCGGGCGCCCCTTCTTTTCTTCCGGTTTTTTCTTCTCTGTGAACTCTGTGTTCCGTCCTCTGTGACCTCTGTGTAAGCCTTCCTCTTCCCTCTCTTCTTCCTCTATGCCTTTATCGGCCTGTCCCGACTCTCCGTTCCCTCTGCGGCCCCTCTGTTACCTCTGTGTTAAGCCTTCTCTTTTCCTCTCCTCCGAAACTGAAAACCTATCGCTGACAACTCCCCACCCTTCCCACTAAACTCTCCCTTGAGCACTCATGACTTCACCCTCCCGCCTCCTACTCATCTCCATGTCGGCATCCTTCGCCATCTGCATCCTAGGCCTTATCGCAGGCATGCTTTATTCCCTCTACGAATCCTTCCTCCGCCACCAAACCCTCGAATCCATCCTCAGCCACACCATCCCCTACTACAAAGCCCTGGGCCTCATCGGAATCCTGGGCCTGCTCCTCTTTTTTGTTTTCTTGTTTTTTCAAATCGCCGGAAAAGGCAGCAAGAAATCCAAATAATGGTTCAGCCCAGAATTCTATCCTCGCCAATCCATGGATCGCGAACTACTCCAGCATCTCGGTAAGGCGCGGGCGGTATTGTCATCCCGAGCGGAGGTCTGCGCCGTCTGCAGACCGTAGTCGAGGGATCGCGGCTTGATTGCTCGGCCACGTCAGACGCGATCGGCCGGGCACTACCCTATGTGCTGCACAAAAATAGAGCGCGGTCATTCCTCGCTGAATCCATCCCAGCCGTTTTTTCTCTCTTCGCGCTTAATGCGTCCCCACCATCAAATCTGCCGGCCCCGGCAATCGCACGCGCTTAACACTCCGGAATCCCGCCTCATGCAGCCATGCGCTATACTCGTTCTCGCTGTAAGTGTTCCCCTCGCGTGTTCCCACCAGCATATTCAACGCAAACAGCGCCGCGTGCTTTGGCCCCGCCTTGTCCGCTTCCAGAATGAAATCGCTGATCACCACGCGCCCCTTCGGCGCCAGCGCCTCATAGCACCGCTTCAGCAAATCACGATTCCCTTCCGGCCCAAGCATATGGCAAATGGCCGAAATCAGAATCAAATCGAATCCCTCGCCAAGGAGGTCTGTCCGAAGATCCCCAGCCCGCGTCTTGATTCGCGCGCCCAGCTCCGCCTCTTCGATGTGCCGCTGCGCGATCGGCAGCACCTCCGGCAAGTCCAGCAATTCCACCTGCAGCTTCTCGTTGGCTTGCGCAAACGCTATGGAATACGCGCCTGATCCTCCGCCCACGTCCAGCATTCTCCGCGCACCTTGAACGCCTACAGCTTCAACCACACGCGGCGCACGCGCTCGTGCGTGGTGGTGCATCGCGGCAATAAACGCTTCCGTCCAATCATCCCTAGCCTCAGCAGCCTCCCGCCGTGTCACCGAAGTTCCCGCGCGCACGCATTCCGTCAGCGTCGACCACGTCTGCCAAAGATGCACGGTATGCATCATCGCCGCGCGAGCATCGTCCGGCGATTTCCCGCCGAAATACCGCCCCGTCACCGGCGTATCGCGGAACATCCCCCCGCGCTTCGTCAACATCCCCATCGCCACCAGGGCATTCAGCAGCATCTCCGTCGCCCGTGCGTCCGTCCCGATCTTCCCGGCCACCTGCCCCGCTGTAGCCCCATCCCCAATTGCCGCAAAAACATTCAGCTCAATGCCGGTCAGCATCACCCGGCTCTCCTGAAATCCCCGGATCGTCAGCAACAAATCTTCCGGCAGTTCTCCCGATGCTTCCCGTGCCTTAACCCTTTTCGTTGCGTTCCTCACCATGATTCTCTCCTTGCACTTTCTTATTCTGGCACTGTTTAATTCTTCCTCCGTCTTCCCCCGCTCGTTTTCCCGCCGCGCTGCGATTCACATGGGATAAACTGTCACCACCATGAGCGTCATTGACGAAGTCCTCGCCGCAAACGAGCTTTACTCGCGCACGCATGAACTCCGCAAACTAACCCCGCGTCCGGAGCGCAAGCTCGCCGTCCTCACCTGCATGGATACCCGCCTCTCGATTCTCACTTTGGGTCTGAAAACCGGCGATGCCCACATCATTCGCAATGCCGGCGGCATTGTTACGGATGACGCACTACGCTCTCTGGTCATATCTCATTATCTGCTGGGCACCGAGGAGATCATGGTCATCAATCACACCGATTGTGGATTGATGCACACCACGGAAAGCGATCTTCGCGACCGCATCCAAAATCGCGCCGGAACCGCCGCGGTTGCGCCCGCCTTCTTTTATGCCTTCCAGAACATCGATGAAAATGTCCGTCACCAACTGCAAAAGCTTCGCAGCCATCCCTGGATTCACCGGAGCGTTGCCGTCCGCGGCTTCGTCTACGATGTCTCCACTGGCCTTCTTCGTGAAATTCCGTTCGCCTGACCGTCACCTCCGCCCCCTTCGAGCAATTCTTCCCATCCTCTAGGGGCGTCACTCTTTCACTCTTCAGCCCTACCTCGCAGTCTCCGCTATCTCTGCGGCCCCTCTGATACCTTTGTGGTGAGCTTTTCTCTTGGTTTTGCTCTTGCTTGACTGTTAACTTTTGACTTTCAACTCCTCATTTCTCCTTCATTGCTTCCTTGCCTCTTTGCTTCTCTTCCTTGCCTTTCTCTCTGTCCTCTGTGTTACCGCCCCTCTTCGCTTTTCTCTTGGTTTTGCTGTGAGCTGTCAGCTATCGGCTGTCGGCTTCTTTAAGGCTTCATCCTCACCGTCTTCCCCGTCGCCGCCGACTCCCGCGCCGCATCCATGATCTCCGCCACGATCACATTCGTCTCCAGCGATGACATCTCATCCGGCTTCGCTCCATCCAGCACCACCGCCCGCAGATACGTCAGCTCGTCGTCGTAAGGTGGCGCCACCTTCTTCGCCGCCAATTTCTGCTCTTCCTTGTCTCCCGCGCGCCGCACTTTTAACTCCTCGCGCGACGCCGCGATCACATACCCCGTCTTCCCGTACACTTCCGTATCCTCGCGCCCGAATGCCCAATTCCACGAAGCCTGCAAAATCGCCTGCGCCTTCGGGTACGTCAGCAGAATCGTCGCGTCATCATCCACCTTCGGATAAATGTCCGGCTTGATCTGTAGTGTCACCGCCGTCACTGTCAGCGGCTTCTGCCCGCTCATCAGCACCGTTGCCAGGTCCGCTCCGTAGCACCCGAAATCGTACAGCGCCCCGCCCCCATTCAGCTTCGGGTCCGTCAGCCAACTCAGAAACTCCGGCCCCACGCCAATCTCTTTCGGCCCTTCGTGCCCAAAGTGCGTCACGATCCTCCGCACATCTCCAATTTCTCCCGCATGCACCACGTCAAACATCGTGTGCGCGCTCGGCACCCAATCGATGAAGTAGTTCACCAGCACCTGAATCTTGCCCTCGTGGGCCGCGCGCTCGATCGCCAGCGCATCTTCCCGGCTCACCGCCAGCGGCTTCTCCATCATCACCGAAACGTGATGCTTCGCGCACAGCTCCACAATCTTCCGATGCTCGAACGTGCTGGTATAAACCAGCACCGCTTGCGGCTTCGTCGTCACCAGCATCTCTTCCACATCCGCGTGGTACAACCCCGCATCCAGCCCAAATTTCGTCGCATACTGATCGAACAGCTTGCGGTCCGGCTCGCTGATTCCCACAATCTTGATATCCGTCCGCTTCGCCGAACTCGTCAAAAATCCCCACGCATGACCGTGCACCAACCCCACAATCGCCACCCGCAACGGCGCTGTCTCCGCCGCCATCGCCCCCGTCCCCGCAAGCATGCCGCACACCACCAAAATCACAAATCCCCGCAACACATTTCTCATCACACCCTCCTGTGAATCCACCCGCATCATACCACCGCCGCATCCCCGCCCCAGTAGCTCACCCCTTCAGGGTGAGGCCGTTCCCCCACTGCGCGGCCCCGCCCGAACTTGTCATCCCGCCTGCCCTGCCTGCCCCGATCTTCGAGGGGAGCCTCGAAGGGAACGGAGTGCCGCGTTTTCTGCGGCGCGCGACATTGTCATCCCGACCGGAGTGCCGCGCCGTTTGCGGCACGCAGCGGAGGGATCGCGGCACAAATCCTTCCCGTCACTCGAATTCGTCATTCCGATCCCGCAGAGCGGGACCCGATTTTCTCTCCCGCGCCGCCGTTTAGCGCGTCGGGCCGCGCAGTGGAGGTACGTTTTTCCATCGCACGTTTTTTGTGCGATGAATCCCTCTTCCATCCGCCGGGTGCCCCAGGCACGGAGTGTGTGCCTGGGTCCTGGGTTCCTCCTCTCTGTGCCCTCTGTGAATTCCTTTTCTTCGTTTTCCGCACCCTCCGTAATTCCTTGACTCCTCCCCAGAACTCTGTATAGTCACCCCACGTCACGTCTCTGTGAGGTAGCCAGTCGCTCCTCCCAAGCGTGTGATTCAGCCAAAATTCCCCTTAGGTCATTTTTCTAAATCGGATTGAAAAGGAGACGCTCAACTGTGCTAAGGAAAACTGCGTTTATGTTCGTGGTGTTAGTTTTGATTCTCGGAATGTCCAGCGCAGCTTTTGCGCAGAAGTCCACCGTCCTGCGTGTCGTCGTCATCAAGACCGATAATGTTCCTGCGTATCTCCAGTTGCTGGAAAAGGGCAAGGAGATCCAGAGGAAGATCGGTCTTACGCCGCAGATACGCGTCTGGCGGGCAACGCTCGCTGGTCCCGATGCCGGAGCCATCGTTGTCGCCATCGAATACCCCAGCCTGGCGGCGTACGCGGACGCCGATACAAAAATGCGTGCAGATAAGGATTACCAGGATTGGCTAAAGGACCTGGACAAGATTCGCACGATCGTCTCCGAAAGCCTCTACAAAGAACTCTAGCCTCTGTCTCGCAGGACGCCACGCCCAGGTGCCCACCCTCCGTTTGTGAGGCGCGTCGTCTGCGCCCCGGATGGCGTTGTGGGGGTGGGTCTCGGGCCTGCCTTTTATTGTTTTGTCATCTCGACCGGAGCGCGGGCGCCTCTCAGCCCGCGCGGAGTGGAGGGATCTACTCTTTCAGTCTTTCACTCTTCCCCTCTTCCCCTCTTCTTCTCTTTCTCTGTGCCCTCTATGTTCTTCCCTCTGTGACCTCTGTGTTATAGTCCCTCTTTCTTTCTTACTTCCCTCATGGACTCCGTCACCCTCATCGAATGTCCCCGCGACGCCTGGCAAGGCCTCCCCGGCTTCATTCCCACCGAAACCAAAGTCTCCTACCTCCGCGAACTCATCGCCGCCGGCTTCCAACATCTCGACGCCGTCAGCTTCGTCTCCCCCAAACACGTCCAGCAAATGGCCGACAGCGAACAAGTCATGTCCCAACTCCTCTCCACTCTCCCCCCCAACACCGTCCCGCCCGAAATCATCGGTATCGTCGTCAACGAAAAAGGACTCCGCCGCGCCCTCGCGAGTCCCGGCGTCACCACCATCGGCTATCCTTACTCCATCTCCGCCTATTTCCGCCGCGCCAACGCCAATATGACCCGCGCCGAATCCCGTTCCCTCGTTGAAACTCTCAAGCGCGAAACCAAAGCCGCCAACAAAAATCTCGTCATTTACATTTCCATGGCCTTCGGCAATCCCTACGACGAGCCCTGGGGTCCTGAACTCGTCCAGGACACTCTCGATTGGCTCAAGGACATCCGCGTCAACACCGTCTCGCTCGCCGACACCGTCGGCACGGCCTCACCTGATCTAGTCCGCGAGCTCTTCTCCCAAGTCAAAGATCACGTTGCCGGAATCGAACTCGGCGTCCATCTCCATTCCCGCCCCGACCACGCCGAAGAAAAAATCCTCGCCGCCTACCAGGCCGGTTGCCGTCGCTTCGATTCCGCCCTCACCGGACTCGGCGGCTGCCCCTTCGCCGGCGACGCGCTCGTCGGCAATATCCCCACCGAATCCGTGCTCTTCGCCTTGGCCAAAGCCGGCGCCACTCCCCCCATCGATCCCGCCCGCCTCACCCGGCTCCTCCACCTCTCCAACCAAATCCGCACCACCTACTCCCACGAACCCCCTCCAAACTAATGTGGCACAGTCACTCCTGACTGTGCTCTTGGGTTCATGCGCTTGCGCCACCGGCCCAATGAACTTGAGGGTGCCCATCCTTCGCGTTTTGTGCGATCTCTGCGCCATCCCGATGCTTTTTCGGGATGAGCGGTGAGCTCTTACGATCGAACACCTCGGCCCTTCTTTTCTTCTCTGCGACCTCTGTGCTCGGCGTCTACCCCGACCCTGTCGGGGTGTCCTCTGCGTAATTCTTCGCCTTTCCCCTTTCTTTCAACTTTCAACTTTCGACTTTTGACTCTAGAATCTTTTCGACGAGCCCCCACCATGCCCTACGAAACCCTCCTCCTCGAAACCGACGGTCCTCTAGCCACCATCACCCTCAACCGTCCCGAAAAGCGCAACGCCATCTCCACGCCCATGATCGCCGAAATCCAGACCGCCCTCGACGACCTCGAAAAATCCCACGTTCGCGTCGTCATCCTCACCGGCGCCGGCTCGGCTTTCTGCGCCGGCATGGATCTCGACATGCTCCAAAGCATCGCCCGGCAATCCCCCGCCGAAAATCAGGAAGACTCCCGCCGCATTGCCAAATTCTTTCGCCGTCTCTGGAGTTACTCCAGGCCGCTCATCGCCGCCGTGAACGGCCACGCCCTCGCGGGTGGCTGCGGCATTGCCACGCTTTGCGATTTCACCCTCGCCGTTCCCGAAGCCCAATTCGGTTACACCGAAGTCAGAATTGGCTTTCTTCCCGCCATCGTCTCCGTCTTCCTCACCCGCCAGATTGGCGAAAAGCGCGCCCGCGATCTCCTCCTCACCGGCCGCCTCGTCGCAGCCGCCGAAGCCAAGGAGCTCGGCCTCGTTAACGAACTCGTCGCCCCCGAGTTGCTCATGGACCGCGCCCACGAACTCGCCGCCTCCATCATCGCCGCCAGCCCCGCCAGCGTCTCCCGTGCGAAACACCTGCTCATTTCCGCCGAAATCGCCAGCCTCGATCACGATCTCGAGCGCGCCATCCTCGAAAACGCCCGCATGCGCTGCACCCCCGACTTCCGCGAAGGTCTCGCCTCCTTCCTCGAAAAACGCAAACCCGTCTGGCCCTCCGACCCCAGCAAGCCCTGAGCCGTTAGCCTACAGTCCACAGCCGACAGCCAAAAGCAGACCACTGGACAACGCGCCCATATAAATACATACTAATGAATATAATTAAGCGTGAACTATGCAACATTACAGCAAGCTTGAAGTCTGGCGTCGCAGCCACGAACTGGTGCTTACGCTGTACCGTTGCACGGACTCTTTTCCCCTCACCGAACGCTATGGGCTGAGCACCCAACTCCGCCGCGCCGCTTCCTCCGTTCCCACGAATATTGCAGAAGGCTCCAAACGAGCCACCCCGAGCGACTATGCCCATTTTCTGAACATAGCCGAGGGCTCTCTCTCCGAAACTGAATATCTTCTCCTTCTCAGTCGCGATCTAGGCTATATTCCCCAAGACGTAGCCACAGGTTGCCTCGCCGAAGTTTCGGATCCTCTAAGAATGCTTCATGCTCTTCGAAAAACAGTGCAAAGGGACGCAGCACCCAACCCAGCCCTGCAGAAATCCGCAAGAGCCTAATCGCTCATAAATGGCTACCAATCCGCCGCCGTAGGGCCTCGGCTGCTAGCTGTAGGCACTTGGCTGAAGGCTGTCGGCTAATGGCTGTCGGCTGGAGGCTCTTCTCTGTAGGCTGTCGGCTAATGGCTGTAGACTGGCGGCCGTCAGCCATTTTCTCTCGCGCCAAGTTTCCGGCATACTAGTCGTGCTCGATCAAAACACCCATGTTCACTCATCACGATGTCACCATCCGCGTCCGCTACGCCGAAACCGATCAAATGGGCGTTGTCTACCACTCCAACTTCCTCATCTGGTTTGAAGTCGGCCGCGTCGAACTCATGCGCGCCCTCGGCTTCGACTACAAACAGTTGGAAATCCAGGACGACACCTACATGGTCGTCGCCGACGTCCATTGCCGCTACCACCATCCCGCCCGCTACGACGAACTCCTCACCGTCCGCACGCGCATCCTGGAAGCCAAAACCCGCACCCTAAAATTCGGCTACGAAGTCTTCCGCCAGCCCGGCCAAAAACTCCTCGCCACCGGCCACACCATCCACGTAGCCTGCACGCGCGCCGGCCAAGTCAAACACTTCCCCGAAAAATACAAATCCGCCTTCCTCGCCCTTGTCCCCACCCCCTCCGACCAGAGCCCCTGATAACATTTCGTCGGCTTTACTCTGTGATCTCTTTCTCCCCCGTGGTCAATACTTCTCTCTGCGAGCCTCAGGGTACTCAGCCCTCCGCGTTATCTTTTTCTTGCCGGGTGTGCCCCAGGCACGGAGTGTGTGCCTGGGTCTTGGGTTCCTCTTCCCTCGGCGAGACTCCTTCTCTTCGTGTTTTCTCGTTTTGTCATCCCGAGCGGAGCGGCCTGATTTTCTCTTACGCGCCGTCTTCTGGCGCGTCGGGCCGCGCAGTCGAGGGATCGCGGCAAAACCCCTCCCCGTCACCTGAATTGTCATTCCGACCGAAGCGGCCCGATTTTTTCTTCGCGCTGCATTCTGGCGCGTCGGGCCGCGTAGTGGAGGAATCGTGGCACACTCGCGCGCGTGCTCCAGGCGCGGAGCGTGTGCCTGGGGTCTTGGGTTCCTCTTCCCTCGGTGCGCTCCGCGTTATCCTTTTTCTTTCTTAACTCTGTGACCTCTGTGTTCCTACCTCTGTGATCTCTGTGTTACCGTCCCTCTTCTCTTCTTTCTCTCCGAAACTTAAAACTGAAAACTTGCAACCTATAACTCTTCTCACCCCAGCGCCTCCAAAAAATACGTGAACATCCTCCACCCCGCCACCCAACTAAACGGCGCCAGCTCCAGCGAATAATGTCCCACCGGCAATTCCAGCGTCCGCGGCTCCGCCCCGTTCTTCCGCAGCGCCTGTAGCATCTCCCGCGTGAACTCCGGCAAAAACGTCGGATCATACTTCCCGTACACCATAAACGTATTCCGCCGCGCCCCCATCCCTCGCTCCACATAAGGCATTGGACTGATCGGCATCCAAAACTCCCGCAATTCCTCCACGCTCACCTCGTGCCGCAATCCTTCCCACACATGATTGGTCGTCATCCCCTGACTCACCACGTCTGCGAAATATGTGGACACATGAAAAAAACCTCCCGCCCGCACCCTCCGATCGTGCACCAGCGTGATATAGCCGACCGACGACCCGATGCTCGTCCCTAAAATTCCCAGCCGGTCATAGCCCCGCTGCTCCAGCCAACTCAAGCACGCCCGCGCATCCTTCACCGCCTGCCGGTTCGCCTGCAGCGTCAACCCAATATTCGGCCCCACCAATTGGTCCGCGCGCTCATGCCCTTTCGCCATTCGCCGGTCGTGGTACGGCAAACTCATCTTCAGCGCCGAAATCCCCATCCGCTGCAGCCAGTGGCACAGCGCCGCTTGCCCGCACCACTTCGCATTCCAGTTCGGCAAAATCAGCACCGCCGGCCCCATCTTCTTCCCCGGAAAAAACTGCCCATGCACCGTATTGTTCTCCGGCCAAGCCGACTTCACCGTGCTCGTAAACGTCAGCACATTCTCCCCATCCAGCCGGTAGTCCCGCACCTCTTCCGCCGTATACCACTCCTCACTCCTTTCCGTAGCCCACCGTGCATACTCCCGCAAAAACGCCCGCGCCTCCTCGTTTTTTGTTTCCTCTTCTCTTCCACTCGCCACTTCCCTGATGTGCTCCAATCCCCACTCAAACGGCAGCACCATCCGGTTATCGTCAGTAGTCCACCGCCGGTGCTCATACCGCCGTATCCAATGCTCATACCATCCCATCGCCATACCCCAAGTTTACTCCGCTTCCCCTCTCGCCCTCCGCTCTCCTCTTCTCTGCGAACCCTGTGAACTCTGTGTAATTCTTCTTCCGAAACTTAAACCTGATGACTCACAACCTAAAACTCTCCTCACCCTTCTAGCTCACCCCTTCAGGAGTGGGGCCTTCCCCTCCTTCACGTCATTTACTTCCTTCACCTCCTTTACTTCTTCCGCCTCCTGATCGCTGATAACCTCTCCCCGCTGTTGACTGTCAACTGTCAACTGTTAACTTTCCGCTTTCAACCCTTTCTTCTCCTATGGCACAGTGAATCCTGATGATTCCCTTTTTCTTCTTCCTCTTCGGCCTGGTTATCGGCAGCTTCCTCAACGTTTGCATCACGCGCATCCCGGAAGGACTCTCCATTGTCCGTCCCGCCTCCCGCTGCCCGCGTTGTGAAACACCCATCAAGCCCTACGACAACATCCCCATCCTCAGTTGGTTCCTCCTTTGCCGCAGATGCCGCCATTGCGGCCTGCCCATTTCTCCCCTGTACCCCATCATCGAATTCCTCACCGGCGCCTACTTCGTCCTCACCTACTACGCCTTCGGCATCACCCTGCCCACCTTCAAGTGGCTCTTCTTCGGTTGCCTGCTGATTATTCTCGTCGTCACCGACCTCCTCGTCCGCCTCCTCCCCGACTCGGTAACCTTCTTCGGCCTGGGCCTCGGCTTGGCCTTTGCCACGCGCATTTTCCCCAGTTCCTTCCTGGGTATCTATGGCCTCTGGTTCCGCTTGCCCAACAAACTCCCGCACGGCGTCGCGGGAGTCATTGACTCCCTCCTCGGCGCCGCTTTCGGCAGCCTCCTCCTCCTGGCTGCCGCCGTCCTCTACAAACTCGTTCGCAGGCGCGATGGCATGGGCATGGGCGATGTCAAAATGATGGCCATGATCGGCGCCTTCCTCGGCCTCCGTGGAGCCTTTCTCACCATTCTCTTCGGCACCCTCCTGGGCAGCATCGTTGGCATCGGCTGCGTCGTCGTTTTCTATCTCGCCGGCTGGAAACGCGATCTCGCCGCCCGCGCCGCCCGCCGCGGTCTGGGCCACGGCAATCCCAACTCGCTCCGCCTCATCATCGCCTCCCAATACCAATTCCCACTCGGCTCCTTCCTCGGCATCGCCGCCCTCTTCGTCGTTTTCGCCCTCCCTCGCCTTCTCCAACACCTCTTCTTGTAATCTCATCTCTTAAATCTCCGTTCTCTCGGCGGCTCCTCTGCTACCTCTGCGTTAAATCCTTTTCCCTTTCCGCTCTTCTCTGAGAACTCTGTGTGCTCTGCGATCTCTGTGTAAGCCTTTTCTTGACGGGTGCTCCAGGCACGGAGTGTGTGCCTGGGTCTTGGGTTCCTCTTTCCTCTTCCCTCTTCCCTCTTCCCTCTTTTTTCCTTCCTCTGACCGCCTCCCACGCGAGAATTGTCATCCCGCCTGCCCGCCGTAGGAAGGAGCGGCCCTTTCGTCCACTCCCGCCCCACCCAATAATTGTCATCCCGAGCGGAGCGGCCCGATAATCTCTTCTCCGCGCCGCCTTCTGGCGCGTCGGGCCGCGCAGTCGAGGGATCGTGGCACAATAGCTGCCGTTCCCCAGCCCGCTGTTCTTCTTTCTCCTCTCTCTCTTCTCCTACCTCTGTGCCCTCTGTGTTCTTCCCTCTGTGAACTCTGTGTTACCGTCCCTCTTTCTTCTTCGCCTTTCTCTCCGCTCTTCAACTGTTAACTCTCAACTGTCAACTGTGAACTCTTCCCCCTCTCCCCACTCCCACAATCGCGCTACAATATGTTCAGGCTATGTTGTCTCGTCTTGGGAGCTCCCAGCGGGTCCCGAGCCTTTTGCTTGTTCCGTTGGAGGTACTGCACATGCGCTCCACCACACTCTTGCGGCTCGCCGCTTTTTTCGCTCTCGCCACCTGCGCTGCTCTCCCCACCCTCGCGCAGCAGGACCAGTCCGCCGATCCCGTCGCCGACGCCGCCCGCAAAGCCCGCGCACAGCAGAAAAACGCCCCGCCGCCGAAAAAGGTTTATACCAACGACGACATCCCTTCCGCCCCCGAGCCTGCTCCCGCGCCGGCCGCCAAGTCCTCCGGCGATACCTCGCAAGCCGCCGCCACCGACACCTCCGCCGGCCCCGCCGATGACAAGGACAAAAACCCCGAAGCCTACTGGCGCAAACGCTTCCAGAAGGCGCACGAAAATTTAGCTAAGGCGGAAAAGGAATTAGACGTTCTTCAGCGCGAGCTCGACAAAAATCAAGTCCAGTATTACTCTGACCCCCAGCAGGCCTTGATGCAGCAGAACAATCGTTCCGACATCAATGAAGGCCAGGCCAAAATCGACGCCAAGAAAAAGGAAATCGACTCCCTCAATCAGCAGATCTCCGACATGGAAGACGAACTCCGCAAAGCCGGCGGCAATCCCGGCTGGGCCCGCTAACTCGCCTATTTCCCAGTTCTTGGGTTCCTCTTGTTTTGGTAGAGGCGCAGTACTGCTGCGCCCCTTGTCCGCACAATCTCTGCGTCTTGCCTCTTTTGGAGTGCGGCGGCTTGCCGCCGCTTTTACAATTGCAATCTTCGCGTACAAACCGCAATCCCTGCCAACCGAACGCCCACGTCGTTTGCGTCAAGCTCACTCTGTCATCCCGCCTGCCCTGAGCGTAGCCGAAGGGACCGGAGCAACGGCGCATTTTGCCGTTGCGGAGTGGAGGGATCGTGGCGCCCTCTCTGCCGCTCCACCGAATCCGCAATCCCTCCCCGCCCTCTTGCCTTACTTAAAACTAAAAACTGCCAACTAATAACTTCTCTCAATTCACGCTTCCACCGGCAAACTGCCCCGCGAAACCTTCCAACTCTTCCTCGCCCTCCATACTCTCCAGCAACGCCAGCCCTTCCCGCAACCGCGCCATTCCCTTTTCCAGCGCCTCGCACGCGATCCGCCCAGACTCTTCCGCGATCAATTCCAGGCAATCATCCACCGCTCCCGCGTCCGACAGGATCCTCGTGTCCATCAGGCGCACCAACCGCTCCAGCGCCTTCTCCTGGATCCGCTGCAAGGCCTCTTCCGGCTCTACCTGTTCCATGCAAAGGTCCGCGCACATTCCCGTCAGCGCGTCCGCCATGTGGCTCGCGCGAATGCGTCTTCGCAATTCCGTTCTGGCGTTAAGGGCCGTGGCGCTGTTCATTGGCGTTCCCCTTCCAGTCGCTTGGTCCTGCTCCGCCGAGACTACTCACCGCCCCTGCCCCGCACAATAGACCATTCGTATCAGTCAATACCCCTCTATACACACTTTCGTACCCCTTGGAGTGCGGCGCCTTGGTGCCGCTTTTGCGATGTCAGCCCCGCCTCCCGACCGATCATAGGATGCAAATGGATCCACCGCGCAAATCATCGGCAAGATTTCCGCCGTCGTCTAGCTTTCTTCTCCGCCCGCTCCTCCAGCCTCCGCACCATCGTTCGCGCTCGCCGCTCCCGCGTCGCCTCTTGCTTCACGTCCGTAACAAACCGCACAATCTCACGCCGCAGCGCCGTCGTCACCCCGCGAAACTCCGCCTGCGCCCGCGGAGCCAGCCGCAAAGCCATCGCCAGCGCTGGTGGCACCGCCGGTTCTCGCGGCTCCTCATCGCGTTCCAGCGCCACCTCCACCACCGCTCCCGCATCCACCCGCAATTTCTTCCGTATCTGCCCGTGGATCGCCAGCCGGTGGCATCCCCGTCCCCGCGGCACCAGCGTCGTCCGCAATGGCACTCCTTCCACCGTTCCCTGCACCGCCACATTCGCCGCGCCCCCGGCAATCTCCCGGGACACCTCCGCCGGCACATCCACAAACCGGATGATTCCCACCTTATAAATTCGCCCTGAGAAAATGTGGATAGATTCCCGCATCGCTGCCGCTCAGCCCTACTCCCCGCGCCGCGCCACACGCAGCACACACGGCCCCAGCCTCATCAGTACATTACGCCACTCCTCACAGCCAACCCGCCGCCTCTGCGTTAACTCTCTCTTCTCTTCTCTGTGACCTCTGTGTTCTTCTCTCTGTGAACTCTGTGTTACCGTCCCTTTCTCTTCACTTCTCCGAAACTTAAAGCTGACCACTGAAAACCTACAACCTCTTCCCCCCCACATGCAGCGCCACCGTCCCAAACGTCATCAACACATACCGCGGCTCTACGTACCCCATCTCCCGCAACTGCGCCACAAATTCCTCCGGCCGGAAAAATCGCGCCACCGATTTCGGCAAATACCGGTACGCCATCGCATCCCCTGAAATCGCTCCGCCAATCACCGGCAACACGTTCCGGCAGTAAAACCGGTACAAATCGCCAATCACCCCCGGCGCCGGCTCCGTGAATTCCAGGATCGCCAGCGTCCCTCCCGGCTTCAGCACCCGCAAAATTTCCCGCAGCCCCGCTTCATAATTCGCCAAATTCCGGAAACCGAACGCCGTCGTCACCAGATCAAACGCTTCATCCGCGAACGGCAGCCGCAGCGCATCGGCCTCAATAAACGTCACCGCCCGCGCGCCATTCCCCGCCGTCGCGCTTTTCTCCCGCGCCCGCACAATCATCGCGTGGGAAAAGTCCGCGCCGATTATCCGCGCCTTCGCCTCGCGCGCCAGCGCAAACGCCAGATCCCCCGTCCCGCAGCACAAATCCAGCACCACCGCGTCCGCGCGCCCCGAAATCGTCTGCAATTCCCGCGCTGTTCGCGCCCGCCACCTCTTATCCATCTGCCCGCTCAGCAAATGATTCAGCAGGTCATACCGCGGCGCAATCCGCGTAAACATCTCCCGCACTTTTTGCGAAGCGTCCTGCTCGCTCGTTGCGCCATCCGGTCGTGTGCCTTTCGGCCGCTCCTCAGCCACGGTCCTTCCCCGTTGCCTTGCTCACAATCTCCACCACCGGCCGTTGCAAACATTCCGGCGCACAGCGCAGCACGCACTCCACCATCTTCGCTGGCACATCGTCGTACGAACTCGCCTTCCCCAGCCGCGGCGCCAGCACAAACCGCACCTTGCCGCCGCGCGCTTTCTTGTCCGCGTGCATTGCCGCAGACAATTTCTTCGGGCTCGTCTTCGGCCACCCCGGCAGCGGCCCCACGCGCTTGATCAGCGCCACGATCCGCGACACCGCGTCCCCCGGCGTATGTACGACGCCATATCCCAGCAGCGCCGCGCACATCATCCCCCACGCCACCGCTTCCCCATGCTGGTAGCGCCGGTAGCGCGTCGCCGATTCCAGCGCGTGCCCGAACGTGTGCCCGTAATTCAGAATCTCGCGCAGCCCGGATTCGCGCTCGTCCTTGCTCACCACCCACGCCTTTATCTCCACCGATCGCCGGATAATGTGTTCCAGCGCCCCCGCCTCGCGCCGCAAAATCTTTTCCAGATTTTCTTCCAGGTACGCGAACAGCTTGGCATCCGCAATCACGCCGTACTTGATCACTTCCGCCAGCCCGCCGCGAAATTCCCGCTCCGGCAACGTTCTTAGCGCTTCCGGGTCGGCCAGCACCAGTCGCGGCGGATAAAACGCCCCCACCAAATTCTTCCCTTCCGGCAAATTCACTCCGGTCTTTCCGCCCACCGCGCTGTCCACCTGCGCCACCAGCGTCGTCGGCACCTGCACCAGCGCCACGCCGCGCAAATACGAAGCCGCCACAAATCCCGTCACATCTCCCACTACCCCGCCGCCCACCGCCACCAGCAGCGATTTCCGGTCCGCGCCCGCCCGCACCAGCCTCCGCGTCAGCAACTCCACCGTCGCCAGATTCTTCGCCCTCTCCGCATCGTCAAACAAATGCACCGCCGGCGCTGCACCCCGCGCAAAACTTCCCGCGAACACTTTCCCCACCGCTCGCCACACCTTCGGCGAACTCACCACATGCACGCTCGAGAACCGCCCCAGCTCAGCAATCTCCCGCCCCGCCCGCCGCAGCAACCCCGCCGCGCACACCACCCCATAGCGCCCCGCCCCCGCTTCAACCCAAATCGTCCCTCTCTCCGATTTCTTCATCGCTCCAAATCCCTCGCTCCAACACTCTACCACCATCCCTTCGTACTGCAGCTTGCCCTAAGCTTCGAATGGGCGCCGCTCTTCTCTCCCTCTTGCTCTCTTTTTTTTCTCTGTGCCCTCTGTGTTCTTTCCTCTGTGTCCTCTGTGTTACCGTCCCTCTTCTCTTTCTCCGAAACTTAAAACTCACAACTGAAAACTGAGAACTCTTCTCCCCCCGTGCTACCATACTTCTGCGCCTCCCGAAGGCCCACATGACCCACTCCCCCAAATCCTACCAAGCCGATTATCTCGTCATTGGTTCCGGAGTCGCCGGCGTGCGCGCCGCCATTGAGCTCAGCCAAGCCGGCACTGTTCTCGTTCTCGCCAAGTCCGATCTCTCCGAATCCTCCACTGCCTACGCCCAAGGCGGCATCGCCATCGCCCTCAGCGACGAAGACGAAATCGGCCTTCACGAACAGGACACCCTCAACGCCGGCGACGGCCTCTGCCGCTCCGACACCGTCGCTCTCCTCGTCGAAGAAGGCCCCAAGTACATCGCCCAGATCATCGAATGGGGCGCCGAATTTGACCGCGCCGGCACCAAGCTTGCTTTCACACGTGAAGCCGCTCACAGCCGTTCTCGCATCCTCCACGCCCGCGGCGAATCCACCGGCCGCGAAATCAGCCGCGCCCTGCTCTCGCGCGCGCATACTATTCCCCATCTCCACATGCGCGCTCACGCTTTCACTACCGAACTCATTCTCGAAAACGGCCGTGCCGTTGGCGCTCGCTTCCTCGACGAAACCGATGCCTCCCTCCACGAAGTTCGCGCCGGTGCCATTCTCCTCGCCACCGGCGGACTCGGCCAGCTTTACCGCGAAACGACCAATCCCGATGCCGCCACCGGTGACGGCATGGCCATCGCCTACGAAGCCGGTGCCGTCCTCTCCGACATGGAGTTCGTCCAATTCCATCCCACCGCCTTGGCCGTCAAGGGCGCCCCGCGCTTCCTTCTCAGCGAAGCGCTCCGCGGCGAAGGCGGCATCCTCCGCAACATCAATCTCGAACGCTTCATGAAGCGCTACCACGAAGCTCAGGAGCTTGCTCCACGCGATGTCGTCGCACGCGCCATCGTCAGCGAAATGCACAAAACGGACAGCCCGCATGTCTATCTGGACATGACAGAAAAGCCCAAGGACTTCCTCGAAAAACGTTTCCCGCGTATTTACGCCACCTGCCTCAGCTACGGCCTGGATCTCTCCAGCGATCTCGCTCCCGTCAGTCCCGCCGCGCACTTCATGATGGGCGGCGTCAAAACCGATCTTTGGGGACGCACCTCCATCCCCGGCCTTTACGCTGCCGGTGAAACCGCCTCCACCGGCGTCCATGGTGCCAATCGCCTCGCCAGCAATTCCCTCCTCGAAGGCCTCGTCTTCGGCGCGCGCTCCGGCATCGCCATGGCAAAAGACACGCCCGGCTCTAAGAAAAAGCAGCTCAACATGCCCGGCAGCCCCGTTCCCAAACCTGGCAAAGCCAACCACGCCCCCACCGCCGTGCAAAAAGCCAAGCCTCCCGCCTCCGCCGCTCTCCAAAAACTTCGCGAAGTCATGTGGAAGCAAGTCGGCATCCTCCGCAACGGCAAGGAGCTCAGAGCCGCTCTCGACTCCCTGAAAGCTATGGAAATTCCGCTCGCCGGCAAAAATGGCCGCTGCGATCGCGAACTCAAAAATCTCCACGCCCTCGGCATTCTCATCGCCCACAGCGCCTTGGCCCGCGAAGAAAGCCGCGGCAGCCATTACCGTTCCGATTTCCCCTACCGCGACGACGACAAATTCCAATCCCACTCCCATATCTCCCGCCACCACGACCCCTCCTTCGAAAAATAGCCACAGCGGAGCGCGCCGTCTCTCGTACTCTTTCACTCTTTCACTCTTTCACTCTTGCCCTCTTTCACTGTTGCCCTCTTTCACTCGTCTTTTCTCCTCTCTTTCTTTCCTCTGTGCCCTCTGTGCTCTTCCCTCTGCTTGCCCTGAGCACTTTTTTTTGCGAAGGGTGAACTCTGTGTTACCGTCCCTCTTTCTTCTTCTCTCCGCTCTTCCTCCGTGCCCTCTGTGTTCCTATCTCTGTGAACTCTGTGTTACCGTCCCTCTTCTCTGGCCCTTGCTTAGCCCTGTCATCCCGAGCGGAGCGGCTCGACTTTTTCTTCCGCGCCGTTTTCTGGCGCGTCGGGCCGCGTAGTCGAGGTACGGTTTTCCATCGCACGTTTTTTGTGCGATGAATCCCTCCGCCGCTTTTCTCTTCTCTGCGAACTCTGCGTCCTCTGTGTCCTCTGCGTAAGTTTTCTTCCTCCGAACGCACACCCCTCACCGCAGATCCCCCGCCCAATTTGTAAATTTTCCCCAACCCCAGGCAGGCCTACTTCTGTTGCAGTTCCTTCACCGATTCCAAAATCGTATGCCCCACAATCGCCAACGTTCGTGCGCTAATCTTGTCGATCGTATCCTCCGGCGTATGCCAGTACGGCACGTCATTCGTATCCAGGTCCATTATGTCCACTGACGGCACATGCCGAGCCGTAAATGAATAGTGATCGTCGCCTCCAAAACTCGTCGGCTCTTTCACAAACACACTTCCGTACCCGAGCCGCTCGGCGACGCTCCACACCATATCTTTCAGCCATTTCGTGGACTCGCCGTCTCTCTTAAAGTGCGGTGAGCGCCCGCCGACAATATCTGCCAGCAGGAACGCTCTCACCTTCGGCAAATCTCCGCTGTTCGCCAGCCGCGCCGCCATCTCCCGGCTCCCATACCGGTTGTCCGGGTCCACCCACTCTTTGTTCACCGCCTCTTCCCCATCGAAAAACGCGATCCACACGGCATACTTCCCAGCCCGCTTCTGCCCGCACAGCAGCCGCGCAATCTCCAGCATCACTCCCGTCGACGACCCGCCGTCATCCGCGCCCACAAAATTCTCCAGCCGCTTCGTGTCGTAATGCGTCCCCAGCAAAATAATCCCCGGCTTCTCTCCCGGAATTTTCACCAGGATATTCTTCATCGCCAGCCGTCCCGCTGGCGTATCCGCCGAAAACGAATCTGTCTCCACCGCGCAGCCGTACGACTTCAGCTCCGTCTCCAGATAATTCTTCAATTGCCCCAGCGCCGCCGATCCCGC
>Ga0326727_10011056_pt1 | contig 21197 bp, 15 predicted proteins | sample MB2enrmetagenome_FD_207643 | JGI IMG/M metagenome (GOLD analysis project Ga0326727, IMG submission 207643) | Lab enriched peat soil microbial communities from McLean, Ithaca, NY, United States - MB29MY | ecosystem: Environmental > Terrestrial > Soil > Wetlands > Peat | place: USA: New York...
CGGCGGTGAGCATCGTGACGTAACCGCCGCTAAAAAAGCCGCCGTAGATTGCGAGAATGAAAGTGGCCGCATAGCCGGTGACCTCCGCTGCGCGTGATCTGAGAGTAGCGGTATGGGTTTCTTGACCGAGATTTCCATTCAGCAGGGAGAAGGCGGCCACGGCAATCATCGCCACAGCGATGGTGATTTGCAGCGCCCTGAGCGGCATCGTGAGCAGTAGCAGTGCACCCAAACCAGAACCAATGACCGTGAGCACGATTCCCGGCAGCAGATGGCGGCGGCTGGGGATTCCCCTCCCCACGAAGGGCAAGGAACCACCCACGCTCATGAAGGTCAATGCCAGCATGTTGGTCGCAACCGCAATGTGGGCTTCGATCCCCAAACCGATCATCAGCGGGACGGTAATCAGAGAAGTGCTGCCGGTCACGACACTGACCACGCTGGTCACGAAAAACACTGCGATTAAAGCGAAAAGTTTAGCTCCCGCCACGCGCGTATGTTACCAATCTCAGATTTCACCGTCGCCATGAATCAAGTCCCGCCGAGATGGGAGGCCACCTGCTTGGCCCAATGGAATAGCGTATAGGTGGCCCAGGCCCGCCACGCGGCGCAGTGATTGACGAAGAATTCCCCGCCCAGTTGGTCCGGGGGCGACATCCGCTCAATGCGGCGCCGTCGTGGCCCCTACTTCGCCACTCCTGCCTTCGTTGCCTCCGGCACCTCCACCAGTTTTCCGGTTTTGACATCATAGACGTATCCGTACACCGGAATGCCGGCGGGGACGAGCGGGTGCGTTTTGATTCTGACCACGTCCTCGACTACGCTTTTCTCCTGGTTGCGAATAGTCAGCCACTCGAAGTAATTTCCTGCCGTTGAGCCGGGCCCCCGGCCAACGTCCTTCCACTTACCACCCTCGATTGTGGCGGTTTCCAGGCTGTGCTCAAGCAGTTCCCGTATGATCTCATTGGTAAAGGCCAGCATTCCGCAATCGGTATGGTGGATGACAAACCACTCGCGGGTTCCGAGCAGCTTGTAAGAAATCACGAGCGACCGGATTGCGTCGTCGCTGGCGCGTCCCCCTGCATTGCGAACGATGTGCGCGTCGCCTTCACGGAGCCCCGCATACTTCGCTGGGTCCAGCCGGGCATCCATGCAGGTGAGGATGGCAAAACGGCGTGCCGGCGGCATCACGAGCCCAGCCTTCGCTCCGAAATCCGCAGCGTAGGCCGCGTTCGCCGCCAAGACTTCCTTCAATACTTCACTCATGCTCCTCCTTTAGGTTCAGTGCGTTGGTAGTACATCAGGTGTTCAAGCGCTTCGTGGCTCGTAGATGGCAAGCATAGGTCTAATGTCCATGATTCAAAGCCGCAACAGCCGGTCGGCGGCCAACACCATGCCGAGAGTTACCACGGCGATGACGATTTCGCCGATGGCGCCCACGGCAAATGGTCCCAGGCCCTGCTTGCGTATTTCGTTGAAATTGGTTCGTAAACCGACGCCGGCAAAGGTCAATAAGAAGGCCCAGCGGGAAAGATTGCCCAATGCCGTAAGCTGCGGCTTATCGAAGAAGTGATACGTGGCGAGGACGGAAATCAGCAAAAATCCCAGGATAAACTTGGGGAATTTCTGCCACAAGAAAGCTGCCTTGTTTCCCACCGCCTGGGCTTGACCGCGCTTAGCCCAATACCAGGCATAGCCAAGGACGACGAACCCGATCATGGCATTGCGCGTCGTCTTTGCCAGCACCGCAAGTTTGCCGGCAGCGTCGGAGTATAGCGCTCCCGCGGCGGTGGCTTCCGCCGTGTTGTCAACTGCCAGTCCTGCCCACAAACCGTAAGCGCGGTCGCTCATGTGCAGCGCGTGCCCAATCAGCGGGAAGGTGAAGAGCGACAGCGCTCCCAGTGCCAGGATCGCCGCTATCGCAAATGACGCGTCCTCCTCATCGGCGTCGATGGCGCCTTCGGCAGCAATGATCGCGGAAACGCCGCAGACTGCTGACCCGATGGCCAGTAAAGAGGTGAGTTTGGGCTTCAATTTGAAAGCACGCCCCAGAAAGGTCATGAAGCTGATCGCCACGGCCAGTTCCAGCGCCACCAGGCCCAGGCTCACGCCTCCCAGCTTGAGCACATCTCCAAGAATGAATCGGGATCCCAGAAGCACGATGCCCGCCTTGAGCCAGAATTCATAGGTCGAGACCCCGGTGCGAAAAAGTTCCGGAACGCCCACGGTATTGGAGATCAGCAGTCCGATCAAAATGGCCCACAACACGTACTCGATATTGGGGAGGGTCAAGTGATGGGCCTTCGCGTAACGCGACACGGATTGCTCGATCAGCTTGCCCGCATACCCGATGGCCGCCAGCAACAGGATTCCCGGTACGAGCTTAAATATCTGCCAGGCCGGATGAAGGGGTCGAGTTTGAGGTAAGACGATGCTATCTGCCATAAGTCACCTCTCGAAGTTGTGATACCAAGCTGCCCTGTAAGTGGATCTTCCTGATTTCTCTTTTGCCGGCCGTGACCTGCACGGCCTAGCCGTACGAACGGTCGAGCCAGCCATGCGGCACAGTCCACACACGCTCGCGCGCATCTCGTTGACAGAACACAGAGAGATGCATGACCGCTACCAAGGTACATTCTTCAAGATGCCCAAACGCACGAAGAGGGCAACCACGAAGGCGGCGATTACAGCCCATTCGTCGAGCGACGGCCCCCATCGTTTTCCCTTCGGAGATGCGTCCCTTTGTGAGCTCATTCAAGTCTCCCTGCTCCAGATTCAAGCGAAAATGGTGATGGTCTACCTTGAAAATCCCACTCCCGTGAAAGGTAGCTAAAACAATAAAGCCCACGCCATATTTTGCGTGGGCTCCTGACTTATTAGAACTTTGCTGGTCTCTACTTTGCCTTAACCCGTTCCCAGCCATCAGCCCACACTGATATTTAGCGCGAACAAGCTGTGTTTGCGCGGTGACAACACAAATCAGTAATGGGTAAGATGGACATGGAAGCGTGCTTTATCGAATCAGCTACGACTTGCCGAAAGAATACAATTACCCCAGCTTGTCAGTTCTGTCAATCAGAACGATTCTATAATTTCAGCGGGCATCATCAAAACTCGCCGGCCTTCCCTCTGACTACAATTTGCAGGGCTCTACACATCGCGGTTCGTGCTACACTGGCGCGGATAGAAATATAGGCGTCATTGTCGCGAACGGATTCTGCCTGAGGGTGCGCGATGAACTCCGAGAGTTGTTGTCGCTGTTGCTGTTGCTGTTGTAGCTGTGTACCCTTCCACCTTTTCCCCTCCCGAACTTCCCGCCCTTCCCCCCAAGCAAACCCATTGAGTCGTCTCCCGGTACCCGGCAGATCGATCTGCCGCTATCTCGGTCTATTTCTCCTTCTTCTTTTGCTGTGCCTTGATTCGATTGCTCAGGTTCCCGATTCCGGAAGTCCAAAGCTCCTCCACGGGTCGATTTTCACGGCCCAAGGAGAACCGGCGGGCGATGTCACGGTTGAGATTCGGGACCTTCGTGGAATAAGAGTGGGTAAGGGCATAACCGACAGCAGCGGAAATTTCGAAATCCGTGGTACGGCCGAACCTGGCGAATATGTCTTTATTGCTGCCAAGGCATTTCAGATCAGGGATGAGCGGATACTGCTTGACCAGCCTGATCTCGAGGCGAGCCTGGCATTGCCCACCGATTTGGCGAACGCAGCGCCCGCGCATTACACTGTTTCCGCCAAGCGGCTCGGTGTTCCTGCAAAGGCATGGACACACTTAGCTGCCGCTCATCGGGAATTCAGCAGGATGAATTTTGATGAAGCGTCGCGAGAAGTTGACAGCGCGCTGCGAGCTGATCCTGCTTGTGCGCAGGCTTTTTCCATGCGTGCCATTATCAAACTGGCGGAGAAGGATCCCGCCGGGGCGGTCGATGATGCCAGGCGCGCTACGTCACTTGATTCTGCCGACGCGGAATCCCTTGTCACGCTGGCCATGGTGTACAACTCTCTGAACGATTTTCAGAAGGCTGAAGAGACCATTCGGCAAGCGCTCAGATTGCGCCCCGATTCCTGGCAGGGACGGCTGGAATTGGCCAAGAGTTTCTATGGTCACGGAAAGCTCGTCCTGGCCTTGTGCGAATTGGATCTGGCAAATATCGATTTCCCCGATGCCCATTTGGTGCGCGGGAATGTGCTAATGCGCCTGCAACGCAGGCAGGAGGCATTGGAAGAGTTCGGCGCGTTTTTGCGGGAAGCCCCCAAGGACCCGCGAGGGGAACAAATCCGCCGCATTGTGGCCACGCGGCCGCAGGAGAATCGTGGGTTGAATACCTCTGATTAGTGCGGCCATTAGCGATGGTTGATTTAAAGGACCAGCTTGAACATAGATCGTTCGCGCAGCAATCCTCCCCATGCCGCCGAGTCAATCCGTGGAATTCCAGAGACCCGTATACATCCAATAGAAAAAATTTATTCACACCCCTATTGACAGAATGGGCATGATTGGATAATAGTATTGCTTCGGTAGGTCGTCATTGACTCGTTCCGGCAATTAACCATGTCCGTCTTACTCATCACTGATTTGTGTTGTCACCGCGCAAACACAGCTTGTTCGCGCTAAATATCAGTGTGGGCTGAGGACTGGGGAACGGGTTACGGTAATGAACCGTAAGCCATCGTTAAATCAAGTCAGGAGCCCACGAGAAGTCCGCGTGGGCTTTTTTGTTTTGTGCCACGTTTCGCCCTGCCGACTTTGGGCTGTGAATGAAACGGACGAAAGCATGGGAAGAGGCTTGCTGTCTCTCTAAGAGGCGGAAGCCCCGGGCACTTGCCTGCAGGTGCAGGGCGCGGCGGCTTCAGCGCGAATCGCCGATCTAGCCGGCATTGGATGATTTCAGCGCTCCGGTAAGTCGTCGTTGAGGCGTCGGAGCAGGGAACCAAATTCATGTTGATCTTACCCACCCAGCAACGGTGTTGTAGCAGCGCGGCGCAATGTAAAAGGGCCATGTGTCTGTGTGGGCCGAGGACGGAGGGACCGGCGCCGTGAAATGACGGATGCCTGAGTTCAGTCAAGTCATGAGCCCACGTGCAATTTGCCGTGGGCTTTTTTTTGCCTATCAAGTTTCACAACCGCAGCTACTGCCAAGGAGAAAACGCGATGAAAAGATTACCGCAGGTTTTATTATTCATGGGGGTGGTTGCTGCTGCAGCCACTTCTCTGCACGCGCAGAGTTCCCAGGTTTCAGGGCAGATCGTCGATACGAGCCACGCCGGAGTTCCGGGCGCGAAGGTTACTCTCACGCGCGTGGAAAGCGGCGACAAACGGGAGAAGACCTCCGGGACGGAAGGGTATTATTCGTTCCCGCTTCTGCTACCGGGTCACTATACCCTCCATGTGGAGAAGCAGGGGTTTCAGTCTCAAACTCAATCAGGGATTGAAGTTCTGACCGGCAACACCACCGCAGTTAACGTCACCCTCCAGGTCGGTTTGGAAACGCAGGTCGTAAACGTCGAGGCCAGCTTGCCCTTGCTCGAAACCCAAACAGCGGCTGTCGCGGGGGTAGTGGAGAACAAGAGCATCACCGATCTCCCGCTGGTCGATCGCCGCTCGGCGCAATTGCAGCGGCTGAATGGTTTTGTGGTGCAGACCAACTCGGGCGCAAACGCCACGTTCGCGATCGCCGGCGGACGCAGTAATAATGCTGATTATACCGTCGATGGCGGCACGGTGCAGAATCTGCTGATCGGCGTGCCCACGCTGGTTTTTGATCCTCCGGTCGAATCGGTGCAGGAATTCAACGTCTCCATTAGCAACTATGCGGCGGAACTAGGACGCTCTGGCGGCGGGGTGGTGCAGATGACCACCAAGTCCGGCACGAATTCGTTCCACGGCTCGGCCTACGAATACGTCCGCAATACGGCATTGCAGACGCGGCCAGAGTTCGCCACCTCCAACCCTATCCTCCACTACAACCTGTTCGGGGCCAGCGTGGGGGGGCCCATCAAGAAGGACAAGACACAGTTCTTTTTCAACTACGAAGGCAGAAGGCAGACGATTGCGACTCCCCAATCGCTGACCGTGCCCAACGCCCAGGAGTTGACGGGGAATTTCAATGGCATCATTGACCCCAAGACGGGCGCCCAGGTGGTCGTTAAGAATCCCCTGACCGGGCAGGTGTTCGCCAACAACATCATCCCCACGTCCTCCCAGGACTCGGTAGGAGCCAAACTGGCGGCCTTCTATCCGCAAGCCATCGGAGGAACCACTCCCACCGGCCAGTTTGTGGTCAACGATCCGGCAGCGACGCGCGTGGATGCCTATGTGGCGCGCATCGATCACGTGATTGGTGTGAAGGATCGTATTTTCGGCAGGCTCCTGATCCAGACGGACCACACTTTAACCGGATCGGTCTTTCCCAATCCCGTAAGTGACCCGCTTGGAAACCTGGTACACGATTACTATTACAATGCGTCAGGCAACTGGTTCCACACTTTCAATTCCAACACGATCAATGAATTTCGGCTCACCTATACCCGCCGGCAATACCTCTACTATTCGGCGGGCGCGAATAGCAACGTTGATTCCCAGATCGGCCTGAACACCTATGACCAGACCTATTTTCCCACCCTGCTTGTCTCCGGGCTGGAACAATTGGGAAACACGACCCAGCAGGAGCGCCTGCAAACCCCGGTAAATAGCAACGCTTACGTGGACAACCTGTCGTGGCTGCATGGTAAACACCAGTTCAAGTTTGGCGGGGAAATCCGCACCTCCAACAATACTGATCGATTCCGGCCGCTCGGGGCAGGCTCTTTCACTTTCAATAACGATGGTACCAGCACCAACACAGCGGTGGGCTCCATCGCCAACCTGCTGCTGGGAAACGTCTACACCGCCTCGATCAATGAGTACTACACGATTCACTCGGTCGCGGATGCCTACGGGGCCTTTGCGCAGGACGACTGGAAAGTGACACCTCACCTTACCTTGAATCTCGGGGTCCGCTGGGATCTGGATTCACCTCGACGAACCGACCCCAATGCCCAGAATGCGTTTAACGCAACCGCCATCAACCCGGTCTCTGGTACCCCCGGAGTGGTGACTTTCTCCGGTCTGAATGGGGCAAGCGTTTACGCTCACCATTGGGACCTCAATAACTTCGGGCCGCGGCTGGGTTTTGCCTGGTCTCCACGCAACAAATGGGTGGTGCGTGGCGGTGGGGGAGTGTTGTACACGCCGGAGTACGATTCCGCCACCCCTACGGTTGCCAATCTGGGGTATGGCACCACGGGGTCGTCAACCGGAGTGTATAACGCCAACACGGGCATCCTCACTCCCGCGTTCGCAATTGGCGCCATCCCGCAGTTCTGGATATCACCGACGGCGGCGAATTTGACGTCGAGCTTCGGCGCTGCGGCGCCTGGTCCCACGGCACCGTATTACACTGGCCAATACACACCGCACACGGCGGTTCAGTATTTTGATCCCAATCACGTTAACGGCTACATCTATCAAGCCAGCTTCGACATTCAACACGAGCTTTCCAAAGACTTCTTGTTGGACGTGGGTTACATCGGAACTTTCGGTCATAAACTGCCGGTGACTGACAATTCGACCGGGCCGTTCAGTATCAATCAGGTACCAGATACAGATCTTTCGCTGATTGCAGCTAATCCCGCTCTGGCACAATCGCTGCGGCCTTTCCCGCAGTTTGCCAACGTGCAGCTCCTGGATCCTAACATCGGCGGCTCGCATTACAACGGCGTGAATGTGGGCATCCAGAAGCGTTACTCGCAAGGGTTGCAGTTCCAGGCCAACTACACATGGTCAAAGTTTGAGGATAACGCCGACGGACGCAACGAGTTGGCTGGCTTCCCCGGCAACAACAGTTACACCGACTACTACAATCCACAGTCCCGCTGGGGCCTTTCGGGGAATGATGTTCGCCACCGGGTGGTAATCAGCACCCTGTATGAATTGCCGGTCGGGCACGGCAGGAAATTCGTGCCGGGTTCGGCCTTGGTCGACCAGGTAGTCGGAGGATGGTCAGTGGGTACTCTTGCGGAATTGCATACCGGAACTCCCCTCAGTGTGATTGATGCGGTTAACAATACTGGCTCGTTTTCTGATGGTGTGCGCCCAAACGTAGTGGGCAATCCCGTTCTCAGTAAAGGGTCGCGTACCTCACAAGAGTGGTTCAATACTGCGGCCTTCGCGCAGAATCCTGCATACACCTTTGGCGATGCTCCTCGCGATTTTGGCAGCGGCCCGGGGACGGCGCAGGTGGACGCCTCGGTATTGAAGAACTTCCGTGTGCGCGAGGGTACAAACCTTCAATTCCGGGCAGAAGCGCTGAATGTGTTAAACCACCCCAATTGGGGCAACCCCAATACAACATTTGGAAGCGCGACGTTTGGCCGGGTCACGGGTCTGCAATCCGGCAACCAGTCGCGAATTATCCAATTGGCCTTGCACTTGTCCTTCTGAGAAGTGGTGCGGCGGGCGATGTGTTCCTGCATTAAAGGGAACCTTCGCCTGCTGCGCGGTTAAATTCCATGGCGCCCAAGGCGCCTTGTCGAAAGTGCTGTAGCATGTGCACCCTGCAGACCGTGGCCAGCACCGTATAAGGAATAGACCTCGCATCATGATTTCAACAACGCTCGACCTGGCACTCATTTCTACCGGCGTCCTGGGGTTTCGCCACGGGTTCGACTACGACCATATCGCCGCGATTACCGACATCACGAGCGTGGAGCCCTCGCGCCCGCGGGCAATGCGCATGGGTCTCCTTTATGTATTGGGCCACGCCTCGACGGTCGCCGCTCTGGGTAGCTTGGTGATTTTTTTTCAACGATCCTTGCCGGCCAGCATCGATAGTTGGGCAGAGCGGGCAGTGGGGCTCACCTTGGTTATTCTCGGACTGTACGTATTGGGTTCATTACTTCGGGATAACGCCGTCTATATCCCCCGATCGCGAGCCGCCATCTTGATCGACTTCAGCCGTTGGCTGCTCTGGAGAATCAGGGCGATCTTCGGATCGGAATCAAGTGTCGAACCGGTCCGGCGATCGGGACCCTACAGCCGCACTTCGGTCTTTGTTATTGGGATCATTCATGGCTTGGGAGCAGAAACCCCCAGCCAGTTGTTGCTGTTTCTCCTGAGCGGCGAACCTGGGTGGCCTCGCTCGCGGCTTTCTAGGGCTCTCGGTATTTCTGTTTGGATTATTGCTGATGAATACGCTGATGACGGCGTCGGCTGCTGGGATTTTCGGCTTCAGTGCCGCCAAGCCCAGGGTTCTGCGATTTGTTATTGCGGCAACGGCAGCGTACAGCGTTGTGGTCGGGGGAGTTTTTCTTTTCGGCGTGGCGAAATTCCTTCCTCCGATCGGCTGATGAACGACGCCCTATGTTTGAAAGGTGTTGGCGAGGGCGCGGTCGCCAAGTGGTAAGGCAGGAGCCTGCAAAGCTCCTATCGGCGGTTCGATTCCGCCCCGCGCCTCCAGATTTGTGCCGGATGGAGAGATCTTCGAATTTAAGGGAAGACAAGGAGCGATGATGAAACGGTTTCTTCAAGTCCTGATAATCGGTCTGTTTGCATCGACAAGTACGTTATATGCCCAGGCCCCGGCTTCGTTTCGCGTACTGCTGGGGGTGGGTGATACCGTAACGACTCGCTGGGACGGCACCATCACTCCCAGGCTCGCGGGCAATATCGCGACCGAAGGCTGGCGTTTCGAAGGTGTGGATAACATCGACGGAACACTCTTTCATCTGAGCACCCATCCCGCCCGACTCTTTAACAATGCGGCCGGGGGCAATTTTGTTGCGAATGGATTCTTCATCAACGCTGACGCGGTCACCGAAAGCAGCGAGTTTGCCATTACTACCGCGCAAGGCGATTTCACCTTTCGTGCATCCGAGGTGCCCTTCGGCCAGGGGGTCTACAAGCTGGGCGGCCGCGTCTATGTGGATCGGGTTTCGCCGGCGGCGCGTCTGACCAACACTCCGGAAGAGGAGGACTACCCCTCCCTCGCCGCCGGGGGAAATGGTGAAATCTGGTTGGCCTATGTGCAGTTTCACCATAGCTCGGATCATCTGAAGCTTCGCGCCACGCCGCGCGAGGACCCGGGGAAGTATTCGCAATATGCCGCGCCCACGGGCGGGGATCAAATCTGGGTGCAAAGGTACACGAGCGGAGCCTGGGGCCAGCCCATCGCCGTTACGAATGCCGGTAACGACCAGTACCGGACCGCCGTTGCCGTCGACGGCAGCGGGCGTACCTGGGTCTTCTGGTCGGAGAATCACGGCGGGAATTTTGACATCTTCGCTCGTGCCGTCGATGCCTCGGGGCCGAAAGACCAGGTGCAGATATCGAAAGATCCGGGCTCGGACATTGACCCTGTGGCGGTATTAGACTCCAGCGGCAGGGTCTGGGTCGCATGGCAAGGGTGGCGCGACGGCCGGGCCGCAATCTTTACCGCGCATCAAGAGGGGAGTGGATTCACTAAACCAGAGGAGATTTCGAAATCCAGCAATAACGAGTGGGACCCCGCGATTGCTGCTGACAAGAAAGGCCGCGTGGCCGTGGCCTGGGACTCCTACCGCAATGGCAACTACGACGTCTTCGCGCGCACTTGGTCGAACTCATGGGGCGCAGAGACTCCGATCGCGGCTTCCGCACGGTACGAAGCCTATCCCTCGATCGCGTTCGATCCCCAGGGCCGCTTGTGGGTTGCCTATGAAGAGGGCGGCAAGGGCTGGGGCAAGGATTTTGGCGCCTATTCCACGATGGGGGTTGCGCTCTATCAGGGGCGTGCGATTAAGTTGCGCGGGCTCGAACCGGACGGACGGCTGGTGGCACTGGACAGTTCGCTCGACGCCAAGCTGGTGGGGGCTCCAAGCTTCAAAGCGGACCGTACGGGCAGCCAGGCGGAGGCAGAGTCCTTCGATCCCAATCCTGAGAATGCCCTGAAGCGCTTGCCTGACGCGACCGCAACCAATAATCTGCGCGCTTCGAAGAACACCTTGCCCCGACTGAGCATCGACAACTCGGGCCGCTTTTGGCTCGCATTTCGTACCGCCCATCCTATCTGGTGGAGTCCGATTGGCACGGTGTGGAGCGAAGAGCTGGTCTCCTTTGATGGCCGTGACTGGTCGAAGCCGATCTTTATCCATCACTCGGACAATATTCTGGACAATCGTCCCGCCCTGGTTCCGGCGGCAGATGGCAAGCTGCTCATCGTGAATTCGTCGGATGGCCGCAGGAACTTTCAGGTCAGCCAGGCCATCTCGAATCCACTCGGCCTCAATCCGGACTTTCCCGTCGATCCCTTCAACAACGACCTCTGGAGCCACCTTGTCGATCTTGGACCGGGGACGCAGGTTATCCCGGTTGCCGCGCTGCTAGGGGCCGAAACCCGGCCTGAGCCGCCCACCGTCGACGCGGCCGACGCGGCTGGCATCAAGACCATCCGCGATTTTCGCGGTGGGTCGGATGGCAGCTTCCACATTGTTCGCGGCGAGTTCCACCGTCACAGCGAGATTTCCATGGACGGCGGCAACGATGGCACGCTGCTTGACCAGTGGCGGTATGTTCGCGACGCCAGCGATATGGATTGGGTCGGCTGCTGCGACCACGACAACGGGGGCGGTCGCGAGTATTCGTGGTGGATCACCCAACAACTCACTGACATTTATTATGCTCCCAGCCGGTTTGCGCCACTGTTCTCTTATGAGCGCAGCGTGGCCTATCCCGAGGGGCACCGCAACGTCCTGTTTGCGCAGCGCGGCATTCGTCCGCTGCCCCGTTACGCGCTCTCCACGGTGGGAAGCGCTCCCAATGAAAATGTCTTTGCCCATGCCCCCGACACGCAGATGTTGTACCGGTATCTGCGTGAGTTCGGAGGCGTTACGGCATCCCACACCAGCGCAACGCAGATGGGAACGGACTGGCGGGACAACGATCCCAATGCCGAGCCCGCAGTGGAAATCTATCAGGGGGATCGCCAGAACTACGAGATTCCCGAAGCTCCTCGCTCCAACAGCGAGAAGGACTCGATTGGTGGATGGCGGCCCAAGGGATTTGTCAGCGTGGCCCTGGACAAGGGTTACCGACTGGGTTTTGAGGCCAGCTCCGACCACATTTCCACGCACCTGAGCTACGCCAATGTTTTCGTAAAAGGCGAATTAACGCGTGAATCGCTGCTGGATGGGTTCCGCAAGCGGCACATCTACGCGGCCACAGACAACATCCTGGCGGATGTGGAAAGCGGCTCGCATCTGGCGGGGGATGAATTCTCCACCTCTGAGCTTCCCTCCTTAAGGGTCAAGCTGAAGGGCACTTCGAACTTTGCCAAGGTGGTGATTGTGCGCGACGGGAAATATGTATATTCCACCGCACCCAACCGCCAGTCGGTCGATTTCTCCTGGCGCGACAACCAACCCAACCGTGGCAAAACAAGCTACTACTACGTTCGCGGCGAGCAAGACAACGGCGAGTTGGTTTGGGTCTCACCGCTCTGGATTACTTACACAGGGAATTAGGCTGCAAGCATCAAGCTGGGGAGGGGAAGATAACACATGTCGGACAAGTCCGAAGTTACACGGCGTCGCTTCCTGTGGTCGGTTGGAGCTAGCGCTGCAAGCATGAGCACCATGTCACTTAGCCCATTTGCGCTCGCTATAGAGTCCGCGGAGGCGTCAGCGATCGCGCAAGATGCCTATATTTGGGGTTTTCCACTGGTCCAAACTCGCTGGTACTTCGACCTGGCTCGCCAGAAAAACGTTGCCGTGAACCGATTTTACGGAAAGCAGCATTTGTCGAAACCATCCGATGGAAGCATTGGCCCCAACATCGACACCTTGTATGGGTACGCGTGGTTGGACCTGGCCAGAGAGCCTCAAGTGCTTCGTGTTCCCGATACCAATGACCGCTATTACTGCATTCAGTTGATTGATGCGTACGCCAATACATTCAAATACGTCGGCCGTCGTGCCACCGGAACAAAAGAAGGCACATATGCAGTAGTAGGGCCGAGATGGCGGGGCTCACTTCCTGCTGGTATCCAGCGGATTGACGCTCCCACAAGTTTGGTGCTTGCGTTTACTCGAACACTGGTGACGGGTGATGCGGACTTGCCGGCGGCACAGACAATCCAGAGGCAATATGCGCTGGCCCCGCTCAGCTCGTATCCCCGTATTCATCCACCCGGCGAAATCGCTGACGCCGACTTGAGTCTTTTTCCTATTCCTCGTTTCGGCGCTCGGGGCATCGATTTCTTTGACGACCTCGCTGCGGGGTTGGCGGCTGCTCCACCTCCGGCAGATGATTTGGCCTCTCTTCGACGCTTTGCCAAAGTTGGAATCGAGCCCGGAGGACATCCTTCGCGCTCGCAGGATCGATCCACTCTTTCTTCCTTGCGCGACGCTGTTCCCGTTGCGGACGCGAGGATTAAGCAGGCGGACTATTCCACGAAATTGAATGGTTGGACGGTCAACTACAAAGTCACCAACTTCATCAAAGACCCGTTGCTTCGAGCAGCGGTGAATCGATACGGCCCAGCAACGCATATTGCTCAGGAAGCCCTGTACTTCAGCGCGAAGCCGGAAGGGCAGCCATTGAACGGCACCGACAAATATGTACTCAAGTTCAATGCTGGCGGCCTTCCGCCCGTCGATGCCTTCTGGTCCCTCACACTGTACGGCGCCGACTTTCTCCTGGTCCAGAACCCAATCAATCGTTATTCAATCGGAGATCGCACCGCGGGCGCGGTCTATGGTGCGGATGGTTCGCGAGAGATTCAAATCCAGAACCAAACGCCCGAGCGCGGAAGCTCCAATTGGCTTCCGGCTCCAGCAGGACCGTATGAGCTCGTCCTGAGAACTTACCAGCCGAGGCCGTCGCTGTTCAACGGAACTTATCAATTGCCGCCGCTTCGGCAGGTTTAGGCGAGAGAGGTTACGAGGTAGCAATGAGGGAAGAACAACGCGAAAGAGTCATCTATTACTCTTATGCCGCCGGCGTGGGCGTCCTGCTGCTGCTGAATTGGCTGGGCGTGTTCACGACGCTTTTCGGCATTGACACCGCCGTCTTCATCACCCTGCTTGCCGGCTATAAGACCTTCTATAACTCGCTGTCTGCCCTCTTTGAAAAACGCATTTCCGCTGACATTGCTCTGTGCGTCGCCGTGGTTGCGGCTCTCGCCGCAGGGCAATATTTTGCCGCGGCGGAAGCGATGTTTATTGTGCTGGTGGGAGAAGGCCTTGAGTCCTACGCCGCGGGCCGGACCTCGGCGGCGATTGAGCGATTCGTTGAGCAGATGCCGCGCACCGCCACCCGGATCCGAGAAGGGCAGGAGGAAACAGTTCCGGCGGATCTCCTTCACGTGGGTGATCTGGTTCTGGTGCGAAGCGGAGAACAGATTCCGGCGGATGGACACGTTGAATCTGGCTTTTCCACCGTGGATGAGAGCTCAATTACCGGCGAACCACTGCCCAAAGAAAAGATGCCCGGAGACGAAGTATTCTCTGGGACGATAAACCACAACTCTTTGCTGCGAATACGAGTCTCGCGCAGTGGCACAGATACCACGCTCGCCCGTGTCATCGAACTGGTCAAGGAGGCACAGCAGAAGCGGGCGCCGGTGGAAAGACTTGCCGACCGGGTCGCCAAGTACTTCCTTCCGGCTCTGCTGGTGGCCGCGGCGGTGACCTTCCACTTCACGCGCGATTGGCTGCGAACCGTCGCGGTTCTGGTGGTGGCCTGCCCCTGCGCGTTGATTCTGGCCACTCCGACCGCCATGGTGGCCGCCATGGGCGGCCTTGCCCGGCGCGGCATTCTGGTTCGGGGAGCGGCGGTGCTGGAGCGCGCGGCCAAAACTGATGTTCTGATCTTTGACAAGACCGGAACCATCACCGAAGGCAAGGTTGAGATTGTCGGCATTCTGCCGGTGGATAGCGAGGATGAGGTGCTGGAGCTTGCGGCGGCGGCTGAGTCCGCTTCCAACCACCCTCTGGCGCGGGCTATTGTGGCAGAGGCCACCCAGCGAAAGCTCACCATCGAGAAGCCGGAAAACGCAGAAGTGATTCCGGGGCGCGGCGCATTGGCTCGCCTGGGCGGGCGCGAGATTCGAGCCGGCAACGGCGAATTCCTTGCCGAAGCGGGAATTGAAGCAACGGGGCCACTGCTGGCCCGGGCGGACGAATTAGGAGCAACCGCGGTTCTGGTCGCTGACGGGCAGAGGCTTGTGGGGGCGATTTTGTTCCGCGATCAGGTCCGCGAGGGGGCTGCGGAGGCGCTTGGGGCGCTGCGCGACCTTGGTTACGAAGACCAGCGCATTCTGACCGGCGACCGAAAACGCGTGGCTGAATATGTCGCGCGACAAGTCGGTGTAACACAAGTGGAAGCCGGCCTTCTGCCCGTTCAGAAGGTGGAGAGAATTCAGGCGCTTCTGGGCGCCGGGCACCGGCCCGCCATGGTGGGGGATGGGTTGAATGATGCCCCGGCGCTCGCCGGAGCGAGTGTTGGTATCGCCGTCGCAGGAGCGAGCGACATCACTGCCGAAGCTGCTGATGTCGTCTACCTGCATCATTCCCTCGACTGCCTTCCGGACTTTTTCCGGATCAGCCGGCGGGCTGTCAAAACGGCCTGGCAGAACATCATTATCTTTGCAGGGGTTCTGAATGTCTCGGCGGTGATCTGTGCCGCCACGGGAGTGATTGGGCCAGCAGGCGCGGCACTCACTCATCAACTTTCATCATTTTTCGTTATGATGAATTCGCTTCGGCTCCTCCGTGGCCCCTCCAAAGGTGAATCGCGCGTTGGCACGTTCCTGCGCTCGGCACGATCGCGTGTTTCAGCTTTGCTGATCCTCGAGCGGATTCAAGCCGCTTTCGCCAGGCTTGAATTCAGCGTTTTGCTCGATGCGTTCATCGCCCATTTGCCAGATCGGGAAAGAACCGTGCGGGGCCTGCTCTACTCGGCTGCTGCTCTGTACGCATTGAGCGGGATTTACACCCTCAATCCGGACGAAACCGGCGTGGTTGAACGCTTCGGGCACAAGCTTCTCCCCTACCGTGCCCCCGGCCTGCACTATAAATTGCCCTGGCCGATCGACCGCCTGACGCGGATTCAGGCAAATCGCGTGCGCGTCATCGAGATCGGATTTCGGTCGAACGTAGCCGGTACGGAGTCGGAACCCGCTGCTTACGAATGGAATGTCCAGCATCGGAGTGGGCGCTTTCAGAAGGTTTCCGACGAGTCCCTGATGTTGACCGGCGATCAAAACATGATCGAGCTGACAGCGACTGTTCACTACATCCCTGACCATCCAGATGATTTCCTGTTTCGGCAGGTGGATGGTGACGCCACGGTGCGGGCCGCGGCGGAGTCGGTGCTCCAGGGCATTACCACCACCAGCACCCTCGACGATGTGCTGACGCTTCGCCGCCGGGAGATCGAGGCGCGCGCAAAAACGGAACTGGAAAAGCGCCTGGCCCGGTACGGTGCGGGAGTACATGTCTTGCAGGTGAAACTGCAAGACGTGCATCCGTCGCTCGAGGTCGTCGATGCCTTCCGCCAGGTCTCCGACGCATTTGAAGAAAAGAACCGCTTGATCAATGAAGCCCAGGGCTATCAGAACGAGCAACTGGCACTGGCGCGAGGCAATGCCGGGGCCATGGTGGAAAATGCCAACGCCTACAGCATCGGGCGCAAGGCGCGCTCCGAGGGCGACGCCAGCCGTTTTCTATCGACGGAGCAGGCCTACCGCGGCGCTCCCCAGGCCACCGAATCGCGGCTCTACCTGGAAACAATGGAAGCCGTCTTGCCGGGCAAGAGGAAGCTGATTCTCGACAAGACCCAGAACAAACGGCATCTGTATTTGCTGCAGGATGGAGTTGAACTGCCGAATGGCTTGCGTCCTCCGGCAGAGTGAGGAACTATGACGACGAAGAAGAAATATGCTCTGGCGACCGGGGCTTTTGCGCTCCTGCTGACCTACTTATCCCTCTATAGCGTGCGGGAGACGGAGTTTGCCCTGGTCACCCAATTTGGGCGTCCAGTCCGGACCGTTTCGAACGCGGGCCTTCACGTGAAGTGGCCGTTTCAAAGCATTCTCTGGTTTGACCGCCGCCTCCGTATCTACAATCCTCGGCCGTCCGAGTTCCTCACGCGAGACAAGAAGAACCTGGTGATTGACAATTACGTAGCGTGGCGAATCGAAGACCCCAACCGCTTTGTGCAGAGTGTGGGAGACACTTCCGCGGCGGAGATGCGCCTGCACGACATCATCTGGTCGGGCCTCTCCGCCTCTCTCGGAACCCAGGACCTGGAAACGCTGGTCTCCGCCACTCCGGACAAAGCCCAGGCTGCTCCCATGCTCGATCTGCTCACGGCCACCGCCGACCGGGCAGCGCTCGAGCAATACGGAATTCGCATCGTCGATGTCCGCATCAAGCGCCTGAATCTTCCCGAGCAGAACAAGCAGAGCGTGTTTGCCCGCATGCGCGCGGAGCGTGAACGCATCGCCATGCAGTATCGGGCGGAGGGCGAACAGCAGGCGCTTATCCTCCGGGCGAGTGCGGACCGCCAAAAGGAAGAGATCATCTCTTCCGCCTATAAAGACGCGGAGAAGGTCCGCGGCCAAGGCGATGCTGAGGCCACGCGCATTTACGGGCAGGCGTATTCCAAGAATCCCCAGTTCTACAAGCTGCTCCGCACGCTCGAATCGTACAAGAAAGTTCTGGATGACAAGACCACGATTATTCTCAACTCCGACTCGGAGTTGCTGAGGGTTCTTACCCGTGGGGAGGCAGGGGCGAAGTGAGCATACTACTTGGTCCACAAACCGAGTTGGAGGCGGTCGCTGAAGTTCTGGTGCCTGTGGAAAAGCGCCGGAAGCGCCATATTTGGGCATGGGTGCTGGGATTGTGGATCATTTCCGGCGCCTACATCGTGCCAGCGGATCAGCAGGCTGTGGTGACAAGGTTTGGCGCCGTGGTAAACCCTCGCGTCCCTCCTGGAATTCATTACGCACTTCCCTGGCCCGTCGATTCAGTCTACAAGCTCAAGGTGCGCCAATTGCAGCGAACGCTAATCGGGGGGGAAATTCCTGATGCCATCCTGGGCCGCACGGAGCCGTCATTGTCGGAATTTCTCAGTGGTGACCAGAACCTGTTGAATGTTCGTGTCGTGGTGCAATACTCGGTCCGCGACCCCAAAGACTTCCTCTTCCAGACCGTGGACGTGGAGCGTGTGGTCAGGGCGGCGGTGGAATCGGAACTTGCGCGCCGAATTGCCCGCACCCCGGTCGATGACATTCTCACGACAGAGAAAATTGCCATTCAAAACGATGTGCTCCAAAGCGCCCAGCACGCACTGGATGGATACCAGGTGGGAGTGACGATCTCCAGCATCAACATTGAAGACGTCACCCCGCCGGCGGAAGCGGCGGACGCTTTCCGCGGCGTCGCCGGGGCGCGCGCGGATGCCATACGCCTGGTGAACGAAGCTGAAGGGTATGCCAACGATCTGATTCCCCGGGCGCGCGGCGAGGCGGCGCAACTGGCAGAAGATTCACAGGCCTACAAAGACGGGAAAATAAACCGCGCCGCTGGCGACGCGGCACGTTTTGATGAGGTTGCGGACGAGTACGCCAAGGCTCCCCAGGTCACGGCCACACGCGCTTATGTCGAAGCCATGGAGCAGATTCTTCCCAAAATCAAGAAGGTCATAGCCGACTCGAACGGGAACCTCGATGTCACGATCGTTCGCCGCGACGACAATTCCCCAACCAATTCGAACGGAGATACATCGAGATGAGCCGCACAGAAGAAAGCACCATCCTGGATCGTAAGATCGTTTTCACTGTTTCTTTCATCGTTGCGTTGCTGGTGCTTGTCATCGTGCGCACTAACGGTTGGCGTTTGCCTCTTCCTTCATGGGTTACGCGAAGCTTTTCGTCAGCGCCTGCCACCCCGGAGGACGCAGTTTACGGGATGCTGGATGCCGCCCGCGCCGGAGACACTAAAACCTACCTGGCGTCATTTTCCGGAGCCATGCACGACCAGCTTGTGCAAGTGGTTAAGGAGAACTCGGAAGCAGGTTTCGCCGCCTACCTTAAATCGCAAAACACGGCCTTTCAAGGCGTGGCCGTGAGCGTTACTGACCGCCCCAGCGACACCGAGGCCCAGTTACGGGTCGAGTACGTTTACAGCAATCGCAATGAGGTTCAGAGCGTCTTCCTGCGCAAGGAATCGTCTCGCTGGAAAATTGTCAAGGTGGCGGGTTCGGAACAGGTGAAGACCCTCGTTCCCTACGGAAGCGCCGTGACCGAGTAGCAGGGAATATCTCCGAATGCGCACGTGGCTGAGAGGATTCAAGGCGATGGATTGGCAGGACATCACACTTTTCGGCAAAAAGATCCTGATCGGGATCGGGCTGGCCCTGGCGCCGGTCCTGATCCTGCTCGGCAGTCTGAATCTCGCGCAACGGGTGCTAGCTGCAAAAACGCATTCCCCGCAATCTTCGCAACAGGCGAAATAAGACCGGAGGCTCTATGAAGATGGAAATCAGCGTTCGCAGGAAAGTCGCCCGGCAGCTTCTTTGGAGTGCGGGGATCTATGCCTTGCCGGTTGTGTTGATGTTCGTTGCCTTCGCGGTGACGGGCCAGAGGCCGTGGACCCAAACCCTTCCGTTGTCCACAACAATTCCTGCCAGTCACCTGCAGAGATTCCTGCATGACTACTGGCTGGCCTTCTTTGTGTTGGCGCTTGGCGTAGTGGAGTTTGCCTGCGGACTTTACGAAGCACGCTGGACCCGGAACGAGCGTTTTCTTGACAGTGCCTCATTTGCTGTTCCGTACGTGATCACAGGGCCAGCCATCGCTTATTTCAGTGCGAAATTCCTGCCCTTGCTGCTGCCGGGGCTCCATAACCGGTTTGTGTGGGTGCCCTTCTTCTGGGGATTTCTCATCATCTGCATTGGCGATGATCTAACCCAGTACTGGTACCACCGGCTGCACCATCAAATACCGTGGCTATGGAGATTTCACCGCACCCATCACTCCGCACCTTACATGGGGATGGCCATGGCGTCGCGGCAAAATGTTTGGTACACGATTTTCTTTTCGCAAATTTACGCGACTGCAGCATTGGTGTATCTGGGATTTGGACGGTCTGCCGCCGTGGCCCTGGTGATCAAGAGCCTCATCACCGCGCTTGCACACTCCAGCATCCCGTGGGACAAGCCTTTATACCGATACCCGGCGCTCCATCCCGTGGCGTGGGTGTTAGAGCGGCTGATCTCTACTCCGGCAACGCACCATGCGCATCATGCTGACACCTCGGAAGACGGCGTGGGCTATTACAAGGGCAATTTTGGAAACATGTTGTTCCTGTGGGACGTTCTGTTCGGCACTGCCCACATCTCGCGGCAGTATCCGAAGGCGTATGGAATCACGCATTACCACGGGGACCCTTGGTACGCACAATTCATGTGGCCGGTTTTCAAATCCAACATTGAGGGCAGCGAACTCGCCGCTCACGGGCCGATCGTGAAGGAAGACATTCGAGAAACGGCGTCGGACCTATCCGTAGAAGGATGGGCCCGGACAGAGGCCTAACCGCCCGCAGTCCGGCAGCAAATAGAAACGAAAAGGGGAAACAACGTGTCAAAGACTCTGGTTTTTCCTGGTGTACTTCTGGCCTTGATGATTGGGGTGAGTTTACCGGCCAAGGCTCAAATTGGGGTGCGTGTGCTGCTCGGCGTTACGGACGAGGCGGCCACAAAGTGGGACGGTTCGGTTTCGGCGGAGGGCACGCGCGTCACCCGTCTGGACCCGTGGCGCTTCGGGAAAGAGGATGCGATCAATGACGACGGCTCGTGGCAGATTTCCACTCGCCCGGTCCTCTCGTTCTTTCATCTGATTGTCCACCGGACGCCGCCGATAGGAGACAACGGGATCATTGTCTGGCTGAGTGAAGAGAACCCCAACGCGGAAATCAAAGTGAAGACTGTGCAGGGAAACTTCGAATTTCGCCTGAGCGATCTCCCATACGGCAGATATGTCTATGAACTCGGTGGTCGCGTGGCACTTGACCGTGTTCCCGCGAACACACAGCTTACCAACACCCCCGATGAAGAGGACTACCCGGCCGCGGCAGTGGGTGCAAACGGCGAGATTTGGCTGGCTTATCTGC
>Ga0326727_10011057_pt1 | contig 21197 bp, 17 predicted proteins | sample MB2enrmetagenome_FD_207643 | JGI IMG/M metagenome (GOLD analysis project Ga0326727, IMG submission 207643) | Lab enriched peat soil microbial communities from McLean, Ithaca, NY, United States - MB29MY | ecosystem: Environmental > Terrestrial > Soil > Wetlands > Peat | place: USA: New York...
CTGTCTTTCCGATTCTTGTTTCAGTAGGTATGTTCAGCCATTTGCAGTTCGCCAACGAATTCTATTACCGACGAAGAAATTCTGGCTTCGTCGGCTTTGCAACATTGAACGCCTAAAAGGTTGGATTGAGGAAGACGAAAAAAAACTCAATGAGTAAACCCAAGCACTCGTCGCGAGTGACATCACCGGGAGCGGCGTGAGAGGATAAACTTCCATTTTAATTCAACGACGCCTACGTTTGTGAATCGGGAGGCTTGTTTTCCACCTTAAGCACATCAGATCGCCGAAACGGCTTTGGCGCGGCTATCGAAAGTTATGAAAACCGATCAATGACGAAGCCCGAAAGATGAATGGAATCAGCTCGCGCCCAATTGCCGCTTCACTTCAGCGAGGGAAATCGAGCGATGTCTGCCGTCCACGCGCTTGGCCTTGCGCAGCTCCAACAGGTCTTCCGCGTCGGCCAATCGCTCTTGCAAGGCAAGGAATTCCTCGTAGGGCAGGACCGCGAATTGCTTCTTGCCGTTCTTGAGCAAAAACTTGACTTTGTAGATCATGCTTCTGGGCGGCGGAGTTTGGTTTTACGCGGGGGCAGCCGCTTTTCGGATGGTTTTAAGCACTCGTTTTAGCGTCTTCACCGCCCGGTGGTTTTCCCGGGGCGTGCCGATGGAGATGCGGATCCATTCCGGCAATTGGTAGCCGCCCATGGGACGCGTGATCACCCCCTGCTTTTGCATTTCCTCGAAGACAAGTTGCCCCTGGCCGACTTGCACCAGGACGAAATTTGCGAACGAGGGCACAAAGGGCAGGCCCATTTGCGCAAAGGCGTCTTGCATAAATTTCCGGCCTTGGAAATTATTCTCGCGCGTTTTGCGGACGTGCTCCAGATCGTCCAAAGCAGCCAGCCCCGCCGCCTGTGCCAGGGAATTAATATTGAAGGGCTGCCGGATTTTTTCCAAAGCGGCAATAAACTCCGGGTGGCCGATGCCATAGCCCAGGCGCAAGCCGGCCAGGCCGTGGATTTTGGAAAACGTCCGCATGAGAACCAGGTTCGGCGTGGAACAAACCAGCGGAACGAGGTTCAAAGGTTCTTCCAGGAATTCGATGTAGGCCTCGTCCATGACCAGCACCACATGGGCGGGGGTCCTCTGGATGAGACCCCGCACTTCCTCCGGCGGGGCGAGCGTCCCGGTGGGGTTGTTGGGATTGGCCACGAAAAGGACCTTCGTCCGGGCCGTGATAGCGTTGCCCATGGCCGGCAGATCGTGGCCGTGATTTTTTGCCGGGACGGTGATGACGTTGGCCCCGAACAACCGCGCGACAATCGGGTAAATGGCAAAACAAAACTCTGAGACAATCACCTCGTCGCCCGGCCCCATCAAGGCGTGCCCCAGGAATTCAATGATGTCATTGGAACCGTTGCCCAGAATCAGATTGGCCGGCTCGACTTGCAGGCTGGCCGCCAGTTTTTGTTTGAGATAAAACGCGTTGCCGTCCGGGTAAAGATACGCCTGCCGGGCGGCCCGCTTCATCGCGGCCAGGGCGGCGGGGGAGGGGCCGAGCGGATTCTCGTTGGAGGCCAGCTTGATGATGCGGCGGTCGGGCAGCCCCAGTTCGCGGGCGACCTCCGCAACGGGCCGCCCCGGCTGATACACCGGGAGTTGTTGCAGGACGGGGTTCAAGGCAAAGGGAAGGCTCATAACTTTGTTTTCAGAGGGCGCGCAATATCTTGTTGACATCAACGTGCGCGGCGATGATGTCGCGGATGACGGATATTTTCTCCGTGTCGCCCGGGCGGGTCTTGACGATGAGGTTGTGGACGCGGGAGGCGACTTCGTAGCTGTCCTCCGCGGCGAGCAAAACGGGAAAGGAGGCCTTTTCGATGATGCGCAGGACGGCGGGATTGGGCCGGAGATTTTCAGTTAGGACAATTCCGGCCAATTGCTGGTTTGGTTCCGAGGCGACGACGGCGGCGGCCATGATGATGTCCTCCCGGTCGCCCGGGGTGATGACGAGGCAGCCGCGCTTGAAAAGGCTGATGGCATTTTGGGCGCCCATGGCGCCGATGACCACGCTATCGACGAGGTTGTTTGCCCGGCCGCCCTGGTTGAGGCGTTCCGCCTTGAGGTCTTCCTGGATGGATTCAATGGTCGGACTGGACAGAAGGCGGTGATGGGGCAGGACGCCGAGGAGATCCAAGCCCTTGCGTTTCAGGCCGCGCCGGGCGAATTCGGTGACGTAATCCAATTTGTCGGTCGTGACTTTGTTGAGGATGACGCCGATGACTTCGACGCCCTCCCTTTCGAACACCGCCTGGTTGAGATAAACTTCGTCAATCGGTTTGCCAATGCCGCCCTGGCTGATGAGGATGACTTTTGTCCCCAGGATTTTGGCCACCTGCGCGTTGGACAAATCAAAAACCGAGCCCACGCCCGCGTGGCCCGAGCCTTCGCACAGGACAAAATCCTTTTCCCAGGCGACGCGGTCAAAGGCCTTGGTGATCTTCTTGATCAAGGCTTCGTTGTTGGAAGATTGCAGGTATTTGCGGGTGAAATCCGGCTCCACCGCGATCGGACTCATATCGACCAGCGGGCAATTAAGCCCATAGACCTGGTCCATCAGCACCGTGTCTTCATCGATTTTTTGTTCCTCGATTTCGACAAAGCGCTGGCCGACGGGTTTGATGTAGCCGATGCGCGGGTAAAATTTTTGCAAGGCCGCCAGCAGCCCGAGCGACGTGGTGGTTTTCCCCTCATTTTGACGGGTCGCGGCAATGTAAACGCGGGGCGTGACTGTGTTCATGGCGAATCAGCCGGCGGATACAGGTCCTTGAAGGCGACGGCTTGCACACCGATGATGGCGGCCACGCCGAGGACATCGTGGGCGTTGGAGCCGCGCGAAACATCCGCCGCCGGGCGCCCCAAGCCGAGCAGTATTTGGCCGTAGGCATGGGCTTTGGCGACATGTTGAATGAGCTTGCTGCCAATGTTGCCGGCGTTCAGGTCCGGAAAGATCAGGACATTGGCGCGGCCGGCCACCTGGCTCTCCATGGTCTTGCGCGTGGCAATTTCCGGGATCAACGCCGCGTCCACTTGCAGTTCCCCGTCAAAATCCGCCTCCAACCCTTTTTGGCGCGCCAGTTGTTGGGCCAGGGCGGTCGCCGCTTGCACTCTGCCGATGGACACATGGGTGGCGCTGCCCTTGGTCGAAAAGGACAACAGCGCCACGCGGGGCCGGATGCCCGTGAGTTGATGGCACAAATCGGCCGTCGAGACGGCGATGTCGGCCAATTGCTGCACCGTCGGCTCCGGAATGACGCCGCAGTCCGCCATGAACAGCGTGCCTTCATCGCCAAAGCGCGTGTCCTCGACTTCCATCACCATGCAACTGGAAGCCGTGGTCGCTTCGGGCGCGACCTTGACAATCTGAAACAAGGGGCGAAGGACGCTGCCGGAACTCTGATTGGCCCCGGAAATGAAGCCATCCACTTGGTGCATGGCGAGCATCATGGCGCCGTAATAATTGGGATTGAGCATCGTTTCGCGCGCTTCCTTTTCCTCAACCCCCTTGTAGCGGCGGAGCAGCTCATAGCGCTTGACGAAAGCCGGAAGGTCTTCGCTTTCAGCGGGATTAATGATGCGCACCCCTTCCAGCGAGACATTCAATTCAGCGGCGGCCTGTTTGACTTTCGTCCGGTCACCCAGCAGAACGGGCGAGCCGAGGCGCAGGGAATAAAACTGGCGGGCGGCCTGAAGCACTCGCGGCTCGGTGCCTTCGGGAAAAACGACCCGTTTGGGGTGGCGCTGCAACTTTTCAATAATATGGGCGATAAATCGCATGGGGCAGATATGCCCGGAAATGGATTTGTTGGCAACTTTAACGAATGACTTCCTCATTCAGCTTCCAACTTTGCCGCTTTTCCGTTACGTTTGCCGCATGGCCAAAAGCATTTGCCTTTCCTGCGGACAGCATATCGAGCATCCGGATGAACTGGCCGGCGAACAGATCGCCTGCCCGAATTGCGGAGCAAAAACCCGGCTCGACACTCCTCCGCCGCCCGCCGCCATTCGCATCCCCAAATTCAAGGACCCGGCCGTGCGGGAACCCGGCGGGTCGCCCGTCGCCCCCGTTTCCAGCCGCATTATTGACAATATCGAGAAGGTCATTGTCGGCAAGCGGGCGGAGATTGTTTTTACGCTGGTCGCTTATTTTGCCGAAGGGCATGTGTTGCTGGAGGACGTGCCGGGAGTGGCCAAGACAATGCTGGCCCGCGCCCTGGCCCGGAGCATTGGCTGCTCGTTCAAACGCATCCAATGCACCCCTGACCTTTTGCCCAGCGATATTACCGGCAGTTCCGTTTTTAATCCCAAAACGGCCAATTTTGAATTCCGGCCGGGACCGCTCTTTGCCCAAATTGTGTTGGCGGACGAGATCAACCGCGCCACGCCCCGGACGCAATCGGCGCTGCTGGAAGCGATGGGCGAACGGAAGGTCACAGCCGACGGCATCAATTACGATCTGGCTCCTCCATTCTTTCTGGTGGCGACTCAGAACCCGATTGACCACGAAGGAACCTTTCCGCTGCCGGAAGCGCAGTTGGACCGTTTCCTGGTTCGCCTCAGCCTGGGCTATCCGCAAACGGAAGCGGAAATCTCCATGCTGCATCGCCTGCAAGGCCAGCATCCCATCGAGACGCTCGAAGTGGTGGCCAGCGCCCAGGAAGCCATCGGCTGCCAGAAAGCGGTGCGCCAGGTGCATGTGGATGAAAAGGTCAGCCGCTACATCGTGGAAATCATCCAGGCGACCCGCGAGCATCCCGAACTTTCCCTGGGCGGCAGTCCGCGCGCCTCGATGGCGCTGCTGCGTTGCGCCCAGTCGTTTGCGGCCATGCACAGCTTTGATTTCGTGATGCCGGATGATGTCAAACAAGTGGCGCGCCACGTTTTGGGCCATCGTTTGATTCTCCGGCCGGAAAGCCGTTTGCGCAAAAAAACCGTCGCAGGGGTGCTCGATGAGATCATGCAAACGGTTCCTGTGCCGCAAATGCCGGCCACGGCCCCCGCCCGATGAAATGGATTTTCGCCACGCTGGGCCTGCTTGTCCTGGGCTTGATCCTCAATCTGAGCCTGTTGATTTACGCAATGTATGTCCTGCTGGGAGTTCTTTTGATGAGCCGTTTCTTGACGCGGGCCTGGATGGAGCAAATGGATGCCCGGCGCTTTTGCGACGCGGAAGTTCTGGAAATCGGCGCCAGCGTTGAGTGCAAAGTCGCGGTGCAAAACACCGGCCGTCTGTCGATTCCGTGGGTGATTTTGGAAGAATCCCTGCCGCGCGATGCCTTGGCGCAAATGCCGGCCCGCATCAAGGCGGAAGGCGCGCGGCTGGCCCTGGCCCGGCTGGCTGCGGGTGAAACCAAAGTCTTGAGCTATCGTGTCAAATTCCTCATGCGCGGCTATTACCAGATCGGTCCTTTGCTGGCCGAGACCGGGGATGTTTTCGGGTTGCATCGCCGGTTTCGGATTCTGACCGAGCCGCACTACGTGCTGGTGCCGCCCAAAGTTCTGCCGCTGAAGGGTTACAGCCTGGCCTCGCGCCGGCCGGTCGGGGAAATTCGCCTGACCCACCGCCTTTTTGAAGACCCGACGCGCATGTCCAGCATTCGTCCTTACCAACAAGGCGATCCGCTTAACCGGATTCATTGGCGGGCGACGGCGAGAACGGGGCAATTGCAAACCCGCACTTACGAAAGTTCCTGCGTGTCGGGCGCAACCTTCCTGCTGGATTTTCATGCAGCCAGTTTTTCCGGGGCGTCCGCCGCCGGTTCGGCGGAACTGGCCGTTGTCACCGTCGCCTCGCTGGCCAACGCGGTGTTTCTGACCGGCCGGCAAATCGGCTTCATCACCAACGGGCGCGATGCGGCAGATCGCATCCGCGAAGAAGGCTGGCGGGCCGATTTCCTGACTCGCGACGACGCCCAACGGCGGGTTTCCCAAACCCCGGCCAACACCCGCCTTCGGCCCGTCCTGGTCGAAACAGGCAGGAGCGAAGATCGGTTCATGCGGATTCTGGCCGCGCTGGGCCGCCTGGAGCATGGCGACGGGCTGGATTTCTCCGCGATGGTGACGGAAGCCGTGTCAAAAATATCCCGCGACGCCACCGTGGTGGCCATTCTGGGCGTCGTGACCCCCGGCATCGCCGCTGCCCTGGGCGATCTGGTCCGGCGCGGATGGCTGGTTACGGCGGTGGTGGTTTCATTCAACATGGAACCGATACCGGATTGGGCCAAACCGCCGGTCTGGGCGGAAATGCTGCTGGCGCAAGGCATTGATTTCCGGGTCGTCAACAGCGAGGAGGCCATCCTCAACCTGTGCACCGAGGCGATTGTGCGATGACATGAGCAAGCCTCGAAAAACCGTTGCCGACTACATGGTGATCGCGCTCAGCCCGGTGTTGATCATGGCGCTGGTGGGAAGCCTCTGTTTTTTCCTGGTCGAAGTTTTTTATCGCGGCCGGATGATCGGGGGCGTCTGCTGGGTCCTGTTTTGGTTCATCATTGGCATTGTGCTCGTCTCGCGGATCGCCATCGAGAAAAGTACGGAACACGCCGTCATCTATGGGCTTGGACTGGCCGCGGCCACCTGCCTTCACATGATGCGAACACAACCCTCGTTTCTCCTGGGAATCGTGCTGCTGGCCCTGGTTTGGTTCTGCGCCCATAAACTGGTCTGGGACTGCACCTTGATCGATGAAGACCAGGATTCTTCGGGCCAGGGCTTGCTGCAAAAAGCGGCCGCTCCTGAACAGAAACCGGCGGGCAAGGTTTCCGCGCCGCATGCGCCCGGGCGTTGGGTGGTTTATTTTTCATTGGCCGCCTTGCCGCTCTTCGGCGTGGGGCAGATGCTTCTGCCCGGAGACGCGGTGGCGGCCCGCCGGACCGGATTTATTCTTCTGGTCCTTTATCTGGCCGCCGCGTTGGGATTGCTGGTCACAACCAGTTTCCTGGGGCTGCGGCGTTATTTGCGGCAGCGTTACCTCAAAATGCCTCCGACCATCGCCGTGGCCTGGCTCAAGTTTGGCGTCGGCATGGCTTGTCTTGCTTTGATTGGAGCGGCCTTTCTGCCGCGTCCCGGCGCGAACGAGGCCTGGGCGGCTTTGCGTTATCAAATCAATTATCAACTGCGCCGCGCCAGCCAATACGCCGCCCCGTTCAATCCGCCCGGCCAGGGCCGGGGCCGGGCTGGCAACGAGACCGGCGGCCAACAAGGCACCGCCCAAAAACCCGGTCAGGAGAAGCCCGGCGAAACACAGAGCTTTGGGCAGCCCAATCCCGCTCCTGCGGTTTCCAGCGCGCAGGCCGGCAACATTTACAACTTCCTGCGAACCGCGCTTCTGATTGCCGCCGTATTGGTCATCGGCGGATGGATCCTCCTCCGCCGCCATTTGCTGCTGGACATGGCCCGGTCAATCATCGCCGCCCTCGCGCAATTCTTCAGAAATTTGTTCGAGTTGACTCCATCCCGAAAACCCGCTAAAAAAACCGAATCTACTCCCGCCCGCGCCAAATTCAGTTCCTTCGCCGAATATAAAAATCCGTTCTTCACCGGAAGGGACCACGCCTGGCGGCCGGAGCAAATCATTCTTTACAGTTACGAAGCGGTCCAGGTCTGGGCGAAAGAGCAGGGGATGGCGGCGCGCCCCGAGGAAACCGCGCGCGAATTTTGCGGCCGGTTAAGCGGGCAACGTCCGGAGTTGGAGTCACAATTGGAGCCATTGGCCCGTCTTTACGCTCATGCCGCCTACGGAACGAAGTTGCCGCCCAATTGCGACCTCGAACCGATCCGCGAACTCTGGCGCCGCCTGACCGCCGCCGCCACCCGGACTGTTGGCCTTGCCCGAAGATAGCCGGCTCGCCAGGGCAGACGCATCTTAATTCTTGCCACCCATTGCGACTCATTGCAAGTCAAGGAGGACTTGGCCCGGAGTTTGGGATGTGACGATGGAATGGGTTCGATTGCTTTTGATTATTTTATTTTGATTGTTTTTCCTTGACATGGAGGGTCAATCAAATAAGTATCATAAATTGGCACTACCCACAATGAAAGCCGCATTGTGGGTAGTGCCAATTTCACTTTCAGCAAAGAATTCCTTGCTTTTAGGTTTTTGCGGCGGAAATTCGATGCGTCTGCCCTGCCAGTTTCGCCGCGGCTATTTGACGGGTTCGGATGGTGGCTTCATCGTATAGACATGAAAGTCGTGGTGCCTCCGCTCGATAAACGCCCGCCTTGCTTGTGAATGTGGAGCGCTACGCCGGCCGGGATGCCTTCCGTGTCCTTTAAAGTGCGTCGTTCTCGATTTTGTCGAGAATGTCAGCAGAGAGGATCGTGCCTTCTATGCGGATGAAGGGGGAATTTCATGGCGTCGCATCGGTAAATTGCTCGAAGCGTTGCTCCCAGATTTTCATAAGCGGCTGCCAGTTGTTCTGGTCACCGGCGTGCAGGGCGGCAAAGTAAGTTCTTTCCCTGGGGGCATCGGTGGGGACAAGGTCCACGGGAGGCAGTTCCAAGCGACGTAAGAGTTCGCGCAGGAAGAGCCGGGTGACACGACCATTGAAGTCGTTGAAGGGATGAATGAAAAGCAGACGGCCCTCGGCAAAGGCGAGGGTTTCCAACAGCAATTCATCCATGTGACCGGAGGTGTTTTGCAGTCGGACACGGAGGTCTTCGCCGTAGTCCCGCATCAAAATAGCGACTTTGTAAGGAGGTGGCGGATGATGTTCGCCCACGCGCACTTCGGCATCCCGCCAGCGTCCCGCCCAATTGGGAACGAGGTCGCCGCAGATTTTGAAATGAAACTGAAGAATGAGTTCGCCCGCGAGCGGATCCTTGGAAAAATCGCCGGAGGCAATGGCACGTTCCATGGCCAGCACACGCTCGGCGAGGAGTGGTGCGAGTTGGGAATAGCTCAGGAGCCCCCGAGTGGTTTCAATGAAACGGGTGGAGCCGCTTGGCGGTGTAGTTTCTCCAGCCATGACTGGTCAACCGCCTCCCTCTCGAAGGCCATGGACAGAGCGACTTGCCGGGGAATTCTCCGCCAGCGAATCTCCTGCCGTGACTCGGGCTTGAGCCCGCGCCAGTGTTGGATGTTGTCGGTCCATTTCATGCGCAACTAATATAGCCGAATCGGGGCCGAAAGCAAAGTGGCAAATGGAGAGACGCAAAGCTGTCATGGTTCTGCGATGAACTTTGCGACTTGCGCCTGTTCGTTCACGGGCAATTCTTTGATTTGCTCAATAATTTCAACCGCACTCATGGGCTGATGATCCGGCAAAATTTGTCTTTGGCAAGCGGTATTGCCCTGCGGTCAACCATCCCAAAATGATTTTGGCGGTGGCACAAATCCACTCATGCCGGATGGCCAATGCAAACAAATGCAACTAAAGGGTTGGCAGGTGGAGAAGCCCGCGTATATTCTCCGCCAAATCTGGGAATCTGATTGAATTGAAATCTATGAGAACGAAGAGAACAAGCCGGCACCGCGAAGATTTGTCCGACGCGCCGGATTGGCTGCTGAAAAAGAAATGCCCGCACCGGGACAAGTACCTGGCCGGCCGGCGCATCATGCCCAAGGGCATCACCGGCAGGGAAAAGTTCGCCGACCTGATCGATGATTGCTTCCTGGCCTACAATTCCGCCCGGTTGCGCGAGGTGTGCCGCTTGTTCACCGGGCGAATGCTCGAACCGGATGTGACCCTCGGCATGAGCTTGTCGGGCGCGCTGACCCCGGCCGGCCTGGGCTGCTCCTCCATTGTTCCGTTGATCAATGCCGGGTTCGTGGACTGGATCGTGAGCACCGGGGCCATTCTCTACCACGATCTGCACTTCGCATTGAATCTCCCGGTCCATGTCGGCAGCCACCTCTTTGATGACACCGATTTGCGCACCAACGACATCGTCCGCGTCTATGACGTCCTCCTGGGCTACAGCGACTGCCTGATGGCCACCGACGAAATCCTCCGCAACATTCTTATCCAGCCTGAATTCCAGAAGGAAATGGGCACCGCTGAATTGCACCATCTCATTGGCCGCTACGCCGCCGAATGGGAGCGCAAGGCCGGCCTCAAGAATGTCTCCGTGATGGCGGCCGCCTATCGCGCCGGCGTCCCCTGCTACACCTCATCGCCCGGCGATTCGACCATCGGCATGAACGTCGCCGGCGTGGAACTGCGCGGCAACAAGCTGCGCATCAATCCGTCCATTGATGTCAATGAAACCACCGCCATTGTCCTCGCCGCCAAGCGGGCCGGCGGCAAGAGCGGCGTCATGCTCCTGGGCGGCGGCAGTCCCAAGAACTTCATGCTGCAAACCGAGCCTCAAATTCAGGAAGTCCTGCGCATGAGGGAGTACGGCCAGGATTATTTCTTCCAGATCACTGACGCCCGCCCCGACACCGGCGGCCTTTCCGGCGCCACGCCCAGCGAGGCGGTCAGTTGGGGCAAGGTGGACCCGGATCGTTTGCCCGATGCCGTGGTCTGCTACACCGACACCAGCATCGCCCTGCCGATCATCACCCATTACGCGCTGGCCCGTCACGCCAAACGCCCCCTCCGGCGCCTCTATGACAAGCGGCCCCGGTTGCTCAAGGCCTTGACCAGGGAGTATTTCGCCCACAACAAGGTGAAAATGATCGACGGGGCCAACCCGGCCATCTAGGAGAATGACCAAAAAGCAATTACAGGAGATCGCCCGCAAAGAGGGCACACCGGTGGTGGTGATCGATCACAACGTCGTTCGCGCCAACTACAAGGCCTTCCATCGACACCTGCCCAGAGTCCAGGCCTACTACGCCGTCAAGGCCAACCCCGACCCGGCCATCGTCCGCAGCCTCTATAAGATCGGAGCCAGCTTCGATGTGGCCTCGCTGGCGGAATTCAGGCTGGTGTACGAGAACATCAAGGGCCTGCCCGCCAGGGAGCAGCAGGATTTCATCTGGGACAAAATCATTTACGCCAATCCCACCAAGCCCCGCGAAACCCTTGAGGCCCTCGATCAATACAAGCCGCTGGTTACTTTCGACAACCTCAACGAGTTGAAGAAAATCAAGCGCTTCGCTCCGCACGCCGGCGTCGTCCTGCGCGTGCGCGTGCCCAACACCGGCTCGGTCGTCGAACTGTCCTCCAAATTCGGGGCCGACCCCAGCGAGGCCGTGACTCTGATTCAGGCGGCCTTCGACCTCGGATTGGTGGTGGAGGGACTGAGCTTCCATGTCGGCAGCCAGTGCATGAATTTCGAGAACTTCATCCAGGCGCTGAACATCTCGGCCAGCGTCATGCAGGAGGCCGGGGCGCGCGGCCACAAGATCAAGATTCTCGACATCGGCGGCGGCTTCCCCGCCCCCTATCATCGCGATGTCGAACCCATTCAGGTCCTGGCCCGGAAAATCAACGCCGAAATTGAGCGCCTCTTTTCCAAGGACACCGAGATCATCGCCGAACCGGGCCGGTTCGTGGTTGCTTCCGCCGCGACCTCCATCGCCAAGATCATCGGCAAAGCCCGCCGCGACGGGAAGACCTGCTATTACATTGACGACGGGATTTACCACACCTTCTCGGGCATCATCTTCGATCATTGCCAGTACCATCTCAAAGCTTTCAAGCGGGGCCAAACCGAAATCTGCGCCGTCTTCGGCCAGACCTGCGACGCCCTGGACACCATCTCGCTCTCCGAGGATTTGCCTGATCTGCAATTGGACGACCTGCTTTATTGCGAAGCCATTGGGGCCTACAGCAACGCCTCCGCCACCTGGTTCAACGGCTTCGCCCCAGCCAAGGTGGTTCATGTCAACGAGTAGGAGATGACCGGGAAAAAATCCACGACTTCAGGCACTCCGGCGTCCCTCGGCTTTGCCCTGCCCGCCGAATGGGAGCGGCATGAAGCCACCTGGCTGGCCTGGCCGCACAATCCCACCGACTGGCCCCGCAAACTGAGCGCCATTCGCTGGGTTTACGGCGAAATAGTCCGCAAAATCGGCCCGGGCGAAATCGTTCGGCTGTTCGTCAATTCCAAGACCGACGAAACCGCGGCCCGCCGCCTCCTGACCCAGGCCCACGCCGATGTCTCCCGCGTCGAATTCATCATCCACCCGACCAACCGCGGCTGGACCCGCGACAGCGGGCCGATCTGTGTCCGGCGTGGCGGAAAGAATCCGGAAACCGCGTTTGTTCATTTTCATTTCAATGCCTGGGCCAAATACCCGGATTGGCGGCAAGACCGCAAGGTGCCTGAAATTGCGGCCAGGCGCCTGGGCAAACGTCTCTTCAACGCCCAGTACCAGGGCCGGGATTTTGTCCTCGAAGGCGGCGCCATTGATGTCAATGGCCGCGGCACTCTCCTGACCACCGGGGAGTGCCTGGTGGATCAGAAAACCCAGGTGCGCAATCCCGGTTTGGGCCGGAAGGAAATTGAATTGGTGCTCCAGCGTTATCTCGGCGTCACCAATGTGCTCTGGCTGGGCGGCGGGATCGTGGGCGACGATACCCACGGCCATGTCGATGACATCTGCCGGTTTGTCAACCCATCCACCGTGGTGCTGGCGCAAGAGAACAATCCCAAGGACGTCAAGTACCAGCCGCTGGCCGAAAACCGGGAACGCCTGGAGGGTCTGCGCCTGGAAGACGGCTCAAAAATCCAAGTGGTGCCGCTGCTCATGCCCGCGCCGATTTTTTACGACGGCTATCGTTTGCCCGCCAGCTACGCCAATTTTTACATCAGCAACGCGGCGGTCCTTGTGCCCACTTTCAACGACCCGAACGACCGCATCGCCCTGGGCATCCTGGGCGATTTATTCCGGGACCGGCCTGTGGTGGGGATACACGCGGTGGATTTGGTGCTGGGCTTTGGCACGCTGCATTGCCTGACACAGCAGCAGCCGGCCAGCGCCACCGCGAATGATTCGGGCCAAGCTCAGCCCGCGAGCGGAAAATGACCTTGATCAGGTTTGCAATTACATAGCTGGTAATACCCTGCCCCGAGACATTCTCGATTTCTGAAACGCCTGTCACTCTTTCCCAAGACACCCTAAACAGTATATTTCTCCGGGCAATATGACTCCCATTTTGCACTCCTCACACAGCCTCGGAGCGTCAGTCATGCCGGTTGAAATCCGAGTGGGGGCGCCGATTGTAGTCGTCCGGGGAAGGCATTTCGGACAAAACTTGGCTCGAAAGCTGGTTTTTGGATAGTGACATCCCGGCGTTCCACATTTTAGTACGCTCGATTCTCTGCAACTTGCGATGCGGGCTTGAACAAGTCCATCAATGAACTCTGGGCTGTATTTCTGACATTTTTCCCGAAGCCAACGGATTTCAAATTCCACTATCAATTTGAATTCCTCCACTTGGCTCAAGCGCCCCGTTTGAAATCCAAGATATTGCTCAATTGCTGCATACACCCCATCTTTATTCGCGACAAAGTTGTAATGATGGCCTTGAAAGCACACTTTGAAGGCTGCCTAAGCAAATATACCGCGAAGTGCTTCAAAGTTTGTCATTATCGGTTCATGCTTTCGAGTGGACGTTACGACTATCGCTAAAACGAAACCTCTTTACACACGACCTCGCCCGAAAAATCTTTCGGCAACAGTGAATGAAGGCGCTGACACACATCGCCCGGGGATGGGTTTTCGATTAAATAACGACGACAGGTTTTGGCAGCAGCAAATAATGATTCGAGAGCTTGGGCGTCCGCTTTAGGACAGGAATACCCAAGGATTTGGATTTCCTGGGCTTGGCTCACGAATTGGTGGGCGTGATCCCAAATCTTAGGGGTGTAGTTTTTGAATGGAAGCAGGTTGTCAGTGTACTGGGTCAGGTGGTCTTTCTCATGGGGGAAGGTGATCAATACCGGCTTCGGCTTTCCTGAGTGGATGGGATCAGCAGGGTTATCTGGATTGAAGAATTCGGCATCCGTTATGGTTGGCGGAGTCTTGGGATCAGGAATAGTGTGGGTGTGTTCGATCCTGGTATTTTTATTAGAAGGGTTCGTTTCTAACGTATCGCCATAGAACCCAGCCGATCCATGGAGCTTTAAAAAGCTAAATTTATTCGGGTCAATTTCGAGCTTTTCAGCACAGCACCAAAGAAGGCCGGAATTCAGAACAGTTGGGCAATACAACGCCTCTGTGCCGTCAAATTCCGGAAAGTACTGCCGAAATGCCAGCTCGAAAAGCCGGTCGTAATTGAACGTTAGAATCCGATGGCGGGACAACTCAATGGCTCTCCGAAAACCGACTTTCGGAATATCTGGGAATACACGTATTAGCAATTGGCGGTATCCTGGCAATTCTTTCTCAAGCGCTTCGCGTTCCAGAAAAAGAAATAGTGCCGCGACAGAGACTTTTGCAGCCACGACGAGGGGATACCTCTCTTGCATATTTTTGCCGCCCGCCTTTCCTTCGTGAATTAAGCGCGCTAATGTGTCGAGTGTGGTTACCGATTCGTCCTGCTGGTGTAACTTTTTGACGAGAGCAAGGGTCTGTGCCACAAGCTTGTGCAACTTAACGGCATCGTGTCCAAGATGCTCAAGATGCTTTTGAAACTGGGCCAATTGGGTGAACATGTCGTTAGCCACCGGATATCCGCTGTTCCGCGAGCAACCCGCGCCAAGAATGATAAGAGTCGAGTTCACTTTTATTGAGCAATGTCCGCAGTCATCATAAACTGTGCAGCGTCAAAAAACAAACTTTTAGCCAGGAAAAACCGGGAAAAGCATTTGAGGAGACCTCCAGAGGGATAGGCAACGGCCATGCAAACTGCCGCAGAAAAACTTGCCAACAGTCGGAAATCGACTAGTCTCCCGGCATGAAAGCAGGCTTATTGGCATTCATACTTTTTGTCTTTGTGGCGGCCTGGGTGAAGGCTCAACAGCCCGCACTCCCCCTCGCAACCAACCCTTGGCCTACGTTGCCCAGTTTGCAAATACCGACGACAGATCAGCAGCCGGAGTTTCTAACTGCCACCAACATGCGGGCATCCAATAACTCCAGCAAACTTGCCCAACTCCATGCCAAGGCGCAAAAAGGAGACCTGGCGGCCCAGTGGTGCCTTGTTGGTTGGCAATACCTTTATGGCGATGGCGTCCCACAGAGCCTCGTGGAAGCCGTGAAGTGGTTTCGGAAAGCGGCAGAACAGGGGAACGCTATAGCGCAAACTGCGCTCGGCTTTTATTATGCTCAAGGTGTCGGCGTGGCGCAGGATTACGCGGAAGCGGTGAAGTGGTATCGTAAAGCGGCGGATCAAGGGGAAGCAGACGGCCAAGACGGTCTCGGCGTGTGCTATGAAAAAGGCGCTGGCGTTGCAAAAGATTACGCAGAAGCCGTGAAGTGGTATCGCATGGCTGCTGCTCAAGGTGACGCACTGGCCCAACTCAATCTTGGCGGTTGTTTTGATCAAGGCCACGGCGTGGCGCAGGATTACGCAGAAGCCGCGAAATGGTATCGCAAGGCCGCTGATCATGGGAATGCCTTCGCGCAATGCAGCCTCGGCACTTATTATGACCAAGGCAAAGGCGTGACACAGGATTACGCTGAGGCCGCGAAATGGTATCGCAAGGCGGCAGAGCAAGAGGATGCAATCGGCCAAGAATTGATCGGCTGTTATTATGAGCTAGGCAAAGGCGTGGCACAGGATTACGCTGAGGCCGCGAAATGGTATCGTAAAGCGGCGGATCAAGGTTACTCCCTGGGCCAAATCAGCGTTGGGAATTGTTATTCATGCGGAACTGGCCTGCCAAAGGATTACGCAGAAGCCGCAAAATGGTATCTCAAAGCAGCAGAACAGGGGAACCCTGTAGCGCAAGCTGCACTCGGCGATTTTTATGCAAATGGCAATGGCGTGGCGCAGGATTACGCTGAGGCGGTGAAATGGTATCGTAAAGCGGCGGAGCAAGGCAACCCTGCTGGTCAATACGAGCTTAGTCTTGCGTACGGAAGGGGCGAAGGCATCGACCGTGACGACGCAGAAGCGTTAAAATGGTGCCGGAAGGCGGCTGAACAGGGCGTAGTACCTGCTGAATCCGACCTTGGAGCCTCATACTACTACGGCAAAGGTATTGTTCAGGATTACGGAGAAGCTGTCAAATGGTACCGTCTGGCGGCTGACAAAGGGGACGCAATGGCTGAAAATAACCTCGGTCTTTGCTTCAATGAAGGTAACGGCGTCCCACAGGATTATGGCGAAGCCTTGAAATGGTTCCGCAAAGCGGCACAACAGGGGTACGCAATGGCCCAATGCAACATCGGTTTTCTCTATAGTGAAGGCAACGGCGTACCGCAGGATTATGTTGAAGCCATGAAGTGGAACCGCCAAGCCGCTAGTCAGGGATTTGCACCTGCACAATACAATATTGGATTTTTTTACTTCAACGGCCAGGGTGTGACGCAGGACTATGCAGAAGCCGCAAAATGGTATCTCAAAGCGGCTGAACAAGGCTACGCAACGGCTCAACTCGATCTTGGCCACATGTACGGAACCGGCACGGGTGTGCCACAGGATTATGTCGCCGCACACAAATGGTATAACCTTGCATCTGCACAAGGGAACTCCATGGCGGCGCGTAATCTGCTCGTTATCGCACCCCTGATGACCTCGGAGCAAATTGCTGAGGCCCAAAAACTCGCGCGCGAGTTTAAACCCAACAAGGCGGCGGAGTCTGCCCCACATCTGCCAAGTGCCGCGCCAGCCGATGCCAGCCCAAGGGCTAGTGGCACAGGATTTTTCATCACGGAAGACGGATTCCTGGTAACTGCCGCGCATGTGGTGAGCGGAGCTAATCAAATTCGTCTGGTCACACGCACGGGACTCATCACGGCACGCTTTGTAAAACTCGATGCCGCGAACGACCTCGCGCTGTTAAAAGCGGAGGGCCAGTTTTCCGCATTGCCAATTGTCTCCAGCCGGGCCGTCAAACTCGGTAACACCATTGCGACAGTTGGCTTTCCAAATGTTGGACTGCAAGGATTTTCGCCCAAGTTCGCCAAAGGCGAAATCGCGTCACTCGCGGGCACCGAGGATGATCCGCGTTATTTCCAAATCAGCGTCCCGGTCCAGCCGGGCAATTCCGGCGGGGCTCTTGTGGATGAACGCGGCAACGTGATCGGTGTGGTGGCGGCGAAGCTGAACGCCGCTACAGCCCTCGCCACGAGCGGGGCATTGCCGGAAAACGTGAATTACGCCGTCAAAAGCAGCTTTCTTCTCGGTTTCCTGGAATCCATCCCGGAAGTTGCTGAGAAATTGAAAGATCCCGGCGTCAAAAAACCAAAGTTCGAGGACGTTGTGGATTCTGCCCAAAAAGCAACCGTCCTCGTCCTCGTGTATTGAACCTTATTCGTCCGCCGCAACTTGATCGACGCATCTGAAGATGTTAGATTTGTTCTGCATGAAAAAATTTAAGGTGTTTCTGCGTGATGGGCGCTCCGAATTCGTGGAGGCGGAAACATACCGTCGCGACGGCGAGCAATATGTGTTTGATAAGAAATCATCCTCGGAGGTGGAGTTCTTTAACGCCGACGATGTGATTGGAATTGTTGAAGAGCAGGATCGGACCAGCGATCCCAAAACCCCGCGCGCGCCATTTCTTTCAGAATTTCTGCCGTAGTTCCCGCCTACGCCGGATTATCAGGCGCGTCCCTCACCAGATTATCAGGTGGCAGTGGCGTAAGATTGTCCGGCGATGCCGTCCGCTTTGATCGCCGTCTTGCAATCTGCTGGTGAATGTCGAAGGCAATGGCGGGAACCGGGATCAAGGCGCTTTCGACGCGGTTTCGGTCTGCTGCCGCCAGTGCTCCACGGCGCTGGTTGCCTCGCCAGACTGCGAAGGCCAATCGTGCAGTGTCGCTGGATCGAAATCCGCGCCGTTGGGCCACACCAGCGTGTGAACCTCGCCATCCAGCATTACCTGTTCAAACAGGCGCAAGTCGCGCAGCGGCCCAAAAAATTCGCCCTGGAGGATGGGGCTGAAATCAATTTCCCTGAACAGGCCGTCGTCAAAGCCAACACTCAAGGTATAAGGCCCAACAATGGCAAACGACTTCACTTTGCATACTGGGTGCCTCATAACGCTTTTACTGTAGCGGCGCGATGGTTTGTGGCCGGCGTCCTTGCGTAGCAACCGCCAGTCTTCCATCAATTCTTCCCGATGCATTTCGGCCCACGCTTCCACAAGACGCTGCTGTCGGAGGGGAAGCGACCCCGAAATCAATTCGACGGGATCCAAGCCGTAAACTGCCACCGCCTCTTGATAGTAAGCGTGGAGATGCGGCAGATGATGTGGAGCGAATGGCTCCGCATACATGCGGATAATAATCCCAAAAAACCGCGAAAGTTCCGGCATTCATGGCTAAATCTAAGACGGACCGGCACCGCTTGCAAGTGCGGACTTTGCATAACGACCACATGTTTATCCTACGCCGGATTATCAGGCGCGTCCTTCAGTTGATTATCAGGGGCGGTGGCGCAAGATCATCCGGCGCTGCCGCCCAGCTTGACTTCAGATTGAGCGAACCGCGCGGTTTATCCAGACGCTTTCCCGGTGAGCGGGTGCCTCCAGCGCAACCCGGGAAACCGTTCATAGTCGCGGTCGGTTGTAATCCATTCGCAGTCGGACTCGATGGCCAGCGCGGCGAACCAGACATCGGGAACCAAATTGCCTGCGGCAGAGAGTGATTAGCACAGGTAGGTGAAGATTTGCCAGTGGCGGGAACCGGGCGCAATCACGCGGCAGTTAGCCTGCTCTCGAATCTGCCGTGCGAAATCGAGTGCCGAGCGAATCGGACTCGGTGGGGTGAATATGCGTGGATGGGTCACGACGCGGAGGAAACCGCTCAACACAAGGTCGCTTATGCCGTAGGGCTGGGCTGCTTTGGAGGATTCCCTCCAGCCATTGACGGTAACGCGTGTGATCCACGGCATCTTCGCGGTGGGCATAGACCAGCACGTTGGCGTCGGGCAGGATCATGCACCCTGTTCCATCAGGGCAAGCAAGGCGGCTGAGTTGTTCAGATCAACTCCGGGGCGGACGCCCTCGCCGCCCACGGTGATCAGCCGAAGGAACGGCTGCGGGGCAACGGGAGGGGTTGGCGCGATTTTATCGCGCAGCGTCTCCTCAATGAGATGCGACAGGTCGCAGCCTTTCTCGCGAGCCAGTTTGGTGGCTTGGGCGAGCAGGGCGTCGTCAAGTTGGATCGTTGTCTGCATATTGAGAGATTACCGCAAAGCCAGCCGGCTGTCAAAGCATCGTCTGCTTGGGAAATTCGTCAGGGAGTTGGACAAGGAAGGAGTTGAACCAACCGATGATTGAAATAAATGGCTAAACTTAGCCATTTTCTCACTGAGGCAACAGAATCCAGCAACATGTTGCCGCTCTGTTGCTTTTCATGTTGCCAGCTAAGTCGTTGACTATCAACATTTGTTGCCGTGTTGCCGATTTTTCCTATCTGTTGATCTTGCCTTTCTTGCCATTCTTCGCGGCAATTCAGTGGTTCGATTCTGCACCACCGTGTTTGGAATCAAGGCAAAAAGCATTTGTTCCTCCTGTTTTTGTTTTGGTCATTTCTGCCCCCGCATATTTTCAGCTTTCCCAGTTTCAGCTTTATGTGTAAATACTAAGTTCAGCGTTGTTTTGCAACTGCCTTGCTGATAACATGTTATGATTATTCAAAATGTCGAAAATTTCACTGTTTTTCCCCGGGGCAGATTTTCTTGAGAAAATCAACCCCAAAAGCTTTCGGGGTTCGGGAACTGGGCAATTCAAGTTTTGTGCTCTTTGAGCTCTGTGGCTAAAATTGCTTCTTCATGCAGGCCGCCGCCAACGCCACTATTGCGCCATTCGTGTTTCTTTGGGCATCTGTTTGAACGGCATCCTTGGCTGGATTGGCAACGTCTTCACGTTCCGCTGGCCGGCCCGCTCCAGAACTTGCTCGATATGGACTTCCACCTGTCTGAGGAACGAAGGGGATACCGCGTAGCCGTCACTCTCGTAGGTCAACAATGGCATCTCCGCTTGCAGGCTCAGCGGTTTGAGGATGGATTCGGAGATGCGGTAGGGCAGACAATTGAAGGGACCGATCAGGAAGATTCCGTCGTAGCCTTCGTTGGCGGCCTCCAATCCCTTGCCGACGCTGGGAATGGCCTCTCCAAAAATCGCCGGTGAAATGTGACGGGAGGCTGTCTCGAAAAGGGACGACACGTTGTTCGGCCCGGCCACGAGCAGCCCGGTCTTGCGGAAAATCTGGCGGTAGCGCCCTTCGAGCCATCGTTCCGCCCGATAGCTCATCCACTGCCGCAAATACTGTTTGCCGTCCGGCTGAAACATTCTCAGGCACGCTTTGGCCAGGGCCGGGTAACCCGGCTTCATGCCCCAACCGTTGGCCGTTCCCGCCACGTCATTGTAGATGGCGTATTGAACGAAATCACCGAGGTCCACGGGCTTGAGGATGATGCCGCTGGCCGCATAGAGTTCGTGGACGCCTTCCATGAAAAAGGGACTGAAGCGGGTGAAAAAATCGCCTGTAATCACCACTTTGGGACACATCAAAGGATCTCGCTTGCGCGGCAATGCCTCCAGCCAATCGGCGAATCCAGGCAATTTGGTGTTGAACTCGTCGAGTGAGCGGGCCTCATCCAGGAAGCGCCGCCATTGCGCGCGAAGTTGCTCCACACTGCCGGGCAATCCCACCGCGCCCAGAACCTGCTCGATCTCCACCAGGATGTCCGCCATTTGGATTGCCGGTGACACACTCTCGACCAGGGCCAGGCGGTCAATTCCGCACCAATTGTTTTCCCGCCCGGGATTCAGCAGGAAGAGATCGGGCAACCGCTGTTCGGCGATGAACCTTTCAAAATAGCCCATGTAACAGTCCGAGACGCAGGGGGCGCCTCCGCGCACCATGTAGAAGCCGGTGATTTCATCCGGCGGACGGCGCTCACTGATCTGCAGCAGTTGCCCGATGCAGACCGGCAGGGGAAGGCACTCGCGCCCCGAGGTGTGCGCCAGGCCCCGGTCGAGTTGATTTCGGTCCAGCGGAATTGTTTCCCCCACATTCAGCCCCAGCCAGCGGGCCGCCTTGGCCAGGCTTTCCGAGTGGTATTGGGAAAAGTTCGGGAAACGGATTTTCACCCGGGGGTCATCCAGCCGGACGGGTTGGCCATT
>Ga0326727_10011058_pt1 | contig 21195 bp, 15 predicted proteins | sample MB2enrmetagenome_FD_207643 | JGI IMG/M metagenome (GOLD analysis project Ga0326727, IMG submission 207643) | Lab enriched peat soil microbial communities from McLean, Ithaca, NY, United States - MB29MY | ecosystem: Environmental > Terrestrial > Soil > Wetlands > Peat | place: USA: New York...
CAAGCAGGAATGGATCACCAACATTGTGCTGAACCACAGGCGGGCGGCCGAGTTGGCCATCGATCACCTTGCCGGTCTGGGGCATCGCCACATTGCCGTGATCAAGGGGCAGGCGTTCAGCTCGGACGCCGAGCCCAGGTGGCAGGCCATCCAGCACGCCGCGGCAAGAGCCAGCCTCAAACTGAATCCGGACCTCGTAGCACAGTTGGAGGGCGATTCTCCTTCGCATGACCCGGGTTACTTTGCCGCGCAACGTCTGCTCGCATCCAAGACCCACTTCTCCGCGCTCTTCGCGTTCAACGATGTCTCCGCCATCGGCGCGATCCGCGCCTTTCGCGAGGCCGGTCTGCGGGTCCCTCAGGACGTCTCCGTCGTCGGCTTTGACGATGTTCAATCGGCCGCATTTCAGAATCCCGGGCTGACCACGGTGCGCCAGCCGCTGCGGACCATGGGGATACTGGCAGCGGAAGCGATCCTCCGGCAGATCGCTTCGCCAACCGAGCGTCCCTCCTCAAGACAGATTGTGGTCGATCCGGAGTTCGTAGTCCGCGAATCAACCTGCCCCCCCTCTCTGAAGAGATCACCGAGGGCGTAGGCTTTTTACGCTGGCGGCCGGGCCGAGGGGCGCGCGACGAAACCCTCGCTTTACGGAACGGAGCAGCCTCGATTGCATTCTGGTAGGCTGCTACGGCAGCCGGATTTACATGTGTCCGAAGCGGAAGGGGCGGAAGAGTTATCTGCGGCTGGTTTAGAGTCCGTGGATTTGCCGGTCATCGATGAAGTACATTCTTGCACTCGATCAAGGCACGACCAGTTCGCGGGCGATCCTGTTTGCGCGGGACGGCGGAATTGTGGGCGTGGCACAGCGTGAGTTTCCGCAGATCTATCCGGACACGGGTTGGGTGGAGCATGACCCGTTCGAGATTCTGACGTCGCAGTTGAGTTGTGCGTTGGAGGTGCTGGGCAAGGCGAGCCTGCTGCCGCGCGATGTGGTTGCGCTGGGGATAACCAATCAGCGCGAGACGACCTTGCTGTGGAACCGCGAGACGGGCAAGCCGGTTTACAACGCGATTGTGTGGCAGGACCGGCGGGGCGCGCCGCTGTGCCGAAGGCTGGCCGACGAAGGCACCGAGGAAATAATCCGGCAGAAGACGGGCCTGCTGATCGACCCGTATTTTTCGGCGACGAAGATTGCGTGGATCCTGGACAACGTGACTGGCGCGCGCGCGCAGGCGGAGCAGGGCAAGCTGGTGTTCGGCACCGTGGATACGTGGCTGGTGTGGAACCTGACCAGCGGCAAGCGCCACATTACGGATAGGACCAATGCCAGCCGGACGATGCTCTACAACGTGGTGGAGGATTGCTGGGACCGGGAGCTGCTGCGGCTGCTGAATATTCCAGAGAGCCTGATGCCGGAGGTGTGCTGGTCGAGCGAGCCGGTGGGCCGGGTGACGACCGCGCTGGGGCTGGGCGAGATTGAGATTGCCGGGATTGCCGGAGATCAGCAGGCGGCGCTGTTTGGGCAGCTCTGCCTGTCGCCCGGGCACGCCAAGAATACGTATGGCACCGGCTGTTTTTTGCTGGAGCATATCGGCGACAGGTTTACGCTGTCGAAGCAACGGCTGATTACGACGCTGGTCTGCTCGACGGAGAAGCGGCTGGAGTATGCGCTGGAGGGCAGCATCTTTGTGGGCGGCGCGGTGGTGCAGTGGATGCGGGACAACATGCGCTTCTTCTCGGCGTCGCCGGACGTGGAGGGTCTGGCTGCGGCGGTGGAGAGCGCGGAGAACGTGGTTTTCGTGCCGGCGTTTACGGGGCTGGGCGCGCCGCACTGGGACCCGTATGCGAGCGGCATGATTATCGGCATTCAGCGGAATACGCAGATCGGCCACATTGCGCGGGCCGCGCTGGAGAGCATTGCTTTTCAAGTTGCCGACGTATTACAGGCCATGGAGAGCGATACCGGGCAGCCGCTGCACGAGCTGCGCGTGGATGGAGGCGCCGCGGCGAACGATATGCTGATGCAGTTCCAGGCAGACCTGTTGCAGCGACCGGTGCGGCGGCCTGCGATGCTGGAGACGACGGCCATGGGCGCGGCCTACCTGGCGGGGCTGGCGGTAAACTTCTGGAGCAGCACGGAGGAGATTGCGAAGCTGCGCGGGCCGGACACGATCTTCGAGCCTAAGGCCGAGCGCAGGCAGATGGAGGCGCGCCAGGTGAAGTGGCGGGATGCGGTGGGGCGTGCGGGCGGCTGGAATAAGGGGCGGGCATGATACGCGCGGAGGAGATTGCAGGAAGTGAGGACGAGCAATGATGCGTTCCCCGATGCTGGGTGAGTTTGCGGGCACGCTGATGCTGGTGCTGCTGGGCAATGGCGTGAATGCGGGGGTGTCGCTGAAGCGCAGCAAGGCGGAGGGGAGCGGTTGGTTCACGATTACCGCCGGCTGGGCGTTTGCGGTGCTGTGCGGGATTTTTACGGCGGTCCTGTTTGGCAGCACGGATGGGCACATCAACCCGGCGATTACGCTGGCCTTCGCGATTTCGAACCACGACTACTCGAAGCTGCTGCCCTTCTTTGTCGCGCAGGTGGCGGGAGGATTCTGCGGGGCGGTGCTGGTGTGGCTCTTTTATCTTCCGCATTGGGGGATTACGGAAGACGCCGAGATGAAGCTCGGGGTCTTCTGCACCGCGCCTGCGATCCGCAACTATCCGGCGAACGTGTTCTGCGAGGCGCTTGCGACGTTTGTGCTGGTGATTGTGGCGGGATCGATGAGCTCGAAGCTGGTGCTCTCGACCGGGGCTGCGGGCGGGGTGGGGCCGTACCTGGTGAGCTGCCTGGTGTGGGGGATCGGTCTCGCGCTGGGCGGGACCACGGGGTACGCGATCAACCCGGCGCGCGACTTCGGTCCACGCGCCGCGCATGCGCTGCTGCCCATCGCCGGCAAGAGAGGCTCTGATTGGGGCTATGCCTGGGTCCCTGTGGTGGGCCCGTTGATCGGCGCAAGCCTTGCCGGGGTGGTGCTGCGATGGCTTGGCGCATAGCTACTGGCTCCTAGTGTTTGGTCACGTCCAACTGCACGGGCGCGGCGGTTGCGGTGACGTTGGGGTCGTAGTACTCGTAGATGCGCGACTGGAAGGTGTGCGCGTGGATGGGGTACTTGGCGCGCAGGCGGTAGGTGAAGCTGACGGTCTGGTTCGGCGAAAGCGCGTTGAAGTAGAGGATGGCCTGGGTCGCGGTGAGGCTGAACTTTTCCAGACGGCCATTTTGATTGCGCCCGGCTTTATCCTGGAGCGACTGCAGGTCTTCGCTGAGCAGATCGAAGCCGGGAGGAATGCCCAGGTCGACCATGATCATATTGGCGGTCTGGGGGAGATTGTTGCGGACGGTGACCTTGGCGGCAGCGATGTCATCCTGGGCGAGCTTGGTGCGGTCGTAGGCGACGTCGATGGAGAGCGCCTCAGAGGCGGGCCGCTGCTCCCAGGGAGTGAAGGTGCGGCCGACGATCTGATAGGCGAGGCCGCCGGTGCCTTCAAACTTGAGCTGCACGGAGTTGGGCTGCTGCGCGTCGATGCCCTTGAAGACGAACTGATGCAGCAGGTCGTTGTTCTCAGGGGTGAGGGCGAGGGATTCAACAGGCTTGCCGTTGAGGATGACCTGAAGGTTGCCGCGGACGTCGGCAGTGCCGCGCTCCGAGGCGAGCAGGAGCGCGCGCAGGGCCATGATGGTGGCCTGGGTGGTGCCCCAGTCGCCGGAGGCCTGCTTCTTGGAGGCGATGAAGTTGAGCGCCTTGCGGACGGTCTCGTTGGCCTGTCCCCATTTGAGCAGGGCCTGGGCGGCGAGGCCCGGCGGCGCAGGATCTGTGAGATCGACTCGATGCCCTTGATGGGAGCGAGATCGGTGTCGTAATAGTCGAAGCGGTAGCGGAGGCGCTGCCAGATGACGTCTTCAAAGGCGATGGGCTGGCCGGGAACGATGACCTGCTGCCAGGAGCCGTCGCCGGTGGCGACATCGGCCTCTGTCTCGGAGCGGCCGAGGACGTGGCCCTCGGGGTCGAGCAGCTCGGTGACGAGCTTGCCCGAGCCCTTGCTGGTGGCGTGGTACGGGATGGTGACGGAGAGCTTGCCGTGCGCGTAGGTGGCTACGGTCTGCTCCGCCTGCACCTGGCCGAAGGACCAGGCCACGGTGACGCCGAGGAGCACCAGAGCAAAGGACAGAAGATAGCGGAGAGCGGGGTGAAGACGGCCAGAACGCATATTGGTTCTCCTTGCAGGACGCCGGCGGAGGTGCAGCCGGAAGTCGTGTCTGACTGGAGAACGCGGGTTGCGATGGAACTTGCAGAGGAAAGGGAAGAAATTTTTGTGAGGGAAGGCCGCCGTGTGCAGAGGCTACTCGTGCGTCCAGGTCAGGCCGTCGGCGCTGACCCAGTGCTCGCCGGTGTCGGTGGTGATCTCGAAGAGGAGATGAACCGGTATGTTGCGCGAAGAGGCTGCCGGCGCGTTCTTCTTAAGACTGACAGTGGGGGACTGGGCCGCGACAGACGAATTGGCGGCGGATGCAGTTTGGGCTGCGGCTGCAGGCGGAGACGGCTGCGCAACGCGGCCGATGGCCAGGAGACCCTGTGTCGCGGGGGATGGCGCGCCAGCCGGATTGACTTTGACGGCGCGGCCCTTCCACTGCGCGGGGATGGCCTTCCACTCGAGGCCGTCGTCGTTGCTGAGGAAGAGACTGTGGCCGGTATCGATGGCAAGCTGGCGATGGCCGGCGGCGACAGCGGAGATGGCGGGAAGGCCGCTGGGAAGAGGATGCTGGAGGGTGATGGCGCGCGCCTGGTTGAGGGCGAGAGAAGCGTTGGGAGAGATGGCCGCGCCGCTGGCGTTGGCGATGGCGGCGGACTGCACCGAGGCCTGGTCGACGGCGTCCACCGAGACGCTGTTGGCGACCGCGGTGCCGCTGCCCTGGGCGGCAATGTTGGAGACCGGCATGCCTTCGACGTAGTTCTGATTCAGGTTGGTCTGGCCGGTTCCTCCGTAGATGCCGGACGAGCCGGCGGTGGTGCCCTGGTTGGTGTTGTTGGATGGGTTCTGCTGCACGCCGGGCATCAGGTACTGGAAGGCGGTGGGATCGCGCGGGGCGCCGTTCATCGCGAGCGGAAGGTTGGCGTACAGCCCATTCTCGATGGTTCCCCCCAGGGTTGCGTCGGCGGTATTGAGGTTCGGCGGGGCGTCGGTAACGGTGACGGTGGTGTTCTCGCCGCCCGGCCTCATCCTCAGGTTCAAGCCGACTGCAGAGGCATTGTTGACGGCGATGTTCTCTTGGAGCACTCGCTCAAAACCCTTGGCGGCCACCTCGACGACGTAAGGTCCTACCGGCAACGGCTGCATCGAGTAAGTCCCGCCGCTGCCGCTCCTGGTCTTGATCTGCGCGCCGGTATCGGTGTTGGTGGCGACGATCTCGGCACCGGCAACGGCGCGCCCATCGGGATCAGTAATGGTGCCCTGGATACCGCCGCCGGTCACATTGGCCAACGCTAGCCCGGAGATCTGCCCGGCCTGTCCATTGACCGTGATGTGGGCAAGGCCGCCGGAGGCGGGCGGCGGGCTGGGCTGGTTGGTGAAGCCGGCGGCGGAAGCGGGCACCGGTGCAGTCGCTGTAGCCGCGAGGGGTTCTGCGATGAGGACGCGCGCGGTCGCCGGCGCAGCGGAGGGAGCTGGAGTCGGCAGAGGGGGTGCGGGAGGTGCGGGAAGATGTGAGGCGGCGACTGGGGTTGGCGGCGTAGTGCTAGCAGAGTTACGGCTTTCACGGTACGAATGGACGATGATGAGGGTCATCGCGGCGAAGGCTACCGCGACCGGCCAGGCCAGGTTCCAGCCAGAGAACCAGGGCTTACGCGCGGGTACGGGCTGGGGCTGAGGGAGTTCCTCGACTGAAGGAAGCGAGAGTGAGACGATGGCGCGGCAGTGGGCGCAGACAGCCAGGTGGGCGAGGGTCTGCTGGTATTCATGCCGCGGCAGAGCTTGTTCGGCGAAGGCGGTGAGCTGGTCCGCGTCAGGATGCTGCCCGGATTGGAGAAGTTCGTTCATCGAGTTGGCGAGTGAAAGGGTGCGGTTGTGGCCGAGGCCGTCTGATTGGAGAACGAAGCAGTTTGCGAAGTTTGCAGCAATTGGCGCAGGTTTATTTCGATGTCCCGGGGATCGGTGCCGAGGGCCTCTTCGGCGGCGCGCTGGCTAAGACCGCCGGACTGGAGGTGTTGCAGCAATTGCTGGCGCAGATCGGCCGCCAGGCGCTTGAGCCGGCGACTGATCGTTGCCTCGTGGACGCGAAGGGTGCGGGCGATCTGGAGCAGGGTCTGGCGATCGAGGAAGTAGGCGGAGAGCAGGAAACGGTCTTCGCTGGGCAGGGCTTGCAGGGTGCGGGCAATGGCGTGGGTGAGGCGCGCGAGTTCGGCGGAGATCGGCACCCGGGAGGGCATGGGCGCAGCAACATCGAGTGTGTCCAGCGGAGTTTCGCGGTGGGTGCGGCGGTGGTGGTCGACGTAGCGCTGGGCGAGCGTGGTGCGCAGCCAGCCCAGCAGGGAGCCGCGGCCGGAGTAAGAAGTCAGAGGGCAGCGGCGCTCGCCGTCGCGCTGGCCCAGGCCGTACAGCTCGGAGTAGAGAGAGCCGGCGAGATCGTGACCGAGGGTGGCGGAGCCGGTGATGGCGACGGCGCTTTGCGTGAGCGGCGCGCGGTAGAGCGTGAGGAAGCGCTGCCAGGCTGCCTCGCGGCCAAGCGCACAGGCATGTGCGAGCGCGAGTTCGGGGAGATGGAGCGAGCGGAAGAACGCGGCCTTCTGGGGAGGGTCGGGGTAAGCGCCGGGGGGCAGGCCGTGGTTGTGCTTGGCGCCGACCGTGGCAAGGGCAGTGCTGAACTCTTCAGGGGCGAGGTCACAGGCCTCTGCGCCCGCCGCCAGCCAGAGCTCGTGGAGCAGGGCGGGGGGGAGGCCGCCGAGTGGAACGGAGCGATCGGCTGCGGATTCCTGTACCACGGGCAGCGGTAGAAGGAGTTCGCCGGGTTGTGAAGAGGCATCCACGATCTAGAAGATACCGTAATCCGCGGAGGGCCGAGTTGGCTTGGCCGCGCCGATTCTAGGCGTCGGCGATCGATTCCGGCGTCACCATCCTGTGGGCAACGTAGTTATAGGGTGCGACCGTCTGTCCACGCAGCAGCGCCAGCCCGAGATGGACAAGGGCGGGCCCGTAGGATCCGGCCTCGTGCGAGACCGAGCCGATCAGCGGTGAACTGGCCTTGGTCATCTCCTCGATGGCTTCGGCGATGCAGTCCTGGCCGACGATGGCGACATGCTTCTCGCGTTTGCGCTCGCGCACAGCGTCGAGTGCGCCGAGGGCGCTGGTGTCGGTGGCGGCGGCGATCAGGATGTGGCGCTCGCGCGGATGCCGCTCCAGGAAGTCCGAGATCAGTTTGCGGCTGCGATCGCGCATTCCGCGCCCGTCGATGCGGACGAAGCACTCGACCGGCAGATCGGGAATGCCGCTGCGCACGCCTTCGAAGGCCCCGGTGATGCGGCTCTGGACGAGCAGACCGGCCTCGGGCAGGTCAAGCCCAAGCACCCACTCCACCTCGCTGTTCCAGAGCTTCAGGGCATGGGCGGCCAGGACCTCGCCTGCCTCAAAGCCGACCCGGTAGTTGTCCACGCCGAAGTAAGTCGCGTGGGGGTGGGGAATGTCGATGGCGATAAGGGGAATCTTGGCGGCGGCGATCTTGTCCGCGATCACCGGCGCGGCCTCCTGCTCCACCTGGAACTCGATGACCAGGTCGACGCGGTTCTTGACGAACTCCTCGGCGTTGCGGGTAGCGATGGCCGCGTCGTAGCAGTTGTCCAGGATCATCAGGTCGACGCCAACTGAGATGGCTGCCGCCTTGAGGCTCTCGGTCACCTCGACGGAGAAGGGCATATCGACGCTTTGCCCGCCGAAGCCGAAGCGAAGCTTCTTGGGCCGGGAGACCTGGCGGTAGAGTCCGTCAGGCGACTGCGCCAGATAGCCGCGATGGACATAGGTCTTCAGTACGCGGTAGACGGTGGTCTTGGATATCTTGGTCTGGCGATGGATTGCCTCCAGCGTCATGGGCTGATTCTCGGCCTGAAGCAGCTCGAGGATATCGAGGGCCTTGGAGAGGACAGGGATGAGATAGAGGCGACGCGATTTACGCAGAGTCATTGGGGAGTACCCTGGAAACCAAGCCATTATCCGACAACCGGACAATGTTTCGCTAATGAAATCTTTGACTCGAATCGCGCAATCGGAGGTTTTTGCTTTGAGCGGCGTGCTCGCGAGTTCGGGGATTAGAATTCAACCGGGCCGCGCAGGGTATGTGTGTACCATTCTCAGGAGGTGCAAGGAGAGCCAGTGGCAGCTATCGGTGAAATCGCGGAACTGATTGGCGCACCGGCACCGGTGGCGGCTTACGAGATCCTGCGGGTTTCGAGCATTGAAGCTGCGACCCCGGCGACGCTGGTCTTCGCCACGGATGCAGCCACGCTCGAGGCTGCGCTCAATTCACCTGCGGGAGCCATTCTTACCCGTGCTGCGCTGATGGCGCCGAGTGCATTGGGGGAGGCTTCCCCGACGTTCGATCCGTTCGATCCGCGTCTGCTGCCGGTCGCCGACCCGCGTTATGCGTTTGCGCTGGCTGCGCGCTTTCTGCGGTCGCAGGAATCAAGCGCAAGGGAATCCGGCGAATCCGTCTCGCGCGCATCAGCCCCGCGGATCCATCCCACGGCGGTCCTGGGCAAAAGCGTGCAATTGGGCCGTGGGACCAGCATTGGACCGCACGCCGTACTGGGCGACGGAGTGGTGCTGGGCGATGACTGCGAGGTGTTGGCCCATGTGACGATTTATGCCGGCACGGTGCTGGGGAACCGTGTGTTGGTCCAGGCCGGTGCGGTGCTGGGATCGACCGGCTTCGGCTACGCGCGCAACGCGGCAACGGGCGAGTACCTTGCCTTCCCCCAGCAGGGGACGCTGGCTATTGAAGACGATGTGGAGATCGGGGCGAACACGACCATCGACCGCGGAGCGCTGGGCGAGACCCGCATTGGCACGGGGACGAAGATTGACAATCTGGTGCATATCGCCCACAACTGCGTGGTTGGGCGGAATGTGATTATTGCCGCGCAGACCGGAATCTCTGGCTCGAGTGTGATCGAGGACGGTGCGATTCTGGGCGGCCAGGTTGGTCTGGGAGAGCACGCGCACGTGGGTCCCGGCGTGATCCTGGGGGGTGGCGCGGGGGTGCTGAGCCACAAGAAGGTGCGCGGGCCGGGCGAGGTCTTTTGGGGCCGGCCGGCGCGTCCGCTGAAGCAGTATCTGCGCGACCTGGCGAAGCTGAGCCGCCGCTGACAGGCCGGAGACCTGACAACTGGGAGATATGGCGATTGTTGTCATCGGCGGACAGTGCAGCAAGATCGGCAAGACCAGCGTCGTCTGTGCGCTGATCGAGGCCCTGCCGGAGCGTCGTTGGACCGCCATCAAGATGACGCAGTGCAAGCACGATGCGGCCGCAGGCGAGCGGTGCGACTGCGAGATTGGGAATGGTGCCTTCGCCATCTCCGAGGAACGCGACCCCACGACGGGCGCCGACTCATCCCGTTATCTTGCTGCCGGAGCGGTGCGCTCGCTGTGGGTACGAACCAGGCCAGGACGGCTCGCCGAGGCGATGCCACCTATCCGCGAAGAGATTGGGAAGTCGCAGAACGCGATCCTCGAATCGAACAGCGCGCTGGAGTTCCTACAGCCGGACCTTTATGCCTGCGTGCTTGATCCGGAGATTGCGGACTTCAAGGCTTCCGCGCTGCGTTATTTGGATCGCGCCGACGCGCTGTTGCTGCCGGAAGGAAGGACATGGCAGCCGCGTTTGAGCGGGTTTCCATTCGAGGCGATTGAGCGCATCCCGCAGTTCAGGATTGCGCCGCCAAGCTACTGCCCGGCTGGGTTTGTGTCGTTTGTAGCGCAGAGGCTGAATGGTGCCACGGAAGGTTCGCGCGATCCCGGCAGCCGGATTCAACCGGCTTAGTCTGACTGGTCGTCGGCTGCGTCCATGTACGCTACATCGAGCGCGGTTCCCTGGACGGTGACGTACTGGTTGTCGATTTCGGATCCATCGATGGTGCTGAAGACGTGCACCTGGCCGCCATACGCGGTGTAGACCTTGTTGAAGGTTTGCACCCAGCAAACTCCGGTGAGGCTGCCGTAGTAGTACTGATTGTCGTTCTGGTTCGGGTAAGCGACGGTAAGCGCTTTGCTGCCGGAGACGTTCGGAGTGATTGCGGGGAGGATCTCCACGCGGGAGGTGGGCCCGATGTTGACCCAGACGATGCTGCCGTCCTGCGTAGTGCCATTGAGGGTACTGTTCCACACGGGGGTGTTGCCGCCCGATTTGCCCGCAGTCAGGACCACCTGGGTATTGGTACCGTCGGTGACCTGCTGGCTCACGTTAAGGGAGGTGTTGGGCGTCCAGGTGGGCAGGATCGCAGCAGAACCGAGCACGAAGCGCGTGAGGCAACCATAGTTTGCGGCCTGGCTGGTGACGCCCAGGGCCGCTTGCTTGGCGCGCTCACCGGTGGCGCAGAATTGCGATCCGATCCACAGCGTGTTGTTGTCCGCGAAGAGCAGCTTGGTGTGGGTACCGTCGGAGATGGAGTACTGGCCGGTGATGGTATTGGTCGCCTGGTTCATGGTGGACAGGAACCCGGCGAACAGGCCGTCCGGCTGAAGTTGCTGGCCGGCCAGGTAGAGAGTCGTCCCATCGGAGAGGGCTGTGGTGACGCCTCCGGGCACCGGGACATTGGCGATCATGGGGTTCGGCTGCACCGGCGAGGTAGGGACGAAGTTATTGTTCAGCGGCCCCTGCTGGAGCAGGGTGACGCTGGCGGTATTGCCGCCACACTCCGGGCCACAGTTCAACACATAGGCGGTGGTGCCATCGAGCGAATAGTAAACGCCGGTGGGCCGATCATAGGTTCCGGGGACGGGGACCGCGCAGTAGACGGGGAGCAGAATCGGCTGGCAGTCGGTCGACCCGGTCGCCTGAATCGCGGCCACGTTGGTCGGGTACTGGTCTGAATTCAGCTTGAAGACGCGGTAGAGCACGTTGGCGTTGCGCACCATGGCGAGCGCGACGGTGTCCCCGGTATTCGCCACGACCTTGTATACGTTGGGGATATTCAGCACGTAAGAGCCGCCGGTTGCATTGTCGATGACCTCGAGCACACCGGCAGCTTCTTCAGCTCCGTAGAAGCGGGTGAAGGTTGGAGGCACCGCGACCGCACTGGCGCCGGACTGGAAGGTGCCAACCGAACCGGAAGACGCCTCGGTTGAATAGTCGATGCTGGTGAGGCTGCCGTCGCTGTTGGAGTAGACATAGCCACGCATCTCCGACGGGAAGTTGAAGATGGTGCCGGGATATCCGGAAGAGTATCCGCCGATGGCAAAGCTGGCGACGGTGTCTTCGACGTTGCTGCGAATGTCGCGCAGCCCGTCTACGATGGCAAGGCCGCCGTTGGAGCCGTTGGCGGTGTAGCCGATCATCACCCGCTCGGCAAGCTTGCTGGGCGGGACGGGACGGCCGGCGTAGGTGTACTCGGGGAACTTATAGTAGTAGTAGCTGGCTGAGTGGCAGGAAGCCAGCGCCAGCGTAGACAGCGCAAGCAGAAGTCCGCAGATCGACCTTAGCCCGAGGCCAAAACCATGAGCGGAGTTGCCGGGTGTTGACGAATCCTGGGCGGAGAGCGGTTCCGACGATGGGGTGGGGACCGGAGGAGCGCCGGACCCGCGGACTAAGAAACTGCGATTCTTCAACGTGGACAACTCCAACCTTCGTCGTGCAAGGGTTTTCCCTGGGCGTACCCTTCCTACTATAGCAAAGGAAGAGCGCCATGAAGGCTTGCGAGCGGAGCCGTGGTGCTCTGATTGTGCGCGGCCTTAGGATGGATCGACGGGTCGATTGGCTATCGGATTGAAGGCCGGGGCATGCGATGGCAGCCAGTAACTTGAAAGCGGAGGAGCGCAGTCCCGCGAGCGCCGCGGGGAGCGTGCTGGACCGCCTCTTTGCCAGCGGACGGGCAATGCTGTGCGACGGCGCGATGGGCACGATGCTGCAAGCCCGCGGCATTGCGATCGACCGGTGCTGCGATGAGGTCAACCTCGCGCAACCGGAGATGGTGGCCTCGGTCCACGCCGAGTATCTGCGGGCGGGTGCGGAGATCGTCGAGACCAATACCTTTGGTGCGAATGAATTTCGATTGCAGCGCTACGGCCTGGGCGACAGGGTCAGGGAGATTAACTGCGCGGGGGTGCGCATCGCACGGCGGTGCGCTCGCGAAGCAGGAGCAGAAGCGTATGTAGCGGGCGCGGTCGGTCCGCTAGGGGTAAGTTTGGACGGCAAGACAGATTTGGATCGCGGCCGGGCGGCCTTTGCGGAGCAGATCGTTGCGCTCACGGAAGGCGGTCCGGGCGTTGGGGCGGATCTGCTGATGATTGAGACCATGACCTCGCTGGAAGAGGCAGGCGAGGCGATCCGTGCTGCACGGGAGGCAGCGCCGGGACTGCGTCTGGTGGCGATGGTGACGGTGGGCGAGGATGGCAACTGTCTGGATGGGGCGCCCCCTGAGGAGGTTGCGGCGAGGCTGACCGAATGGAGCGCAGATGCAGTTGGCTGCAACTGCTCTAGCGGCCCGGCGACGGTGCTGCGGGCGATGGAGCGGATGCGGAGGGCGACGCATTTGCCGCTGGCGGCGATGCCGAATGCAGGACTGCCGAAATTTGAGGACGGCCGAGCCATTTACGCGGTTTCGCCGGAGGAGATGGCCGGCTTTGCGCGCCGGGCTATTGAGGCTGGCGCAAGCCTGATCGGCGGATGCTGCGGCACCACGCCGGAGCATACGTGGGCGATGAAGTCTGCGTTGCGCGATGTGTCGTTCGGCAAATGGCTGTAGATTGGGGATAAGGGGCTGCGAACATGGCAGGATTCGAAGAACATTTGACGCAGTTGGAGACGGTGGTGGAGCGGCTGGAGAAGGGCGACCTGACGCTGGATGAATCGGTGCGGCTGTTCGAGGAGGGGATGAAGCTGTCGCAGGCGTGCAAGACGGAACTGGAGCAGGCGGAGGGCCGGGTGCAGGTGCTGGTGGAGGGCAAAGGCGGAGCGATGCAGGTGGCGGAGATGGATGTGGATGAAGACGACGACGAGGCGGAAGTGGAGGAGGAAGAGGAGCAATAACGCGGTGGGCGCTAGAGGAGTTTCAGGAGAGTCCAGTTCGGCGGGTGATTTGCGACCTGATTTGGTTGCATAATAGAAGCAGGGACCGCGCGGGTATCGGTGAGAGGGGAAAGAAAACTCTGCCGGGGCACGGTTTTCCTTATATATTTGTAAGTACCGAATTGTTCAGTTCTGTGCATGACGCTGTGCAGTCTGCCACGACGGCGGACGTGTCGAGCAAGCACCGGATGGGAGTCTCCGGCGCAGAGATCGAAGCATCGCACTTGTCTTTCTATCTTTCTTATCTTTCCTGCCCAGGGAACGAAGTCCTTCAAAGAGGAAGGTTGCCATGAAAGCTACAGACGGTTGTCGCCGCATTCCTGACCCGCAAGGGCTCTATCATCCGCGGAATGAGCACGATGCCTGTGGCATGGGGCTGGTGGCCAGCATCCGTGGAGAGAAGACCCACGACATCATCCGCAAGGGGTTGGAGGTGCTGATCAACCTGACCCATCGCGGCGCGTGCGGCTGCGATCCGGAGACGGGGGATGGGGCGGGCATCCTGATCCAGATTCCTCATGACTTTTTTGTGCCGGAGTGCAGCAAGCTGGGGATGCAGCTGGGCGAGCCGGGCAGCTATGCCGTGGCCATGGTGTTTTTGCCGGTGGACCGGCATAGCCGTTTGCAATGCGAGGGCGTGTTGGAGCGGATGGTCCAGGCCGAGGGGCTGAAGCTGCTGGGCTGGCGGGACACCCCGGTGAATGGCGATTTGATTGGGCGCGAGGCGCGCGCATCGCAGCCGTATATTGAGCAGTTGTTTGTCGGGCGTCCGGAGGGGATGGACGAGGACGCGTTTGAGCGCGCGCTGTATATCGTGCGGCGGCGCACGCAGAACGAGATTGCCGTGTCCGACATCGAGGATAAGGGCGATTTTTATATTCCATCGATCTCGTGCCGGACCATCATTTACAAGGGGCTGATGCTGGCGCCTCAGATCGAGAAGTTCTACGTGGAGCTGGCCGATCCGCTGGTGAAGAGTGCGCTGGCGCTGGTGCATCAGCGCTTCTCGACCAACACCTTTCCCAGTTGGAAGCTGGCGCATCCGTACCGGTATATCTGCCACAACGGCGAGATCAACACGGTGCGCGGCAATGTGAGCTGGATGAACGCGCGTCAGTCGGTGCTGAAGAGCCCGCTATTTGGCGAGGAGATGGGGAAGGTTTTTCCGGTGATCTCGCCGGGCGGAAGTGATTCGGCGTCGCTGGACAATGCGGTGGAATTTCTGGTGCAGTCGGGGCGTTCGTTGCCGCATGTGATGGCGATGCTGATTCCGGAGGCGTGGTCGGGCAACCCGGATATGGACGAGGACAAACGCGCGTTTTACGAGTACCACGCGTCCTTGATGGAGCCGTGGGATGGGCCCGCGGCGGTGGCATTTACGGATGGGCGCGTGGTGGGTGCGACGCTGGACCGCAATGGTCTGCGTCCTGGCCGTTACATCGTCACCAAGGATGATCTGGTGGTACTGGCATCCGAGGCCGGGGTGATCGAGGTCCCGCCGGAAGACGTGCGCAAGAAGGGCCGCCTGCAGCCGGGACGGATGTTCCTGGTGGACACGGTGGAGCATCGGATTATCTCCGACCGGGAGATCAAGAAGTCGCTGGCCGGACGCCAGCCCTATGCGCAGTGGCTGAAGGAGCAGCAGGTTCTGCTCGATCACCTGCCGGAGCCGTGGCGCGTCATTACGTCCGATCCCGAGACGCTGCTGCGCCGTCAGCGTGCGTTCGGTTATAGCGAAGAGGACCTGCGGGTACTGCTGGGGCCGATGGGCGCTAAGGGCGAAGAGCCGCTTGGATCCATGGGCACGGATGTGCCGCTGGCCTGCCTCTCTGACCGGCCGCAATCGTTGTTCAGCTACTTCAAGCAACTGTTCGCGCAGGTCACCAACCCGCCGATCGACCCGATCCGCGAAGAGCTGGTGATGTCGTTGATCAGCTATATCGGGACGGAGCGCAACATTCTGGACGAAACTCCGGAGAACTGCCACACGCTGAAGCTGCCGCACCCGATCCTCACCAATCGCGATCTGGAAAAGCTGCGGCGCATCTCGTCGGGCGACCTGCTGGCCACGACGCTGCCGACTTTGTTCCGGGCGGCGGATGGCGAGACCGGCCTGAAGCATGCGCTGGACGACCTGAGTTCGCGCGCTGCTCATGCGGTGGAGTCCGGCTACACGCTGCTGATTCTCTCCGATCGTGGGGTGAATCCGACCTACGCACCGATTCCCAGCCTGCTGGCGATGGCTGCGGTCCACAACCGGCTGGTGCGTGATAAGACGCGGACCCAGGTGGCGTTGATCATCGAGAGCGGCGAGCCGCGCGAGGTGATGCACTTTGCCCTGCTGATCGGCTATGGCGCCAGCGCCATCAATCCCTACCTGGCGTTCGAGTCGCTGCACGATTTGCGCTTGCGCGGGCTGCTGCCGGACGTCACGGCGGAGTATGCGGAGAAGAACTTCATCAAGGCAATCAACAAGGGACTGCTGAAGACCTTCTCGAAGATGGGCATCAGCACGCTGCAGAGCTATCGCGGGGCGCAGGTGTTTGAGGCGGTCGGATTGAATCAGTCACTGGTCGATCGGTACTTCTCGGGGACAGCGTCGCGGGTCGAAGGTGTGGGGCTGGATGTGCTTGCGCGCGAGGCGCAGATGAAGCACGCCTATGCATTCCAGCCGCTGACCGAGTCGGAGACCGACCTGGTGGTGGGTGGGCAGTACCAGTACCGCGAAGGCGGCGAGTACCACCTGTTGAATCCGGCGACCATCAGCAAGCTGCAGATGGCGGTGCGGCAGAACAATCCGACCACGTTTCAGGAGTATGCCGACCTGGTCGACGAGCAGAGCAAGCATCTGTGCACGCTGCGCGGACTGATGAAGCTGAAGTATGCCGACGAGCCGATTCCGCTGGACGAGGTGGAGCCGGCCAAGGAGATTGTGAAGCGTTTCACCACTGGCGCGATGAGCTTTGGCTCGATCAGCAAGGAGGCGCACGAGACGCTGGCGATTGCGATGAACCGCATTGGCGGGATGTCGAACACCGGCGAGGGGGGCGAAGACGAGGCGCGCTTCAGGCGCGACCCCAACGGCGATCTGCGCCGCAGCGCGGTGAAGCAGGTGGCCAGCGGACGCTTCGGAGTGACGGCGAACTATCTGGTGAACGCGGACGAGTTGCAGATCAAGATGGCGCAGGGCGCGAAGCCCGGCGAAGGTGGACAACTGCCCGGGCACAAGGTGGACGAGATTATCGCGAAGCTGCGCTACTCGATTCCTGGGGTGGGGCTGATCTCGCCGCCGCCGCACCACGATATTTACTCGATCGAGGACCTGGCGCAGTTGATCTTCGATCTGAAGAACGTGAACCCGAAGGCGCGCATCGCGGTGAAGCTGGTCGCCGAGGCGGGCGTGGGCACAGTGGCCGCAGGCGTCTCGAAGGCGCATGCCGACGTGGTGCTAATCTCCGGCGACAACGGCGGCACCGGCGCGTCGCCGCTGAGTTCGATCAAACATGCCGGACTGCCGTGGGAGTTGGGGCTGGCGGAGACGCAGCAGGTGCTGCTGCTGAACGATCTGCGCAGCCGCATCCGGGTGCAGACCGACGGCAAGCTGCAGACGGGGCGCGACGTGACCATCGCCGCGCTGTTGGGCGCGGAGGAGTTCGGTTTTGCCACCATGCCGTTGATCTCGATGGGCTGCATCATGATGCGCAAGTGCCACCTGAACACCTGCGCGGTGGGAATTGCGACCCAGGACCCGGTGTTGCGCGCGCGGTTTACCGGCCAGCCCGAGCATGTCATCAACTTCTTCTTCTTTATCGCCGAGCAGGTGCGTCAGCAGATGGCCAAACTGGGCTTCCGCACGGTGGACGAGATGGTGGGCCGGGTGGACCGGATCGACGCTGCGATAGCCCATGAGCACTGGAAGGCCAAGGGCATCGATCTCTCCTCAATTTTGTTTTCGCCGACGCTGCCCTCGCACGTGGGACGGCGCAGGACGCAGGCACAGGACCATGGGCTCGACCAGGCGCTGGACCATGCGCTGATCGAGCAGGCCAAGCCGGCCCTGGAAGGGAAGGGGCAGGTGACGGGGAGCTTCGCCATCCGCAACGTGCATCGCACCGTGGGCGCGATGCTGGGCGGCGAGATTGCCCGTCGTTATGGCGCGGCTGGACTGCCTGCGGAGAGCATCCACTTTCGTTTCCGTGGCTCGGCGGGACAGAGCTTCGGGGCCTTCGTTCCTCATGGAGTGACGCTGGAGTTGGAGGGCGACTCCAACGACTATGTCGGCAAGGGACTCTCCGGTGGGCGCATCATTGTCTATCCGCCGAAGACCTCGAGCTTCCTGCCCGAGGAGAGCATTCTGGTAGGCAACGTGGTGCTCTACGGAGCGACCGGAGGCGAGGCATTCTTCAGCGGCATCGCGGGCGAGCGCTTCGCGGTGCGCAACTCCGGCGCGACCGCGGTGGTGGAAGGCGTGGGCGACCACGGTTGCGAGTACATGACCAATGGCACGGTGGTGGTGCTAGGCGCGACCGGCAGAAACTTTGCCGCGGGCATGAGCGGCGGCATCGCCTACGTGTACGACGATCAGGGCGACTTCTCCGCGCGCCGCTGCAATCCGGTCAGCGTGGACCTGGAGCCGCTGGTGCTGGATGAGGATATTGAGCTGGTGCGCGGCTTGATCGAGCGCCATATCGAGCTGACGGGGAGTCCGCAGGCGGCATGGATTCTGGAGCATTGGGAGACCACGCAGGCGCGGTTCATCAAGGTGTTTCCGCACGAATACAAGCGGGTGCTGGGGGTAGCACGGGCGAGCTCGGTGTACGCGTCCCCGGTCGCGATTCCCGCGGCAAGCGCGTCGCCAATGGAGGCCATCGGGCAGGTGCAGCATGGGTAAGGTGACCGGTTTTCTTGAGATTCAACGGCAACAGCCGTCGCGCCGCAAGGTGGAAGAGCGGCTACAGGACTGGCAGGAGATCTACGAGCCGTTTCCTGAGCAGGGTCAGCGCGAACAGGGCGCTCGCTGCATGGATTGCGGCGTGCCCTTCTGCCATACCGGCTGCCCGGTCAACAACCTGATCCCGGACTGGAACGACCTGGTCTACAACGCGCGCTGGGAGAGTGCCATCCGGCGCCTGCACGCGACCAACAACTTCCCTGAGTTCACCGGCCGCATCTGTCCCGCGCCCTGCGAGGCGGCGTGCGTGCTGGGCATCAATCAGCCGGCGGTTTCAATCAAGCTGATTGAGCGCAGCATTGTGGAGCGCGCGTGGGAGGAGGGATGGATCCATCCCGAGCCGCCCACGTTCAACAGCGGCAAACGGGTTGCGGTGGTGGGCAGCGGCCCGGCGGGCCTGGCGGCCGCGCAGCAACTGCGCCGCGCCGGTCATGCGGTGACAGTCTACGAGAAGAACGACCGCATCGGTGGCCTGCTGCGCTATGGGATTCCCAACTTCAAGCTGGAGAAGCACGTCGTCGATCGCCGCCTGGAGCAGATGCGCGCCGAGGGCGTGGAGTTTGTGACCAACGCGCACGTGGGCGTGAATGTTCCGGTGGAGACGCTGGTGGGCGAGTACGATGCGGTGCTATTGACCGGCGGCGCGGAACGGCCGCGCGATCTGCCCATCCCAGGTCGCGAGCTGAAGGGGATCCACTTTGCGATGGAGTTTTTGCCGCAGCAGAACCGGCGTTGCGAAGGAGATCTGCTGGACGCATCGCTGGCGATTCTGGCCGAGGGCAAGCGAGTGGTGATTCTGGGCGGTGGCGACACCGGGGCGGATTGTCTGGGCACCAGTCTGCGTCAACACGCGCGCAGCGTGCATCAGTTTGAGATCATGCCCAAGCCGCCTGGCGAGCGCGCTGCGTCGACCCCATGGCCGATGTGGCCGCTGCAGCTACGCACCGAGAGCAGCCACGAAGAGGGCGGCATCCGCGACTGGAGCGTAGGCAGCGTCAGCTTCAGCGGCGACGAGCACGGGCGAGTGAAGCAGCTGCACGCCGTCCGGGTAGGGCCGCCGCCGGCGTTTGCGCCGGTTGCGGGCACCGAGTTCACCATCGACACCGAGCTGGTGCTGCTGGCTCTGGGCTTCCTGGGCCCAGTGCATGCGGGCATGATCGAGCAGCTCGGGCTGAAGCTGGACAACCGCGGCAACGTCGCGGCCGGGCCGGATTATATGACTTCGGTGGAGGGCGTGTTTGCCGCCGGAGATATGCGGCGCGGCCAGTCGCTGGTGGTCTGGGCCATCTCCGAGGGGCGCAAGGCGGCTGCGGCCATCGACGATTACCTTGCGGCCAAGGGCGCGGTGATGCCAGTGGGTCTGCACGTGCTGGCCTAGGTTGGCCGATCAAAAATGAGCCTTCGGTGTGGGGCGTAGCTATGTCTGCGCTCCGCGCGAATCTGGGCGTGCCGCGGCTGAGAGAAGGCCCTTGCTCCATCTTCATCTTCCACGGAATCCCCGCTCACTTCGGGAGCGATGCCGCGCGAGTGCGCATTCTCTGGCATGAGAGATTCCTTATCTACCCGGCCCACAGTTGGCCGTTCGACTGCTTCATGCCCCGGCGAGGCGTTCGCCATCTCTTTGCCCGGGTTCCATTGCGGGAATCGGATTGCGATCTTCCTGCCGCCATGACCGCGATTGAGAGCTGCCTGGGAACATACTGAACTGGGCCGAGCAACCGGCAGCAGTCGCGGACACGCGGATCGAGTCGCGGATTTCGCGTTGCGGGCGGCGGTTGCGCTCGCGGACGATTGGGTGAAGACGGGAGCATGATGTGCCAGTAACGCTCGATCAAACCGGAGCAGTCTCCATGGTGCGGCTCGAAGGTGAGGTCGGCATCGGCGATGCGCTGGAGTTGAAGAGCGTACTGCTCGATACTCTGGCGTTGCGCAGGGGGCTGCGGATTGACGTTGCCGACGCGACCGCTCTGGACGTCACCATCCTGCAACTGCTTTGGGCGAGCCGGCACGCAGCCAGCGAGACAGGCATGGAGTTCAGTGTGGGCGGGCCAGTTGCCCCGGAAATCGTCCTCACAATGGATCGCGCGGGCCTGGAGAAGTCTCTGGCGGTTGCGGGATGAGCCGATCGGGGGCGTTGGCAAGCGGATCTCCGGTCGACAAGTACAGGCAGGCCTTTCAGGAAGAGGCGCGCGAGGTCCTGGTTGAGCTGGAGTCGACGTTGCTGGAGCTGAATCAGCGTCCCGGCGACAGCGAGCTGGTGGGCAAGGCCTTCCGCGCGCTGCATACTATCAAGGGTTCTGGGGCGATGTTCGGCTTCGAGCAGGTGGCCGCGTTCACCCACAATCTGGAGAACGCCTTCGACGAGGTCCGCAATGGACGGCTGCGGATCAGCTCCGAGCTGATCGATCTCTCGCTGGCGGCGCTGGACCAGATCAAGGCCATGCTGCACCAGGCTGCGGGTCAGGCCTCAAGCGGAGAGCGTGTCGCCGACAGCGCAGCGTGCGCGGAGATTGTGGCGCAGTTGTTGCAGGTGACGGGGCGGCTGGGCGCCTCCCCGGCCAGCGGGTCAGCTCAGGCCGCAACGGCGCAGCAGGGAGAGGTCCACGAAGCTTCCTGCGGCGCAACCGCGGTCTGGAAGATTGGTTTTGCTCCCGGCCCCGACCTGCTGCGCAATGGCACCGACCCGCTGCTTCTGCTGCGCGAGCTGGGGCAACTGGGAGAGCTGCGCGCGGTGGCCGATCTATCCGCGGTTCCGCCGATCGCGGAGCTCGATCCGGAGCGCTGTTACATCCGCTGGGAGCTGGAGCTGACCACTCCGGCGCCGCGCGAGGCGATTCGCGACGTCTTTATCTTTGCCGAGGATGAGTGCGAACTGACCATCTGCGAGCTTACAGTCGGGGCGGCGGAGGGCGCGGGCACGAGCGCCGCTGCC
>Ga0326727_10011059_pt1 | contig 21195 bp, 18 predicted proteins | sample MB2enrmetagenome_FD_207643 | JGI IMG/M metagenome (GOLD analysis project Ga0326727, IMG submission 207643) | Lab enriched peat soil microbial communities from McLean, Ithaca, NY, United States - MB29MY | ecosystem: Environmental > Terrestrial > Soil > Wetlands > Peat | place: USA: New York...
CAAACCCGCAGCGCTCGAATCTTCTTCGAATTTCTGGGGTTGATCAGCCTTAACCTAGGCATATTCAACCTGCTTCCAATTCCCATTCTGGATGGAGGCGTCATTGCACTTCTCGTTGTGGAGGGTTTGCTTCACCGAGATCTCAGCCTCTCCGTAAAGGAAAAAATCGTACAGGTTGGCTTTGTCTTTCTCATTCTCCTGATGGGGTTCGTCGTATTCAACGATCTTTCGAAAGTTGTCGACTTCGGCCGGCTCTTTCGATAATCCGCCTCAGCGAAAACTGGCCAGCGCCGCCTGCTCGTTTTCAAACACTTGAAAGACGGTGAGCAGCTTTGTGATGGCGAGAAGTTCCTGGATCTTTTTCGTAAGATTCAAAAGCTTGAGTTGACCGCTGTTGCTGGTAACGGTGGTGTAGGTGCTCACCAGTTCGCCAATTCCCGAGCTGTCGATATAATTCACATCGGCGAGATTAAGAATGATCTTCTTCCCGTTGGCTTTCAGGATATCGCGCACTGTGTTGCGGACAGTCATCGTGCCCTCTCCCAGCGTGATCTTTCCGCTGCAATCCAATACGGTCACATCCCCAATAGTGCGTGCTTCAATCTTCATATCTAGTCTCCTTAGTTTGAAGGAATCCTCTTCACCATATGCACTTCCATGCCGCCCTGAGAGAGAGATCTGAACTCAACTTCGTCCATGAAGGTACGGATATAAAAGATCCCTCGCCCGCTGGGTTTCAGCAGATTGGCCCTGTCCAGCGGATTCGGGAGTTCCTCGACCCGAAACCCATTGCCCTGGTCCTTTACGGAAATAGAGAGTTGATCCGGTGAGACTTCGAAGCAGATATCGACTTTCTTGCTCAGATCCAGCTTGTTTCCGTGCTGAACCGCATTCGTCACCGCCTCGCGAACCGACATTCCGATCCAATGCGCAGAATCCTCGTCGAAGCACATAAAACTCGTGATGCAATCGGTAAGGGTCTGGATCAGATCGAGGTTGTCCAGGGCGCTGCTTATGATTACGTCAATCTCGTTGGCTATTATCTTCATCAGGCGGCATCAACAAGACTGGACATCGTTTACTCCGATTCGTTAGCCATCTTAAACGTCCGACTTCCGGCATGTCAAGGCATAACGGGACAGGAGCGGCGAGCGCAAATTCCAGCCGTTCTGATTCGTCTTCACGATCGTTCCCAAAGAGAAGACACTACCGCGTCCGGCCTCAACACTCAAGTTCTTTTAGACCACGGCCCGAACTTCTGAGCGCCTTGTGAATTTAGATCGAGAGTGTGTCATACTGACTGGCGATTGATGATCTGAGAGCCCAATCACCTTGCTTTATTGTTTGCCAATCGTAAATTGGAAGGGAGACTCGAGTGAAGGCTTGGATCTGGCGCTGGGGACCGGCAATTCTCGTTATGGCTATCATCTATAGGGCATCCGCAACCCCCGGTTCGGATTTGCCAACATTCGGCGCCTGGGATTTTTTGGTCAAGAAGGGAGGCCATATGTTGGGCTATGCCCTTCTGGCCTCGGCTTATTTTCACGCGCTGAATAAAGGCAAGAGAATGACGAAGTCACAGTTCATCCAAGCCGTTTGCCTGGCTTCGATCTACGCGGCTTCAGACGAGTTTCACCAGAGATTCACTCCGGGGCGCACTGCGTCCATAGACGACGTATGCATCGACACGATCGGCGCCACCATTGGACTCGCGCTATGGTGTTGGATCAGGAAATTGCATAAGTCAGCAGTCAGAAGCCAGAATCCGGAATTTGGGGGTTAGCCGTCTCAAACCGTTTGTTGAATTTGCACATGGAAGGCAGCCGGCGACGTCCGCGGCGACCGAGGCTCCTGGCGGGAGTTTACCGGGAACGAGAGCGTGATCAGGGGTAAGTAGCACATTGAGAGTGGGTTACCGGCGGGACTTCGTCTTGCCCACTTTGGCTGGGCTTAACGCGTGAAGCCCGGGGGCTTCGGATAGTATCTGCTGCGTGAATGTTTGTTTACTCTGGACCGTTGCTGTTCTGTGTGGTCCTTTTTCTCCCTGTGGTGGGTAAAGCAGGGCAAATTCGTAGATCCCCTCGAGCCCAGATTTCATCTGTTGCACTGCAATCCGGGAACACACGCGGAGCGCCTGAGCGTGGAGATAGTTAAGAAGTGAGATGCCGAGCATGCAGTAGAAAGCGTGGACTCGTATCTTGCTGTCGGTCCAGTGATCCATTGGGCCCCAACCAAGCCAGTCCCCGTCTTTGAGGCCGCGGAAGACTTTCTCAACTTGCTGTCGACCTCCATAAGCTTCGACAACCTGCTCTTCAGTCCAGTCCATTCGGTTTGTCATTAGAACCGTCCTGCCGAGGCGCTGCGTTATCAGCCGGCTGAAAGCCGAGGAATCAACATCGAACTGAAGCCGCCACTGACACCTTCACGCTTGAGTTCATAGCGAACCAGTTCATCAAGGAATTGGGCCGACGATAACCACCGCCCGATCTTGTTGCGGATGTGGACTTCCTTCAACATGCGATCCGGCTGAGCGAGTTCCATCGAGAGCCGGCGCAACGATTGGCTGATCTTGGCAAGGCTGGTGCTCAGGCTGTGAATCTGTTCACTCAGAAACGGTGCGGAATACTTTAGGACGCAAAGACGTTCTTTGCCGTGGACCAGAAGTTTCGCGCCTGCGGCCTGCACGCCAGGCTGATCGCTGGTGAAGTGCTTCAGTTTCTCGAGCGGCATCTCCCGGAACTCCGGCGGCGCCCGATTCCAGGGTAAGGCCGAGATCCAGCCCGCGCCTGATTGATCCAGAGCGAGCGTGCTATAAAGTGCCGCCGAGCCTTTGTCGAATACCAGCGTGACCGTCTCGCGCGCAATCTGATTATCATCAAGAAAACGCAGCAACCGGGGCATCGAATTAGCGAACTCTTCCGTGTCGGGTACATTCGCCGGATAAACATGATGGCAGAGCGATAAACCATAGATGCCATCCAGGACACAGGACAACCCTGCTTGCCGCAGATTGTGCCGACCCTGCTTGTTGTGGCCGCGCTGAGCAATCGTATTGCGCCCATTCGTCGAGGCCGCAAAGGTGTAGAAATTCGCGGAGTCATGGGACAACAAACGCTGACTGACCAGTTTCTTTCCCTTCCACAAGGCCAGAAGCTGCAACTGGGCGCGATATAGGGGAATACCATGCCCGAACACTACCGGATCGATTCAGTGCGGTGAAAAGAAAGGACTTATCAGAAGAGGAGGCGTGATCGCGGTCTCGTTCCCTGTAAACTCCCGCTAGCCTTTCGCATCCAGATTTTCGATTCTCCGGCTTTGGGGCACCAGCATTCCCTTCTAAGATGAGAGCGACCCCTCGGGAGCTAAGGCCTCGCGAGGGGACGAATTTGCGGCAGCTTCCCCATGAACGGGCCCGGAGTAAGAGGCGGGGTGGGCTTGGGCTCGGCGCGTGAGTTTTGACATGAATTGCTCCAGCTCCTGAATGAGTTGAACCCATTCCAGCTCTTTCTCCCTCAAGGTCAGTTCCCGTTCCAACAAATCCTTCTCCAGCGCCTGCTGTCTTTGGAGCCCCTCCTGCTGAACGACTCTGAGCTCCTCCTCGAGCTGCTGTTGCGCCTTCAGTTTTTCCGCTGCCCACGCTTGCCTGTAGTCTTCCTCGTCTCGCTCGCGGGAGATCAGCAGATTCTCCAGATATTCCTTTTCTTGCCGTGTTCGCTCTGCCTTTTCCTCTTCCCACATGGCGCGCTGGTCCGTCATCGAACGCTCGAAGCTCTCTCTCTGTTGCCGTTGATCTTGGATAAGGCGTTCCAAAGCGACCGCTGATGCCTCGATATCATGGAGGGTTTTCAGCTCTCCTTTCTTGGCATCCACAGCGGACCGGATCCGGCTCAGCTGTTCTGCGGAGTTTTGAATTTCCAGCCTGAGACGAGACAAAAGTTCGCTCAATTCTGCACTGAGCCCTGAAAAGCGCTCGATCTCGAGCGAAAGCTTTTCGGGATCCATGAGCGGTTCCATTATGATTTCACCTGGGTTGAGTTCCGGCCCAGTTGCATGCAAGGTCTGGGGGACAACGGGGGCTTTTTGGGCTGGCGTTCCGTGCTGCTCGAATTCGTCTCCAATCATTTTCCAATCTCCATTTCGAATAGACTGCGGGAAAAACCCTCGAAAGAGGATTGCTCCGCTCGCCAATTCTGTTTACTCATTCTAGTATCGCCGATGCCCCGGTTGACAGTAAAATTATTGAAGATTGTATTGCAGGACAAGAACCAGGATCGAGGTTTTGCATGACTGACGCCGTGGAGAATCGAATAGAAGCGTTGCGAAGGAAAATCGAATACCACAATTACAGGTATTACATAGAGGACAATCCTGAGATCAGCGACCTTGAATTCGACAGGCTCATGAAGGAACTGCAGGATCTCGAATCCGCGAACCCGGAACTCGTCACTCCAGACAGCCCGACCCAGCGAGTCGGCGGTCAGCCAGTTGAAGGATTCCGGCAGGTGGCGCACCGGGTGCCGATGCTTTCCATCGAGAACACCTACAACGAAGAAGAGGTCCGGGAGTTTGATGCCCGCATACGGCGCTGGCTTGAGGATGAGAAGCCGCAATACGTTGTCGAGCACAAAATAGACGGTGTCTCCGCATCCCTGCTGTATGAAAACGGCCGTTTCACGCTCGGCGTGACGCGCGGAGATGGGTCTCGCGGGGACGATATTACCCATAATTTGCGCACGGTTCGAGACATTCCTCTCCGGTTGATGCCGCCAAAGGGAAAGACTCCAGCTCTTTTGGAGATTCGTGGTGAGGTCTACATGACCAACACGGAACTTTCGCGGCTGAACAAGCTTCAGTCCGAGCGAGGGGAACGGGTGTTCGCCAATTGCCGGAATGCAGCCGCAGGAAGCCTGAAACTCCTCGACCCCCGCCAAAGCGGCCAACGCATGCTCCGATTTTTCTCACATAGCGAAGGACAGTTAAGAGGTATCAGCGAGACTACCCATCACGGCTTTCTTGAACTGATCCGGAGCTTCGGTATCCCTGTTGTGCCTCACAGTCAACCATTCGACTCCATCGAAGACGCCCTGAGGTACTGCAATGAAACGCTGGAATCCCGCAGGGATCTTGACTACGAGACCGACGGACTTGTGATCAAAATCAACAGCTTCGCTCAACGAGACCAGTTGGGCGCCACAAGCAAATCCCCGCGTTGGGTGATCGCATACAAAGTGGAGTTATGGCAATCGAGCACCCGGATCCTGGACATCCACGTTCAGGTCGGGAAAACCGGCACTCTGACGCCTGTAGCCGAGCTTCAAACTGTCGAGATTGCCGGCACAAAAGTTTCCAGAGTGAGCTTGCACAATGCGGACGAAATCGCACGCAAAGACATCCGCATTGGCGACAGCGTCATCGTCGAAAAAGCGGGAAAAATAATTCCGCATGTCGTACGGGTGGAGTTGGAGAAAAGGTCCGGCTCGGAGAAGTGTTTTCATTTTCCGGAAAAATGTCCTGTCTGCACAGCAAATGTGGGACGCGATGAAGGAGGCGCATACATCCGCTGTCTGAATCCCTCCTGTCCCGCCCAGCTCAAGGAACGGCTCCGGTTTTTCGCTTCGAGACGTGCGATGGACATAGAAGGGCTAGGGCCGGCGCTGATCGACCAACTTGTGGATCAGGGTATGGTTGAATCCCTGCCGGACATCTACGGATTGACTGCGGAGCGGCTCGAAGGACTGGAGCGCATGGGGAAGAAATCCGCTCAGAACCTGATTCAAGGCATTCAGGCGAGCAAAAGCCGCGGGCTGTCGAGGCTGCTGACTGCTCTCGGAATCCGGCACGTAGGAGAGCGCAATGCCCGGCTGCTCGCGGCTGAATTCGACAACGTCCGCGAATTGATGTCCGCTTCAGAAGAACGCCTGGCTCAGATCCAGGGTGTGGGTCCGATTGTGGCCGGAAGCGTGTACGAGTTTTTTAGAAGCGACGCGGGAATCGAAACCATCCGAACCCTCGAAAAGCACGGCCTGAAAATGTCTGATGACACACCGGCCCAGAGGCCATCGAACCGGTCCAGGTTTGCCGGAAAAACTTTTGTGGTTACCGGAACAATGACGCATTTCAGCCGAGCTGAGATGGAGGAGCAGATTCGCAGGCTTGGTGGCATAACCACATCGAGCGTTTCAGGAAAAACCGATTATGTCGTCGCCGGCAGCAATCCGGGGAGTAAGTTGAATAAAGCGAGAGAGTTAGGGATCGAAATCCTGGGCGAGGAAGATCTCTTGTAGTCGTCGCTATTTCCTGTTCGTTGGTAAAGCCTCTTTTTTCATGGCTGGGTACTTTCTGCATCAGCCTGTCGCTGCCGACTGATTTTCATTGACAACTCGTTGGTTTCGTTATTTTAGTAGTCGGACTCTACCCCTTCACCTTAAACCGAAGTCATTGAACCACACTGTTGACAGGGAGGCAGCGATGGCAACAAAGGCAAAACCCAGCAAAAAGAAGAAAGCACCCGCCGCAAAAAAGAAACCCGCCCGAAAGAGTGCGGCGAAAAGCAACGCCGACTTGATTGCCAGTCAGATGCAAAAGCTAAGTTCCCGCATTCGAGCGCTGGAGAACAGGGCCCCCATTCCCGGGCCGGCAGGGGCTCGGGGAGTCCCCGGACCAGCTGGCCCTGCAGGAATTCCCGGACCGGTTGGACCAGCCGGTCCAAAGGGCGATTCTGCTGATCCAGCCAGGTTGACAGAATTGGAACGGAAAGTTGCAGAGCTCGAACTCCGGCTGGCAGCACCGATTCAGACAACCGCCGGCTAATTCGAGATTCGAGATTCGAGATTAAAAGGGGATCATTGGTTTTTAATCTCGAATCTCGAAAATTGAATCTCGAACCAATTAGTGTTTGAAAAAATTCAGGGCATTGGTGAGGTATTTTCGCAGATCCCTCCGGTCGACAATGGCGTCCAGCATTCCGTGGTGAAGCAGGAATTCGGAACGCTGAAAACCTTTGGGAAGTTTCTGGCGTATCGTCTGCTCGATAACCCTCGGCCCGGCAAATCCAATCAAGGCCCCAGGTTCCGCGATGTTTAAATCGCCCAGCATGGCATAGCTTGCGGTAACCCCGCCTGTCGTTGGGTCCGTCAGAATTGAGATGAAAGGGACACGCGCTTCGTCCATTTGTGCAAGTGCGGCGCTCACCTTGCCCATCTGCATGAGAGACAGTGTCCCTTCGTGCATGCGGGCCCCCCCCGACGCGGAAACGATAATGAGCGGCGTTTCCCCCTCCACTGCCCTCTCGACCGCCAGCGTAATCATTTCGCCGACAACCGATCCCATCGAACCACCAATAAAGTTGTATTCCATGGCGGAGATCAAGGCAGGACAGCCGCCAAGAGTACCACGAGCATTAACCAGTGCGTCATTGAGACCCGTTGCACTCCTGGCCGCGGCGAGTTTCTGCCCGTAAGGTTCCCGGTCCACAAATTTCAGCGGGTCTGGAGAGACCAAATGATTGTCCAAAACCTGATACGAGCTGCCATCAAAGAGCATCTCGAGCCGCTCCGTCGCGTTCAGTCGGAAATGGTGGGCGCATTTCGGGCAGACCTTACGGTTTGCTTCCAGATCCTTTTTCCAGACAAAGGCTTGGCATCCGTTGCACTTCGTGAACAATCCTTCGGTCCGTACCGTCTTGTCTTCCTCTTTGGTATTGGCAATCGGACCTTTTTCTTTCTTAAACCAGCTCATGGCCATCATCATAACACCGTTTCGCGTTTTAGGGTTCTCAGTTCAGAGCTCCCGGTTTTGCATTTGAATAAAACCAGGAGACCAAGCGAACCGGGAACTGTGAACCCGTTAAAAGTTTGATTTTGATATAAAATGACTGCAATATAAGATTTTCGGGGATTGGATGATCATCGCGGTTGATGAAGACATACCGTATTGGGAAAAGGCGTTTTCGCCGTTCGGCCAGATTCGCCTTTTCTCCGGAAGAGATCTGAACGCGGACGACATTCGTGACGTTGATGCGCTGATTGTCCGTGCAGTCACACCGATCCATGCCCCGCTTCTGGATGGAACCTCCGTCCGGTTTATAGCCGGAGCGAGCGCCGGCATAGATCATATAGACCAAGGCTATTTGAGGAACCGCGGAATTCGTTTTGCCTACGCCGCGGGATGCAACGCCGATTCCGTTTCCGAATACATCGTCACAGTTCTGCACATCATCGCTTCCAGGAGAGGTTGGGACCTGAAACGAAAATCGCTCGCGGTCATAGGCGTGGGCAAGGTGGGATCCCGGGTGGCGAAAAAAGCTGAAGCCCTGGGAATGGAAGTCTGCTTGTGTGATCCGCCGCTTCGAGAATCCACCGGGGACACCCGATACCGGAACCTGGAGGATGTTCTTGGGGCTGATATCCTGACTTTCCATGTGCCTCTTTCCACAGGTGGATGCTACCCGACGTGGCACATGATCAATCGAGAGACGCTGGATCGGTTGTCTCCGGACCAATTCCTCATCAATTCTTCACGGGGCGGAGTATTTGATAGCCGTGAGGTGAAAGCCGCTTTGCGGGAGCATAGGATCTCAGGTGCGATTCTGGACGTCTGGGAGGGTGAACCTGAAATCGATTACTCGCTCCTGGAGCGTGTTGATATCGGGACCCCCCACATTGCAGGGGTTGCACTGGACGGGAAAGTCAGGGCCACCGAAATGGCCCGTGAGGAACTGAGCAGGTTTTGGGGAATCCCATCCTCCGGGCTTTCGGATTCGGTATATCCCCCAAACAGGCGTATCCAGCCCAGAGAAGGGACTCGTGGGTTGGAGGCGGCAACCTCGGTACTTCTGCAGGGTTTCGACATTCTGAAAAAAGATGCGGAACTGCGAGCTCTTGGGACCGCTGCGGCTGATCAGGCGGCCGCCGGTTTCGACCGTCTTCGCAATGCAACCCCATTGCGACTTGAATTCCGCCATTTCACGGTTGATTTAGGCACAGGTTATCCGGATTTAGCCGGTACTTTTCGGAACTTGGGTTTCGAGGTCCTCGGAGACTGATGAATTCGATGTCGATCTTGGTAAGACAAACTTTAGAGTGGATTTTTTTCATCCCGGCGATCGGCGGTTCCGTGTACGCCATTCTGTGCGTCCTTGCCGTGAGCCGGTTTCGAATCCGCTCAACCAGATATCACAAACCTGCGCTCCACTCCTGGCCACCTGTTACGGTTTTGAAGCCCGTCCATGGCTTGGAGAAGAACCAACGCGAGAACCTGCGCAGCACTTGCATCCAGGATTATCCCGAGTTCCAGGTTGTATTTTCAGTTCAGGAACCGGATGATCCCGCAATCCCATTACTGAGGGAGATTCAGCAGGAGTTCGGACCCGGGCGCGTCACCGTCGCTGTGGAGAACTGCCGCGCCGGCACCAACGGGAAGATCAACAATATGATCGGAGGGCTGCGGCACGCGCGCCACGACCTCCTGGTCATCAGCGACAGCGATGTCTTTTTGAAACCGGATTATCTGAAGATTATCGTCTCTCCCCTGAGCGATCCGAAGGTAGGCTGCGCCTGCACATTGTATAAGGCCGCGGGCGCCGGGAGATGGTTCGAAAAAATGGAGCTATTGACCCTGAACGCCGACTTCATGGCAAATGTTCTTTTCGCCCACATCAGCGGAGCGTCGAAGTTTTGCCTGGGCGCGTCGGCGGCACTGCACCGCTCGACTTTGGAGCAGGTGGGAGGACTCGAGGCTCTGTCCGATTACCTGGTCGAAGATTATGAGATGGGAAGACGTATTTGGCTGTTGGGCAAAAAAATCGCCATCGTTCCATACTTCGTTGACACCATTGTCGATCTCAAGAGCCCTGGCCAATGGTGGGATCATCAGGTCTATTGGGACCAGAACACACGGGCCGCCCGACCGTTTGCTTTTTTTTCGACAGCTCTTATCCGCTCCGTTCCATTTGCCCTGCTTTTTGCAATCGCCCGGATGGGAGATGCGATTGGATTATATGTAACGGCAGGAGTCTTTGTCGTGAGGACGGCGTCCGCCGCGATCATCCTTGGCTGGGGACTGCGCGATCGTGAGGGTTTACGCAGCCTTGGGCTGCTGATCTTTCGGGATATCGCCTCCCTGGTAACCTGGCTTCTCGCCTTCACCAAACGCACAACTGTATGGCGAGGAACAAGCTTCGTTCTTACCAGAGATGGGCGTCTCATTGCCCAGGCCCCCCATTGCGATTGATCCGAAGAAAAATTCAAGGTTTATATGCCGCCGTGAAAGGCCCGGTTTGAATAAAGTTATAGTGACTGGAGATGATTTCGGTCTTGCGTTGCCTGTCAACGAAGCTGTCCTGGAAGCGCACCGGAAAGGAATTCTCACGACCGCAAGCCTCATGGTCGGAGCGGAGTTCTGCCGGGATGCAGTGGAGCGAGCCAGGCAATGCCCATCACTCAGGGTGGGACTCCATTTGACTCTCGTTGAAGGCAGGCCGGTTCTCGAGCCCCGGAGAATACCCGATCTTGTGGGTCCGGATGGAGCCTTCTCGACGCATCTTGCACGGGCAGGTTTCAGGTTTTTCTTTTATCCCGGCATCAGGAAACAGCTTGAAGCCGAAATCCGCGCACAATTCGAGGCGTTCTGCGAAGCAGGACTTGCGCTGGATCACGTGAATGCGCACAATCACATGCATTTTCACCCAACGGTGTTGAGACTCCTGCTGCAGGTGGGAAAGGAATACGGTTTAAGGGCCGTGCGATTGCCCAACGAGCCTCCGGTGCTGTCATGGAAAGCGTCGAGGAAATCACTGGGACCCAGGCTGACCTCCTGGACGCTTCTGCTTCCATGGATGGCGCTGATGAAGCACAGGCTTCGCCGGGCGAACATAAAATTTAACGACTTCCTTTTCGGAATGGCGGATGGCGGTTCCATGACGACGGAGTTGACGCTCAGGATAATCAGGAATCTTCCGAGCGGAATTACGGAGCTTTGCTTTCACCCGGCGACGCGCCGCTGTGTCGAAATCGATCAGACAATGCCGTTTTATCGGCACGAGGAAGAGTTCAGGGCACTCACAAGCGAATCGCTGATTCGGGAACTGCAGACGGCAGGAGTCGGGCGAATAACTTTCAGCGATCTTTAGGCTTTGTCCATGGGAGGAGTTGACCGGCAACTGTCAAGGCGCAAGGAACACAAAGGTACCCAGGGGTAGTTAAATTTTTCTTTGCATCCTCTGCATCCCTTGCGCCTCGGCGGTGGTCCAACCCATTCTTTTCGGAGGGAAAGATGCTGCGAGTGGTTGTAGCCATGACCATTGCGGCCGGCTCAGCCGCCTATGGCCAAATCCTGGTCAGGCGCGGGATGTTGCAGGTCGGCAGCTTGGAAAACTACGCTCCCTGGCCGCTGATCATTTATTTCTGGCACGCCCTGTGCAACCCATACGTGATCGCCGGAACGGTCCTAAATGCCATTTTCTATTTTCTTTTTCTGGCAGCTCTCTCCTGGACAGGAGTGACCGTGGCATTGCCGATGAGTGCCATCGAGTACGGTTTCGCTGCGATTTTGGCCATCACGCTTCTCAAAGAAAGCGTACCCCCGATGCGATGGATGGGGATTGTCCTGGTTGTCATCGGAGTTGTGCTGATCGCCCGTGGCGGTGGCGACTGACGATTCCTGGTTTCGAATTCCTGATTCCTGAGGGAAGAGCATCTACCGGCTTTCGTCAGCAATCAGGAACTTGGAATCTGAAATGAATAGGAAAGGATCGCGATGATAAGGGTTCCTGCTGCAAAAATTCAATTCCTGCCGGAAGACAGAGCATGGATTGCCGAACGAATTCAGGAGGTTCTTGAAACCGGCCAGTTGACGCTCGGCAAGTACGGAGAAGAGTTTGAAAAGAAATTTGCGCGGTTTTGTGGAGTGCGCCATGCAGTCGCCGTCAACAGCGGAACGAGCGCGTTGGAAATACTGCTGCGTTCACTGGATGTGGAGGGGAAGGAGGTACTCGTCCCGACCAATACGTTTTTCGCCACTGCCGCGGCCGTGGTGCACGCGGGCGGGATACCAGTGCTCATCGACATGGATCCGGATGGCTTCGCCATTCGGCCGGAAGTCGCGGCCAAGAGCCTGAGTTCGAAAACAGCCGTAATGGTGGTTGTGCATATTGGAGGAATTGTTTCTTCGCAGATGCCCGCTCTGGTGGAATTAGCCCGGCAGAAAGGGATCTGGCTTATCGAGGATGCAGCCCACGCTCACGGTTCCTCGTATCGATCCATCAGTGCCGGCGCTTTTGGTATCGGAAGCTCGTTCAGTTTTTACCCGACCAAGGTCATGACTTCAGCCGAAGGTGGCATGATCATAACGAATGACGCTCATATTGCGGAGGAAGCCAGAATTTATCGGGACCAGGGAAAGGCGAGTTTCACAATAAATTCGCATATCCGCATGGGCTACAACTGGCGCATGTCTGAACCCCATGCCATCATTGGGCTAAGGCACCTGAACCGCCTGCCAAAAATGATCGCTGACCGGAGGGCGATGGCCGAAATCTACGACAAGGGACTGAGCGAATTCAGGAACTTATATGCCCTGCCAGTTCCCGCTGACGGCTTCTGCAACTATTACAAATACATCGCCGTTCTGCGGGAGAGGCGGGATCGCAAAGAGCTGAAGACGCTTCTCAGAGAAAAATACGGTGTTTCGCTGGCCGGAGAGGTCTACGAAGAGCCGCTTCACAAGCAGCCAGTATTTGAGAAATTCGCGGCCGGCCCATTGCCGATCTCAGAAGATCTGTGTTCCAGGCACATCTGCCTGCCTGTTTTTCCCGGCATGCAGGAGGAGGAAGCACAACAGGTGCTGCATGCGTTGAAAGAGGTGGTTGGTTAACGGGATCGAGGAAGCGGATCAATGAGCTTAGTACTCGAATTTTTCATTACGGTAACGTACCGCTATTCAGGATTCGAGTACTAAGCCGCCTTAGGTTCTGAGCTGCAATCCAGTCCGTCGAATTCAGCGATTTCAGTTCTGGTAAGCGAGGCGTTATGTCCACCGGGAAACTGCGTTTGGCTAGGAGAATCCGGCTAGCGCTCTGACCGCATTCAGGACGTCCATCAACGGATCAGAAGCTATGCTCTTGAATCAGTTGACCCAAAAACAGCCCACACTCTTCGCGAAACGCCACGATGTCGTCCTATGGCGGAGCTAGCGGCTGACTGTCACCGCGTGCTGCGGCCTTCTGTCGTTGCCTTCTCCCAAGAAGCGGTGGAAGTAAATCAGGGATCAGTACAAAGTTGGGACACGAAGTTCACGAAATTTTCAAAGATGTTTCGTGTTTTTCGTGCTCACTGTCTTTTATGCGTCAGCCTGATCTGCCATACGCGCCAGAAAGCCTCAAGCGCGATCGAGGTCGACATTTTACTTTTGCCGGCACGCCGCTCGTCAAAAATGAAAGGGAAATCGAGATGTTTGAACCCGAGTTTGTCGGCCCGGTACTTGAGTTCGATTTGAAAACCGTACCCGTTGCTTCTAAGAGCATCCAACCCCACGGCGCTCAGCACCCTGGCTGCCCAACCGTTAAATCCCCCGGTAAAATCGGTGAAGCAGGACCCCAGAACGGTGCGCGAGTAAAGCGTGCCGAATTTTGAGAGAATCTGCCTTCCTGCGCTCCAATTAAGAGTGCCGCCACCCGACATATAGCGCGAACCGACCACAAAATCGGCGTTCCCGGCCAGCTGAAGCATCGTGCTCAGATATTTTGGAGGATGGCTCCAGTCTGCATCCATTTGAATCAGGAATTCATAGCCTTTGGCAAGGCCCCAGGTGAAGCCATGCACATAGGCATTACCTAGGCCGAGCTTTGCGGAGCGTGAGCTGAGGAACAGGCGCTGGGCATAACCGTCTTTCTGCAGATCGACCACCGCGCCGGCCGTATCGTCGGGGCTGGCATCATCGACGATCAGGATGTGCAGCCGGTCATCAATCTCCAGGATTGCGGGGATGAGGTGGACGATATTGTCGCGCTCTTTGTAGGTCGGGATAATAACCAGCGGCTTGTCTGGAAACATAGGTGATATCTTATCACGCTGAAAGCTGATCGCTGAACGCTTTCCCCTCAGTGATTCCGAATCAGCACGCGATGAATGAGTTTCATAATTTCGATACCCCCAGGATCCAATTCGGCCATCTTGCTTTCCGGCACAAGGGCAAAGACCCGGCGGGCTGAAAACCAGGCTGTCTTAAACTCCTGCCGCGTCATCACAAGCTTTGGCGCATCGGGGTATTTCATCCCGGGAATGAGCGCATAAGCGATTCCGTCACAGACCTCGACCGGCAAAGGTTCATAGAAGTTGATCGAGTTGGCCGATTCGTAGTCATCCAGGACCACGAGACGATCGCCGGGCCGTGCCTCCCGCGCAATCGCCATCGCGAACCTCTTGGAGGAGATCAGATCCTCGCAGATTCCAAAACTCCAGTGAATGGCGCCGCAAATTGCCATCATCACGGCTGAGACGCAGATCACGGCCTGAACCCTCCGGTGACGTGTCTCGAACCACAAAGCGGCAAAAAAACCGACTGCGATAAAAATGACCGCTGCCGCCGCGGGCTTGATCAGGTTGGATAGGGTCGCCTGAGGTATTTCCGCCATAATGCTGAAATCCGTCTCAGCAAGCCGGTCCGTGGGACCGGTTGATCCGGAGTGAATTCCATGTCCGGTCATGAACCAGACACTCACGCCGATTCCGATCAACAGGGCGGCAATTCCCAAAACAGCCAATCCGCGAAACGCCCACAGCACCCGCTTGCTTTGGCTCTTAGCCAGAGTACCTGCTATAAGCAGCGAGAGCGCCGGAAGCGCCGGAAAGGCGTAATGCTCCAATCTGTTTGAGATGGAGAAAAAACCCAGAATGACGCCGGCCCACGCCAATGCCAGTCTAAAAAGGGTACGCTGACGGGGGTCATCCGATTTGCGACTCTCGGCGATCGCCGCCGGCAGAAATGCCGTCCAGGGAAACAGCCAGACAAGGATGAGCGCCCAAAAGGTGAGAAGTGGAAGGGACCAGAGAACGGGTGGTTCGCGATGCCCGAAAAAGCGCAGGAATTGCTCGCCCACAAAGAAAAAATAGAGAAAACCGCTGTTCCGAACGGCTGCGAGCCAGTGCCAGGGCACCGTGAATGCAAGGAACAGAGTCAGGCCGGGCAACACGTGAAGCGTCCGCCACCTGGGCATCTCGCGCGAGAGAAGGAAAAAGACGACAACAATACCCAGTGGAAAAACAACGCCGATCAGGCTCTTGCACATCACGGCGCCTGCAGTCGCCGCATAGAAAAGCAAGGCCTTGCACCGGGAATGTCGGGGATCCAGATGCCAGTCGATAAATGCATACATCGCGAGAGCCACGAATAACACGAGCCAGATATCGTGGAGCGTCTCGCGCGTAAAAATGTACGTCCCCGTGGAGAAAGCGGTGCTCAGCCCGGCGATGAACGCCGTCCGTGCATCGGCGACCCGCCGGGCGATCAGCATGACTACCCAGACAAGTGCGATTACGGCAAGCGCCGTTGGAAGCCGAAGGGCAAACTCGTTGATTCCAAAGGCCTTGAAGCTGGCAGCCGTCAGCCAGTATAGAAGCGGCGGTTTTTCGAGAAACCGAACCCCATTCACATATGGCGTTACCCAATCACCGCTCTCGGCCATGCCTTTTGCAGCCTGGGCATAATATCCCTCGTCATAATCGATGACGCCGCGGTGCGTAGTCGAAACAAAATAAACAACCGCCGCAAGAACGATCGGCAACAGCATCATTCCCTTGTGCCAATGATTGCCCGGCTTCATTTCCTGCGTTTCTATAGGCGTCATGGGCTGGTACTATATCAAAACCATGGAAAAGAGACATGCTGATATAGAGAAGCTTGTAAGTCTTGTTGAGCGGCTGCGGGGCGAGAACGGGTGTCCCTGGGATAAGGAACAGACCCGTGAGACATTGAAACCCATGCTGATCGAGGAGGCTTACGAAGTACTTGACGCGCTTGATGCTGACGATCCGGCCGAGTTGAAAGAGGAATTGGGGGATTTGCTGTTCCAGGTTATTTTCCACGCCCAAATCGCTCGTGAGAAAAAGGAATTCGATCTCGCGGACGTCATTGACCGCTCCCACGAGAAGATGGTGCGCAGGCATCCTCATATTTTTGGGAATGCGGATCTTAAAACCGCCGGGGATGTGCTCAAGAACTGGGAAGACATCAAGGCGGCGGAAAAAGGGATCCAGTCGTCTTCACGTCCGGAATCCGAGAGGTCGCTCCTGGATGGGATCCCCTCCAAGCTGCCCGCCCTGCATCGAGCTCACCAGCTGACCGCCAAAGCCTCCAGGGTCGGCTTTGATTGGGCTCACCTGAAGGACATTCTGGCAAAAATGGCGGAAGAAACCTCAGAGCTGCTCGAGGCTCAGGCCAGGCGAGACTCCGCGCAGGTTGCGGATGAAGTGGGCGACCTGCTTTTCGTAGCGGCAAACGTTGCCCGTTTCCTGGGGATTGATCCGGAAACAGCGCTGGAGCGCAGCAACCGAAAATTCGAGCACCGTTTCCGGTACCTGGAATCGGCAATCAAGCGCCAGGGCCGCGAATTGAAGGACGCTTCGCTTGCCGAGATGGACGAGCTGTGGGAAGAAGCCAAAAAAAACGGTCGGTAGTCGACAGTAAGGCCGTTGAGGTTCAGCAGCCGCCGGCAGAAACCAACATCCAGCCGGCATGCAAGCTTGAAAAAAGCGAATTCAATACTGGGCAAAAACCGACAACCGACTGCTAGGTGACAATGTTAAAGTGCTCGATGTGGAGGGTCGGGTCGGCCTTTATGATGATGTCTCGCTTCAACACGTGCCGGATCTCGTTAATCACGATGGATTCCGACTCGCGCAAAGCCCGCGCGACATCCGGATGCACCCGCACCATTAATTCCGAACGCTCATCGACGAAATCACGCATTTTCTCAATTTCGTGGTAGATGCTGTAGCAGGTGGTGGCCACCGATTTTACCATTCCCGAACCTGTGCAGTATGGACACGGCTGGCAAAGAGTACGTTCCAGCGATTGCTTGACTCTCTTGCGGGTTATGGCCACGAGCCCGAACTCGTTGAACTCCAATATTTTGCTCGGCGCCTTATCCCGGGCGATCTCCTCGGACAACGCCTCCATCACGCGCTTGCGATTTTTGCGTTCGTCCATATCGATGAAATCAATCACGATGATCCCGCCAAGGTCCCTTAGCCGTATCTGGCGGACGATTTCCTTAACCGCTTCCAGGTTGGTCCGGGTGATGGTTTCCTCGAGGCTGTTGCCCCGCCCCACAAATTTGCCGGTATTTATGTCGATGCTGACCAGAGCTTCCGTCTGATTAATGACGATATAACCGCCGGACTTCAGCCAGATTTTCGGCAGGAGAAGCTTGTCAATTTCCGGTGTGATCCCGTATTCATCGAAAATATAGTTTTCCTTCGTATAAAGCTTGACCCGGTGAACAAGATTCGGAAAGATCTTGTCGACGAACTCCACGATCCGCTGGTACTCCACTTCGTCGTCGACCCGTATAGCGGCAAATTCAAAAGAGAACTGGTCGCGCAGCAGCCGTTGAACCAGGTTCATTTCGGCATGAACCAAAGCCGGGGCGGAGACTCTCTCCGCTTTCGTTCGCATGTCTTCCCAAAGTCTGACAAGAAAATCCAAATCGCTGACCAGATCCTCTTCGCTGTGTTCTTCGGCGGCCGTTCGCACAATCACTCCGCCCGGGAAACGATCCCGATGCTTCAGAATAATATCCTTCAGCCTTATCCGCTCAGTATCGGAACCGATTTTCCGGGATACGCCTACGTGCTCCACCGTAGGCATATAAACAAGGTAACGGCCGGGCAGGGCGATGTGGCTGGTCACCCGAGCTCCCTTTTTGCCGATCGGTTCTTTGGCCACCTGCACCAATACCTCTTGTCCTTCCCTCAGCATGTCGTCTATGGACTGGTGTTCTGCCCGACTCGTATGGCGGGCGGCCGTGTAGCGTTTCCTCCGTGCGGCGACTCCCCGGCGGCGAGCGAATCCTGCCTTCGAATTTTCCTGGTCAGCCGCAAACGGCAGGTTTTCGCCGTCATCCCTTATCGAAGCGGAATCCAGTGACTGGGTCTCGGGTAACTCCGGGTGCTCCGGCGCCGCATCTTCTTCCGGGAACGGAACGGCCTTTTCAGGCTCAAGGGTCTCAAACGGGAGTTCCGGAGCAGCCGATACAGGCGGTTCGGGGATATCGGCAGGCGTATAGAGAGCATCGGACTCGAGGTGAGACTCCACCTCGCGTTCGGTTTCAGCGCTTATATCCCAGTGCTCCGGAGGAGAATCGGATTCCTCGGCCACGGGACGCACAGCGGGCACACGGGCTGCATCCGCGCGCTCTTTTCGCTCCCGCCAGCGGCTCCTCTCAGACTTGCGGTCCCGCCGCGGCTGCGGTCGTTCCTGCACTTCCGGATCCGACAGGGCAGTGACTTGTTCTTCGACCGCCGTGAAAACCTCGTCGGACTCCTCACTTTCCTCCACGAAGTCGGAAACGTAAAGGAAAGCATCCTTTTCGAGGCCAATGTTGACAAAGGCGGACTGCATTCCGGGAAGGACTTTGGTTACTTTCCCTTTATAGGTATTTGCCAGGATGCCGCGGTTTCGGTTCCTCTCAATATAGAGTTCGGCCAGCTGGTCGTCTTCCAGGATAGCGACCTTCGTTTCCAGCGCTGTACTGGAAACGATCATCTCTTTGATCATTGAATGCTCCAATTTATCTGGACCGGGCGCAAGCGAAGGAGAGAAAAGCGGGACCCTGCGGCTTTACCTGCAGGCCTTTCCTGATCAATGATTCGAACGATCAAAAAATTAGTAAACCCGCTTACGGGAACAACTTTGGGAACGAGGCATCTATTGTGATGCGATCTCTTTATGTCCCGAATAAATCCAATCCGTTTGATGACTGTTACTCGATCAATTCGAGTCGCGACCGGTCATTTTTATTTTTCAACAGCTCTGTTCCAGAGCTTGATATCTCGTCGTAATACTTCCGCCCTCTTCGCCAGTCTGGCCCAAACCAGTTATGGTAAATGGGTTATTGGTCGAATGCAAGACTCTCCATCGCGGATTGCTGATTGGAAAGCCTAGTGAAATCGGGCAATGTCCACTTTTTCTCGAATCCACCGATTCACGCAGAAATCCGCTCGAATACCGATCGGAGATCCACAATCCGAAATCGTTAATTGACGTAGCGCCGCATCCGGATCCCCATGCAGAGGCCCATGGCTGCAAAATAGGAGACCAACGAGGATCCTCCAGCACTCACAAAAGGAAGTGGAATTCCGATAATTGGGACTAGTCCCTCCACCATTCCGATGTTGATCACCATATGGAAGAGCAGCACCGCCAATACTCCCATCACGATCATAGAGCCAAGCTTATCTTTGGACTCGCGAGCTGTCCGAAATAGCCTCAGTGCAACGAAAAGGAAAAGGCCCAAGACGACCATGCTCCCCACGAATCCCTTTTCCTCGGCAAAGACCGCAAACACAAAATCAGTATGACGCGCCGGCAGAAACCCCAAATGTCCTTGAGACCCCTGTTTGAATCCTTTGCCCAAAAACCTGCCCGAACCGATCGCTATTTCGGATTGGATCGTCTGGTAACCCAAGCGATGTGCGTCGCCTTCGGGATTGAATACCGTCTCTATCCGTCCTTGCCGGTACCCGCGCATCAGAAACCATGCAATCGGAGCGGCGGCTACAGCGATCATGAGCAAAACGATCAAATGCTTCTTTGTAATGCCGGCCAAACAGGAAAGAACGGCAAAAATTGGGAAGAACGTGATCGCGGTTCCCAGGTCTCCCTGAAACATCACCATGAGTGCAGGCACAAAGACGATGGCACCACCGATAAACAACTCCCGGATTCCAAGGTGATCCCGATCGAGCTCGGAGTAGTATTTGGCCAGGGCGATGACTACCAGTATTTTCATGAGTTCGGACGGCTGGAAACGGAATACCCCCACGTCAATCCAGCTTTTGTTGCTGTGGATGCTGCGGCCGACCATTAGGACAAGCCCCAGTACCGCCATGCCGACGATATAAACAAAGGTAATGAAGTCGGAGAAAAGATGGTAGTCGAAATAACAAACCGTGAGGAAGACAAGCAGCCCGCAGCAGACGTAGATGATCTGTTTGCCGAAATAGGAGTTCAGGCTTGTTCCATCGGTCGTGCTCCAGATGGAGACAACCCCTGCTCCCGAAAGCGCAAGAAGTGCCAGGAACCAAAGCCAGTCGAAACTGAGAATGAGCCGCTGATCTACTTTGATCATAGTTGGCCTGAGGCCGCCGTGTTCCCCTTGTCCGCTTTTCCTCTTTCGGGGACACGATCCGATGTCGTTATTTTAGGACGGTGTTTCTCAAAATAGGCGCTGAAAACCTGTTTCGCCAGAGGCGCGGCGGCGATACCTCCCATTCCCCCGTGCTCGATGAAAACAACAACTGCAATCTCAGGATCATCCCTGCTCCCGAAACCTGCAAACCAGGAATGGTCTTCAATGTCCTCCCGTTTCGCCAGCTGTTTGTTTTCGTTGCTGATCAATTGAACGGTCCCGGTTTTCCCACAAATATCCTGGCCGGGGATTGCGGCACTGTGTCCGGTTCCCCCGCTGTTGACGCTTTCCCACATTCCCTCGCGGATTCTACGCGCGCGTTCCTCCCCAATTGGAATGTGACGCACGGCCCATGTCAAGTCGCTGCTGGGAAGTTTCTCCGCCTTTAGAAGAACATGCGGCGTTGTGAGCAGTCCTCCTGTGGCTATGGCGCTCACCGCCCGGAGGATTTGCAGAGGGGTTGTGCTGACCGCGCCTTGGCCGATGGAGACAGAAATGGTTTCGCCCTGGTACCAATTCGCGTGCCGCACCTGTTTTTTCCATTCCGGGCTCGGCATGACGCCGCTTCTTTCACCCGGCAGATCGACCCCTGTTCGCTCGCCCAGTCCAAGGGCATGCGCATGCTCCGCGATTTTTGAAATTCCGAGTCTTTTGCCCAATTCGTAAAAAAATATGTTGCACGATTTCGCAATCGCCTGCTCTAGATGAATGGTTCCGTGTCCTTTCTTGTCGTGGCAGTGGAAGACCCGGCCGTAATAGGTCGCAGAGCCCCTGCAGGTAACAGCGGGATC
>Ga0326727_10011061_pt1 | contig 21192 bp, 18 predicted proteins | sample MB2enrmetagenome_FD_207643 | JGI IMG/M metagenome (GOLD analysis project Ga0326727, IMG submission 207643) | Lab enriched peat soil microbial communities from McLean, Ithaca, NY, United States - MB29MY | ecosystem: Environmental > Terrestrial > Soil > Wetlands > Peat | place: USA: New York...
TCACCGTCGGAATGCCGAGTTTTCTCACGCCTCCTCCGTCCGGCTTCGGGATTTCCACCCGCCTCACCGGCTGCGGCTTATAGGTCCCGCTCAACAACTGTTCCCGTATGGTTGGCCAATGCTGTTTCAGAAACCCTGGCAACTGCTGGACCGTCATCCGGTCCGCTCCAGCGCTCCCTTTGTTGGCTTTGAGCCGTGCTAATGCCTGCTTGCAGTTCTCCCGCTCGCAGACTTCTTCCATTAACTGTTCGCCGATGGCCGGGCTTTCTGTCCTACGCTTCGCCGCGGGCGATTCGGTCCCTTCGCCGAGATCCTCTGAGGCTTCACCCCGATCGTCTCCGCTGAAGGCCAACACCATTTGCTGGTCGCGCACAATGTCGCCACTGTGCGCTAGCTGGTTTTTCTGCCGCCTGTCGCTCATGAGTTGCGCCGCCTACTTGCCGCTCCCATCAACCCCTTGCGGGGACCGTTCGGGCCTTCATCGTTTTCACGACTACTACGCCCTCTGCTGACTTCTGCCGCACGGTCAGGCTGGATTGCTCCACCCTCAGTTCCGATTCCGGAACAACACGGCAGATCTCCCGTGGTAAGTTTGACCGCCTTCCGCACACAACCGCCGGATTTACAACCAGTGCCCTTGATGGATATGGACTTCGCGCTCGTCTGCCCGCTCGTCCGGCACCGTATGCCTCTTATCCGGTTCTTGTACATCGGCTCGTACGTTTGCTGCACGCTTCTTTCAGACCCCGCCTCACGACGACGCCCTTGCGTTTCGCTATGACTTCACCTCCATCAGGTTGCCAGAGGGACTTTCACCCTCAAGCTGTCAAACATGCACGGCACACAGACGGCGTGCACGGCCCTTTCCAGCGCCGGCGCCGCAGTCTGCCGCTGCCCCGCTGCTATTCACTGATTCGCACAGTAGCCTGAAACGCGATGTCGGACACGTGACCGCGACTGGATGATGGCTCGAACCGGACGTGATGTCCAACTTCCAGGTGTCCACGCGGAAAATTCTGCCGACGGAAAATGCCAGCCGGTTGCGCTGGCGGGAGAGCGCTGGCTGGTAGCAGGAACTATCGGACCGAAACAAAAGCCGTGGCTGGGCGCCGGAGTTCAGGGGCAACACCCAAAGGCTGGCGATGTCGTCCTTGACACGGTTGTTTTCGCTAGTTGCGTGCTGGCACAGCAGTCGGATTGGATCGCGGCGGGCAATCGCGCGTTGGATAAAGGAAGCCCGGAAGAAGCGGCGGCTGATTATGCGAAGGCGCTGGATGTGCATGTCCGTGCCGGAGAATCGGCCGAGGATCTGTTGCACTTGCGGGTGACGCTGGCGACGGCATACATGGAAGCGGGCGAGTATCGCGAGATGGAGGCGGTGTTGCAGGAGGCGCAGAAGACGGCTTGGCAGCTCACTGATGGAATATCGCGCGCCGAACTGCTGAATGCCTGGAGCGCGCTGCATTTGAAGCTGGGCCAATTAGCGGCAGCGGAAGCGGAGTTGCAGGAAGCGCGGCGAATTGTGCTGAAGCTACAGGAGCCGGGGGATCTCCTGCCGACGGTATTGCACAATCTGGCGGCGGTCGAGATGCGCATGGGACGGTACCAAGAAGCGCTGAGCCATGAGCAGGAGGCGATGGGCCGGCTGGAGAAGACGCTGGCCCCGGACCATCCTACGCTGATTCGAGGTTGGGCGAGTCTGGCATCGCTCCAGTACCTGATGGGGCGGCCGCAGGAGGCGAAGGCATCGCTCGATCGTGCAATTGCTTCTGCTGAAAAGACCTATGGAGCGTCCCAGGTGTTTTTGGCTGATCTGCTGGAAAGCGACGCTGTGGCGCTAGTTTCGAAATAGAGCGCTAAGACGGGTACTCTTTCGCGCTCGCGGCGAGCGAGAGCAGGATCTTGCGGTCCGGCACGGAACGCCGCAGCAACTCAATTTCATCAGCGGCTGTAGTCAGCGGCAATGCTATCTGGCCTCCCTGCGCGGCCGAGCGGCAGAAGGACATCATGATCTCGAAGCCCTTGTAGGCGCTGGCGAAGTTGCAAGGGTGCACGGCGCTATCGCGATCAAGCCAGTCAGCCATCTCCTGGATGTAGGGCGGCATGTCGAGGTCGTAGTTCATGGAGCCGCCGCCGGAGCAAGCACCGCTCTTGGTTACCGCGCGCCAGCCGCCGCCGGTGAGCACTTCGGCGAAACCATCGACGCCCTGTGCGCCGATACGGCATTTACGCCACCAGTAATCGACTTCAGGGACGTCGGGCGCACCGGCGCCGCATTCGATGACGCCGTGCACGCCGTTGGCGAAATGGATGAACCCGGCGATGTAGTCGGGCGAGGGATGAATGTCGGCCAGTTTGCCGCGACCGGCCGCTTGCGCGATCACCCACTCGGCTTCCTGCTCACCGTTGAACCAGCGCAGGTAGTCGACCAGGTGCGAGAGCATGTGCATCATCCAGCCGGTAGCCGTACCGTAGACGGTCTGGATGCGGCCGAGGGCGCCGCTCGCGACCAACTCGCCGACCTTCTGATAGTGTGTCCCGTAGCGGTGCTGGTGGCTCACCACGGCCTTGACTCCGCTTGCGGCCAGCAGATCGCGCACCTGAAAACCCTCGGTGCTGGTGAGCGCGACAGGCTTCTCCATGGCGATGAGTTGCGCGCCACTCTCGATGCCGATACGGACCATCGACGCGCGGATGTTGGGCAGCGTACAAAAACAGAAAACGTCGGGGCGAACCGACTTGGCCACTTCGGCCGCATCGGTTCCCTTCACCGCGACACCCAGCTTGGCAGCGGCATCATTCAGACGCGTCTGATCGATATCGCAGATGCCTGCCAATTCGAAACGGCTGTTGGCCTTAAAGGTGGTGGCATGGTGCATACCGCGCTTGCCCATGCCGACGACGACGACTCGGTATTTGTCCTTCACGCTTACCCCACCGTCCTGTCCCACTCAAGGATCCTCAAGATGGTGTAGTCGATCTCCTCGGCGGTGAGCTCGGGGAACATCGGCAGTGAGATGCAGCAGCCAGCGTTGCGCTCCGCGTTGGGAATTGGGCCCACGATGCGAGCGCCCTTGCCCCACGGATAGCCTTCCTGCTGATGGATGGCGATGTCGTAGTGGCACTTGGCGTCGACGCCGTTCTTATTCAGGAAATCGAGCAGGGGACGGCGATGCTCGGGGCTCTTGGTCTCGATCACGTAAAGATGAAACACGTGATAATAGCCGGGGACTTCGTAGGGCAGCGTGATGTTTCGAGCGTCCTTCAAACACGCGGAGTAACGGGCGGCGTGCTTGCGTCGTAGACTGTTCCATTCGTCGATGTGTTTCAGCTTGGCGCTGAGAATACCCGCGTGAAGGTCATCCAGGCGGCTGTTGAAACCGAAGCTGTGGCACGAGCGCTTTTCCGAGCCGTGATTGCGCAAACGGCGCACGTGGCGATCAACGTTTTCGTTATTGGTGACTACCGCGCCACCATCGCCGAAGGTGCCGAGATTTTTCTGAATGATGAAGCTGGTGCAAACTGCGTCACTCAGCTCGCCGATCTTGAAGCTGTCGCCACGCGAGCCGATGCCCTGCGCATTGTCTTCGATCACGAGGAGCTTATGCTTGTCGGCAATCTTGCGGATCGCTTTCATATCGGCGCACTGTCCGTAGAGATGGACAGGCACGATGGCTTTCGTTTTCGGCGTGATGGCCGCTTCAATTTTGGAAGGGTCGATGCAATTGGTTTTCGGATCGGAATCGACAAAGACGGCGGTGGCGCCGGCGATCCAGATGGCTTCCGCGGTTGCGAAGAACGTGTTGGGGTGAGTGATGCACTCGTCGCCAGGACCGATGCCGAGGGCCATGAACGAAAGCCACAGGGCATCGGTGCCGTTGCCGACGCCGATGGCGTACTTCATTCCGTGATAGGCGGCGAATTCCTTCTCGAAACGCTTCAGCATCGGCCCCATCACGTATTGGCCGCTTTCAAGGACTTCGTGGATGTTGGCGTCGATCTCTGACTTAATGTTGTGATACTGCTTGACGTGACCGTAGAAGGGCACAGTCATGGGGGTGGGTCTCCTTTTTTTTGTGGTGAACGGATTATTATATCAGGAGCGGGGTGGTGAAGGGGCGAGAGGAAGCGCAGCGCAACGAGCTCACCGTCTAGGACCTGTGATTAGCGCTATTGCATGTGATATCATTTGATTGAAACGAATTTGCGGCTGGTTCTTGATACTGATGTCGTCGTGGCGGGATTCCGCAGTGACCGGGGCGCTTCTCGGCAGATCTTGCTGGCGGCTCTGGAACGCCAATTTGTGATTCTGGTGTCGGTTCCGCTGATGCTTGAATACGAGAGTGTACTAACTCGGCCAGAGCAAATGAGCGAGACCGGCCTGACCGCAGAGGAAACGGACGCCGTACTCGATGCTTTGTCGGCAGTGATTGAACCCGTCCAGTTGCGATTTCTTTGGCGACCGAAGTTGAAAGACCCGACTGATGAGATGGTGTTAGAAACAGCGTTCAACGGGCATGCGGATTGTCTTGTCACCTTCAACACGCGGCATCTCAAAGAGGCCGCAGGAGAGTTGGGCGTGCGCGTCGCCACTCCGGGAGAAATCTGGCGTGAAATGCGAGGAGGTAAAAGTGAGACGAAGTAATGTAGCTCTGCGACTGCAGACTTCCCTTCTGGAAGAAGCGCGGCGCGTCGCGGAATCCGAGGGAGTCGCACTCAACCAGTTGATCAACGTCGCGGTCGCAGAAAAGCTGTCTGCCTTGCGCACCGACGATTATTTCCGCGAGCGCGCGGGACGGGCGAATTTCACGAAAGCAAAACGGATACTGAAACGCGCGGGGCGGGGCAAAGCGACTGTACCGGGTGACGAGATTCAGCTACCAACTGCCGCAGGCGACGCGACGAAGCGGTAGCCTACACCGCGCACGGTCAATAAATGCCGGGGGCGCGTGGGGTCGTCTTCAATGTAGCGGCGCAGACGCACAATGAAATTGTCGATGGCGCGCGTGTCTGTGTCTTCGTGCAGGCCCCAGACTTCTTCGAGCATGGTTTTGCGGGACACGGGCTTACCCTCACGTTGAATCAGGTAGCGAAGCAGGTTGGCTTCCATCAGCGTCAGGGGGAAGGTCTGATCGCGAACGCGAAGTTCCAAGCGATCGAAATGCACCGCCTTGTCGCCGAACGTGAACGTGTCAGTGGACTCCGCAGGAGCGGCGTGGTTTGCGTGATTCAAGGACACGCGCATCCACTCGTGCCGGCGGAGCAGACCGCGAATGCGGGCGATCAGAATCGACAGTTCGAAAGGCTTGGTGAGGTAGTCGTCGGCTCCGACCGCGAAGCCGCGCAGCACATCTTCGGGATGGCCGCGAGCGGTCAGCATCAGGGTGGGAATGAACTTGCCGGCGTGACGCAGTTCGGACATCACCGCAAAGCCATCCTTGCCGGGCAGCATGACGTCCAGAACTACGACATCGAACGGGGACAAATGGGTCATCAGGAGATCGAGCGCGGCCTCACCCGTCTCGACCACTAGCACCTGATAGCCTTCGGCCTCCAGGTTGAAACGCAGGCCTTCGGCGAGGTGCCGCTCGTCTTCTACTACCAGCACACGGCTCATTTGACGATGGGGAGTTGCAGCACAAACGTGCTGCCGCGTCCCGGTCCTTCGCTTTCCGCCCAAGCGCGGCCGCCGTGCCGCTTGGCCACGGACCGGACAATGTAGAGACCCAGACCGATGCCCTTTACGCGCGTGGCCAAGGAACCGGGCGCGCGATAGAAACGCCTGAAAATACGCTTCAGCTCAGTCTTGGGGATGCCCACGCCCTGATCTGTTACGCGCAGCGACACGTACTTGCCGTCTACCTTGGCCGTCTCCACACTAATCCTCAAGTCGCTTCCTGAGTACTTAACCGCGTTTTCGATGAGGTTCGAAACGGCGGCGCGCACTTCGTCGATATCACCCAGAATAGTAATAGGCGGACCCGGATGGTATTCGAGCGACTCCGGGGAGATGTCGAGGAGCGTCCGGGCGCGCGCCAGGCATTCCTCGACGACTTCTCTGAGATCGATCGGCACGACGTGAAGCTTACGGCCGGCGGCCCCGGCGCGCCCGGTGCGCAAGACCTGTTCGATGGTGTTGAGCAGGCGGCCGCTTTCATCCAGCATGATGCGGTAGAACTCTTTGCGTTTGGTCTCGTCGACGTCGCGTGTCTGCAGCGTCTCGAGATAGAGCCGGATGGCGGCAACAGGAGTCTTCAACTCGTGCGTGACCGCGTTGATGAAGGCATCATGCTGCTCATTTCGCCGGATTTCGCGCACCAGAAAGATGGTGTTCAGCACGACGCCGGCGATGATCATGGCCAGCAGCAACACGCCCAGAAACAGCAAGATGCCGCTACGCCAGTTGAGCACCACCCAACCGATGTAGAGAAGGAGAATGACCGAGATGAGGCAGGCGCCGAGCGCGATAAACAACGCGACCGACTTCCGCCGCCCGGCAACTACCATGAATACAGCTTATGCCGAAGAGGGCCGCGCGTGCGCGACGGCTGCGAGAACGGGACTACGCGGCTTCGCGCTCGACCAGTTTGGTGGTGACTTTCGCCACTTGTACGGACTTGGCAATGCCGAGGTATTTCAGGAGCTTGATCTGGATCCAAGACGGATCGAACTCGTACCACGCGAGACCATGACGGGCTGATGTCGGGTGAGCGTGGTGATTGTTATGCCAGCCTTCGCCGAAGGTAATGAGCGCGACCCACCAGGTGTTACGGGAGTCATCGCGCGTGGCGAACCGGCGCCGGCCCCACATATGAGTGGCGGAATTCACGAGCCATGTGGCATGGAGACCGAAGACCACGCGAACGAGTACGCCCCACAGCATCAAGGGAAGGCCGCCAATGGCGAACAGCAGGCCAGCGAGCACTACGCTGGGCAGCCAGTGGTAATTGTTCAGCCAAACGTAGAAGCGGTCCTTGGAGAGATCGGGTGCATATTTCGCCATCGCCCGTGTATTGTTGTGCAGGGTTTCTCCGGTAAGCAGCCAGCCGGCATGGGCCCACCAGCCGCCATCGCGGGGAGAGTGCGGGTCACCGGGGAGATCAGAATACTGGTGGTGAACGCGATGCACTGCAACCCAACTTATCGGACCGCCTTCGAGCGTCAATGCGCCGCAGACAGCAAAGAAATACTCCAGCGCCGTAGGCACTTTATAGGAGCGATGGGTGTGCAGGCGATGGTAACCCATGCTGATTCCGAGGCCTGTGGTCAGCCAATATAAGACAACCGTGATGGCGAACAATTTCCAGGTGAAAAAGAACAGGCCGGCGATCGCGCCGATGTGGAGAAGCGACATGATAATGCAGTTGGGCCAGTTGATCCTGTCGCTGGTCGATTTTCCGAAATCGTTGAGGTCCACTGAAATTCCCGTGGGTATTGGGGGCACAGTCTCAAGCTAACAGGGAATCCCAGAGCCATTTGTAAGAGTTGTGTAATTTCAGGAGATACAGAGAGGTAGACCGGCCGGAGAGGCGGAGATAACGAAAAGGAAGCACCCGGACGGAGTGGGGTACTATTTCTGAGAGGATTGAGCCGACTGCCATGCCTTGCTGCCTGATCATTGCCGTGCTGGCGTTTCCGCGCATCGTGCTGGTGTGCATGTTCTTGTTCTCGCATTACTTGGAGCGAGCGTATCACGGGCTGATTCTGCCCATCATAGGGTTCATTTTCCTCCCATTGACAACGATCACTTACGCGTGGCTGATGAATACGCATCGGCCGATCGAGGGTGTCAATCTGCTGATTTTGATTGTTGCCGTGGTGGTAGATGCAGGTGGAATCGGAGGGGGAGCATTTCGGAAGAGGGGGTGATATGGCCCTTACCCACTCGTGCTTTGTTCCCGCGCGGCGGCCGTGGCTAACTCATCGGCACGGTTGTTGTCGTCGTGCGAGGCATGGCCTTTGGTCCAGGTCCAGGTGGTCTTGTGGCGGGCGGTTTCGGCATCGAGGGCACGCCAGAGGTCGCCATTCAGCACGGGTTTCTTATCGCTCTTGATCCAGTTCTTGCGCTTCCAGCCGTGGATCCACTGGGTGATGCCGTTCTTCACATATTCCGAATCGGTCACGACCTCCACTTCGCAGGATTCCTTGATGGCGCGCAACCCTTCGATAGCGGCGGTCAATTCCATGCGGTTGTTGGTCGTGTGCGGGGCGGAGCCGAACATTTCGCGCGTGTGCCCGTTGTAGCGCAGGATCGCGGCCCAACCGCCTGGACCGGGGTTGCCGAGGCAGGCCCCGTCCGTGATGAGTTGGATTTTTTTCACGAAATCAAAGCCGGTTCGGCTTCGCGATGGAAGAATGCATCAACGCGATCGAGAATCTCCTGCGCTTCGTGGGCGTGATAGACCTCGGCACGGAGCTTGGAGCCGTTGCGGATACCGTGGGTGAAGTAGGTCGCAAATTGCTTCATCTTGCCGACGATGTCGGGCTCGTCGCGCTTAATCAGCATAAAGTAATAAGTGCGCATCATTTCGTAGCGGTCGTTGTGCGTCGGTTGTTCATAGCAGCCGGTGGCAAGATACTGCTCGATCTGGCGGAAGATCCAGGGATTCGACGACGCCGCCCGGCCGATCATGATGGCGTCGCAGCCGGTTTCACGCACCATGCGGAGGGCGTCTTCGGGCGTCACGATGTCGCCGTTGCCAATCACTGGAATCTTGACCGCGGCTTTCACTTCGGCGATGCGCGTCCAGTCAGCTTTGCCGGCATAGCCCTGCTCGCGTGTCCGCGGGTGGAGGGCGATGGCTTGCAGACCGCAGTCTTCGGCGAGGCGAGCCATCTTCACGGCGACGAGTTCCTCGTCATTCCAGCCAGCGCGAAATTTCATGGTGAAGGGAATCTGAATCGCCGCACGCACGGCACGTAAGAGGCGCTCAACCAGAGGTAGGTCGCGGAGGAGTCCCGAGCCGCCGTTGCATTTCACGACTTTGTTCACCGGACAGCCGAAGTTGATGTCGAGGATGTCGAAACCGAGGTCCTGGCAGACGCGCGCGGCGTCGGCCATCACAGTGGGGTCGGCGCCAAAAAGCTGTGCGGAAATGGGGTGTTCTTCGGGCTCGAACGCCAGATACTTCAGCGTACGCGTGGGCCTGCGCGAGCGCAGGGAGGCGCTGATGCCGTGGGAACTGGTGAACTCGGTCATGATGAGCCCACACCCGCCGAGCGAGCGGATGAAGCGGCGAAACACGGTATCGGTGACGCCGGCCATGGGCGCGAGCACGGTCGCCTGCGCAATGCGCACGCTTCCGATGTCGAAACTGGAGGGGAAACTTGTCATCGGGCCCTGGGTTTTCTATATTTTAGCGGGTAGGACGGTAGAAACGGAAGCGGCGCGGCGCGCGTCTGGGTGGTTAAGGACTGTTGCAACTGATAGGGAGGAAAGCATGAAGCCGCTTCAAGTCGCGATTCTGGTGGCGGTCTCGGCGGTGGCCGGCGGGCTGTTCATGAAGTGGCAGATCAGCCGCAACATGGCGCAGGTGACGGCGGCGGCACCTGCGGCACAGCCTGCTCAACCAGCGCCGGTGCAGCCCGTCGCGGTGCCATCCCCGTCGGCGAAAACGCCAAATCCCTCACCTGTTATCGAGCCGAAGGTCTTGAAGGCCAGCGAAAGACCGCGTGAAGTTCGCAAGGCTCATCGAGCTCAGCCGGTAATGATGGCGCGGAATGAAGAACCCGCTGTGGAGGCACCCCCTCCAGTCGCGTCGCCGGAGCCTGCGGTTGCTCCGCCGCCACAGGAAGCAGCAGCGCCCGCCCAGATCCAGCAACCGGACACGCCACAGCAGCCGGAACCGATCGTGGCTGCCCCGGCACCTCAGCCTCCGCCACCTCAACAAGTGACACTCAAGGCGGGTATGCTGATTCCCGTCCGCACGGTGGAACGGTTGTCGAGCGATCGCAACTCGGCTGGCGACGGATTTACCGCGACGCTGGATCAGCCTCTCGTCGTCGATGGCTGGGTAATCGCTGAACGGGGTGCGCGACTCGAGGGCAAGGTGGTAGATGCGCAGCGGGCGGGCGTCGGGAACGGAAGATCGGGCCTGACGATCGTCTTGACGCAGTTGAAAACCTCGGACGGGCAGCGTATCGCAATTGAAACGGAGACGTTTGAGAAGCACGCAGTGGCTTCAACGGGTGAAACCGCAGGGAAAGTGATGGCGGGTACTGCGCTCGGCGCCGCCATAGGCGCAATAGCAGGCGGCGGCAAGGGAGCCGGCATCGGAGCGGCAGTGGGCACCGCGGCCGGAGCAGGGGGTGCAGCGGCAACCCGAAACAAGACGGTCTCCTTGCCGGCCGAGACCCGAATCGATTTCCGGCTAAGGAATTCGATCACAATTACCGAGCGGCGAGGGGCCAAGAGCTAGCGGGCGACAGGTTAGTCGCCCGTATTTATTACCGTCTCGCCCCGAAGTGATGCCAACGGCCATCCACGCCGTAGCCGACGCGACCGCCGTAGAACCCTCCGACTACCACCGCAGGCCCGGGATATCCGTAGCCATATCCGTAGTAAGGGTATGGGTAACCACCATAACCGTAAGCAGTCGGATACGGGTAGCCGTACGCGTATGGAGAGCCATAATAGTAGGGATCATAGTAGCCGTAATACCAGGGCGCAAAGCCTAAGCCGAACCCCCAGCCACCGTATCCCCAGCCGCGATAACCGCCGTAACCGTAGCCGCCGCGAAAACCGTAGCCACCACCGTACCCGCCACGAAAACCGCCGCCACCATACCCTCGGCCGACGCTGGCAACATGGCCACCACCTCCGAAGCCGTGTCCGCCGCCTCCGCCGTGAACCGCCGCGCGGGCCTGAATGCCAAGCCCAGTAGCCAACAGCAACCACAGAGCCAAAGTGATTGTTTTCCGCATAGATTCTACCCACTGATTAGACTAGCGCTATTCAGAGATGGTTTCATCGGTGGTGCGCTATAATCCGCCGAGCAAGGTCCAATGAAAATGCGTGTTTTACGCCGGATGGTGACATGCAGTATCCTCGGGGGCGCCATTATGCAATCGGCTGATCTGCCGGCTACACCTAAGAAGCCAGTGACGGATTCTTACCACGGCGTGAAGGTGGTGGACGACTACCGCTGGCTCGAAGATTTCGGCGATCCGGCGGTACGCGCGTGGGCTGACGCCGAAAATCGGCACGCCCGCGCCTACCTCGACGAGCTGCCGGCGCGGGCGGCGCTCTATGAACAACTGAAGCGGCTGCGGAGCTATCCCTCGCCGCGGTACCGCTCGCTCACGTACCGTCGCGACGTTTTGTTCGCACTAAAACAGCAGCCGCCCAAAGAGCAGCCGCTACTGGTCACTCTGGCACCGCCCGACGATCCTGCGTCCGAGCACGTTGTGGTGGATCCCAACCAACTGGACGCTAAAGGGACGACGGCCATCGACTTCTACGTACCCTCCACTGACGGGAAGCTAGTGGCTGTTTCGCTCTCGAAAGGCGGTAGCGAGAGCGGCGACGTGCATGTTTTCGAGGTTGCGACCGGGAAGGCAATCGGGGATGTGATCCCGCGCGTGAATGGCGGCACGGCGGCAGGCAGCGTCGCCTGGAATGTCGATAGCTCAGGCTTCTACTACACGCGATATCCGCGGGGTACGGAACGCGCCGCGCCGGACATGGGCTTCTACCAGCAGGTTTACTTTCACCGGCTCGGCACACAGACGGGGCAAGACATGTACGCTCTGGGGAAGGATTTCCCGCGCATTGCCGAGATCGCTCTGGACTCCTCCGAGGACGGCCGTTGGGTTCTCGCAATGATGGCCAATGGCGATGGTGGCGAGTATGCTCATTACCTGCTTGGGCCGGGCGGCGAGTGGCGGCAGATTGCACGCCTGGCGGACCAAGTTACGCACGCCGAGTTCGGGCTCGACGGCCACCTGTATCTGCTGTCGAAGCAGAATGCGCCACGCGGCAAGATCCTGCGGCTGACTCTGGATGGCGGCGATCTGGCGGGTGCGCAACTCGTGGTGCCGGAGGGCAAGGCGGTAATCGAGAGCTTTCTACCGGCAGCCACGGTGCTCTACGTCAGCGAGCTGGCGGGCGGGCCGTCGCAGGTGCGCGTTTTTGATTTCGCTGGACATGAGCGCGGCAAGGTGCCGATTGAGGATGTTTCTTCGGTCGACGAGCTGGTGCGTCACAAAGGCGATGAACTGCTGTTTGAAAGCCAGTCGTATGTTACGCCGGCGGCTTGGTATCGATACGATCCAGCGTCAAGAAAGGTCACACCTACGGCGCTTCGGTACGAAGCCGCGGCGGATTATGGCGATGTGCAGGTGATCCGCGAGTTCGCAACATCAAAAGACGGCACGAAAGTTCCGCTGAACATAATCTCCCGTAAGGGGACGAAGCTCGACGGCAACAATCCGACGGTGCTCTACGGTTACGGTGGCTTCGACGTGAGTTTGACACCGGCATTCACCGTGCGGCTGCGGCCGCTTCTCGACCACGGATTCATTTACGTCATCGCCAACCTTCGTGGAGGTGGCGAATTCGGTGAAGAGTGGCACCACGCCGGCAATCTCACGCGCAAACAGAATGTCTTTGACGACTTTGCGGCGGCGGCGCGCTATTTGATCGACCACAAGTACACCAATCCGGCGAGGCTCGCTATCGAAGGCGGCAGCAACGGCGGATTACTCATGGGTGCGGCGCTGACGCAGCATCCGGAACTGTTCCGGGCCGTGGTTTCTTACGTGGGACTCTACGACATGCTGCGCGTTGAGCTGCATCCGAACGGAGCGTTCAACGTCACAGAGTTCGGCACCGTGAAGGAGCCCGATCAGTTCCGCGCCCTCTACGCGTACTCGCCCTATCATCACGTGGTGGATGGAACGCAATATCCGGCGGTGCTGTTCCTGACCGGAGACAATGACCCACGCGTGGACCCGGCGAATTCCCGCAAGATGACAGCGCGCTTACAAGCCAGCGGCACCAAGCAACCCATTTTCTTGCGCACCAGCAGCAGTTCCGGTCACGGCATCGGGACCGCCTTGAGCGAGCAGATCGCCGAAGACGCGGACGTGTTTGCGTTTTTGTTTGAGCAGTTAGCGGTGAAGTAAGACACGAGTCGGCCGCGGCTGATTTCCTACCTCTGATTCGCCTTCAGCACCTTCTTCCGCAGCCGTATCGACTGCGGCGTCACCTCGACGAACTCGTCGTCGCGAATGAATTCGATGGCTTGCTCTAGGTTCAGGATGCGCGGCGGCACCAGGCGGATGGCTTCGTCGGCGGTCGAGGCGCGCATGTTGGTGAGTTTCTTCTCCTTGACGATGTTGACGTCCAGGTCATTGTCGCGGGCGTTCTCGCCGATGATCATGCCCTCGTAAACTTCCGTCCCCGGCATCACGAATATCTCGCCGCGCTCTTGCAGATTGAAAATGGCGTGGCCGGTGGCTTTGCCGGCGCGGTCGGCGACAAGGGATCCCGTAGGCCGCGTTGGGATGTCGCCCTGCCACTCTATGTAGCCGTGGAACAGGCTGTTCATAATCGCGGTGCCGCGCGTGTCGGTGAGGATCTCGCTGCGCAGGCCGATCAGCCCGCGCGAGGGCACGTGAAACTCCAGCCGCACGCGTCCCGAACCGTGGTTCACCATTTTAGTCATTTTGCCTTTCCGTGAACCGAGCTTCTCAATCACCACGCCGAGGAATGACTCGGGGCAATCGATCACCAGCAGCTCGACTGGCTCGTGCACTTTCCCGTTCACGGTGCGCGTCAGGATTTGCGGCTTGCCCACCATCAGTTCGTAGCCTTCGCGCCGCATCATCTCGATCAGGATGGCGAGTTGCAGCTCGCCGCGGCCCATGACTTTGAACGCGTCCGGACCGCCCGCTTCCTCGACGCGGATTGAGACATTGGTGAGCAGTTCCTTGTCGAGCCGGTCGCGCAGATTGCGCGACGTTACGTAGGTTCCCTCGCGGCCACCGAAGGGCGAGGTGTTAACGGTGAACGTCATGGCGATCGTCGGCTCATCGATGTGGATCTTGGGAAGGGGCTGCGGATTTTCGGCGCTGGTTACGGTCTCGCCGATGGTGATTCCCTCCACGCCGGCGATGGCGAGCAATTCGCCCGGATGGCCTTCAGTTTCGTCAACGCGCTTGAGCCCCTCGAACGAATAGAGTTTGGTAATGCGCGTCTTTTGCAGCGTGCCGTCCAGCTTCACAATGCCCACGTCGTCGCCGTACTTCAACGTGCCCTGGAAGACGCGGCCAATGGCGAGCCGGCCGAGGTAATCGCTGTAATCGAGATTCGCCACCAGCATCTGCAAAGTAGCCTCAGGATCGCCCGGCGCCGGTGGAATGTGTTTCACAATGGCATCGAACAGCGGTTGCAAGTTCTCGGCGTTGTCCTCCATCGCGGCCTTGGCGATGCCCGCCTTGGCGTTGCTGTAGAGCACGGGGAAACCGAGCTGGTCCTCAGTGGCATCGAGATCGATAAACAGATCGTAGATCTCGTTCAACACTTCCGGAACGCGGGCATCCGGGCGGTCGATCTTGTTGATCACGACGATGGGCGGCAGCTTGGCTTCGAGCGCTTTCATGAGCACGTATCGCGTTTGCGGTAACGGGCCTTCACTCGCGTCGACCAGCAGCATCACGCCATCGACGATTTTGAGCGCGCGCTCGACTTCGCCGCCGAAATCGCTATGGCCGGGCGTGTCGACAATATTGATCTTGACACCGTGGTAACGCACGCCCGTGATTTTGGCGAGGATGGTGATGCCGCGCTCGCGTTCGAGTTCATTGGAATCCATCACGCGCTCGACGAGGGCTTCGTTTTTACGGAAGATGCCACTCTGTTGCAACATGGCATCGACCAGCGTGGTTTTACCGTGGTCGACATGGGCGATGATGGCGATGTTGCGAATGTTTTCGTTGTTATTCTTCATGGATCACTTCGATTGGATTGAGTCGCGCCGCAGCGCGCGCGGGAAAAATTCCCGCTAATACGGTGGCTAGCAGTACAAGCGCCGAGGCGCCTGCCAGCAGAACCAGGGGAGGATGAAACTGGATGGTCCACCCGAAGCTCTGTTTGTTGATGACATAGATCAGGACGAGCGATAGGGCAAAGCCCAGCGCCAGGCCGAGCAGATTTGCCGCGACGCCTAGAAAACCAGCTTCGAGAACGATCATGCGGCGTATCTGCGCCGGAGCGGCGCCGAGGTAGCGGAGCAATCCGAACTCGCGGCGGCGATCTAGCACCAGGGCCAGCAGTGAATTCGCGGCGCCCAGCATAGCCACGGCGATGGCGACGGCTTCGAGCGCGTAGGTGATGGCGAACGTGCGGTCGAAGACGGTAACTGCGTTCTGCCGCAACGCGCTGTTCGGCGCCACGACCACACGATAGTTCGCCAGGCGCGCCTCCACTGCATGGCGCACTCCGGTGGCGTCGGCATCCTTGCGCACATAGATCGCAAGATTGGTGACAGGCTGGTTGGGAAGATACTTGAGCAGCGTCGAGCGGTCGAAGATCACCCAGCCGCGCTCGCTGGAATAGTCGTAATAGACACCGGCCACGGTCACGCGCACCGTGCGGGCTCCCAGCGGCAACTGCACGATATCGCCCACGCGCACGTTGTGCTCGTTAGCGAACGGTTCACTGACGATCACGCGATCCTGGTTAGCGAGGGAGTGAAGGATCGTCTCTCGATCCTCACCCGGCAGGAATCGCAGGCGGCCATAGCGGAGGACGATCGCCGAGTCGCCTGCTCCAAGCGAGACACGCTGGCCCTCATAATCCATTTCGAGCGCATGAAAGACATCGATCGCCTCCACGCCGGGAATGGCGGAAACCGCGGCGGCGACGCCGGTGGGCAATGCAGGATGCTCGCCTGCGCCCGTTCTTCCCGCCGGCCTTACGTAAAGATCGGCGCGAAGCTGCGTGTCGAGCCAGACGATCACGGTTTCGCGAAAACTTCCCACCATAATGCCGACGCTGACCATCATGGCTATGGCGGTGGAGAGCGCGCCCACGATCACCGAGGTTCGGGCCAGCGCCGCCGCTAATCCGCGTACCGCGAGCAGACCTTCCGGACCGAACAATGCTTGCGCCGCATTTCGCGTTACTGCCGCGAGACCGGTAATCGTTGCCGGGGCAGCCAACGCCATTGCCGCAATCGCGAGCAGCGTGGCGGCGTAACCCGCGATCGGTTTTCCCTCCAGCGGGCCGGCTTGCGCTACGGCCATGGCCAAGGCGCCAAGCATCATGGCCCAGAACAGATTCCGCCAAGCGTGCGTTCGCGTATAATGTTCCCGCGCGGCACGCGCCATGGCCTCCACCGGCGTCACCCCCATGGCCTCCCGCGCGGGCGCGAGCGCCGAGGCGAGTGCCACCAATGTTCCGGCGATTATGGCCGTGATCACCGCTGGAAACCCGACAGTGATCGGCGCCGGCCGGCTGCTGACGTATAGCGAGTTCACAGTGTCGGCGATTAAGCCAACTGCTGCCGCCGCCATCAATCTGCCCAACACAATTCCAAACAGGGAGCCCGCCAGCCCGAATAGCAACGCCTCGCCCAGGAACAGCCAGAACACCCAGCGGCGGCTCGCTCCCAGTGCACGCAGCACGCCGATTTCCGGACGCCGCCGCACCACGCTCACCGAAATCGTGTTGTAGATCAAGAACGCACACACCACGAGCGAAATATAGCTGAGCACGCGAAGGTTCCAGCGAAACGCGCGCAACATGCGCTGGTTCTCTTCACTGCGCGTGCCAGGCCTTTCGATGCGATAGCTGGCGGGCAACACACCTCGGATCTCTCGTTCCACACTGCCAAAATCCTCACCCCGCGCAACGAACACTTCAATGCGGTCGAGTTTCCCGTATGCATGCAGTGCCTGTTGCACCGCGGCGATGTCGAGTAATACGAACTCGGCATCCTCCGCCTCGGCTACGCGTGCCACACGGAATGTGCGGGCGGTCTCGCTGAGCGCAAGTGAGAAGTCATCCCCCTCATGTGCCCTGGCCCTGCGCGCCAGTCCGCTGGATATAACCGCAGCTCGATGGAGATTTCTTGGAGTTGCTTTTCGAGTCTGCTCTCGCACCTGAGCGACGAAATCCACGCCATAGACCGCCACCGCCCCCACGCCCTGCATCACGCCTTGCGTTTCCATCACCGGTGCAAACCGCGCGTTCACCGGCAGTGCCGCGAGTGCTGCCAGAAAATGTTCGTCCACGCCGCCGTTCGCCGTGATCTGTAGGTCGGTTTTGCCCACCAAAGTTTCCAGTGATGAACGGAAGGACCCTGTGGCCGCGTCGCCCGCGAGATCGATGGCCATCACCACGCCAACGCCGAGAGCCACGGCGACGACAGTAAGCACGGCGCGCACAAGATCCCGCCGCAGCGGACGCAAAACAAGTGTTCGGAAAAACTGAAACCGCCGCATGCCGCACCTAGGACCGCTCGACGGCGCAGATTCGGCCGTCGCGCATTTGCACGCGCGTCGAGGCAATGGCTGCGGCTTCCGCGCTGTGCGTGGCCATCAACACCGTGGCACCGAAGCGTCCCGCGGCATCACGCAACAATCCGAGCACCTGGTCGCCGCTCGCGTTATCGAGATTGCCGGTCGGTTCGTCCGCCACAAGAATGTCTGGTGAATGCACCAAAGCGCGCGCGATCGCCACACGTTGCATTTGGCCGCCGGAAAGCTGGTGGGGGAATGAATCTGCTTTCTCGCCAAGACCAACCCATTCCAGCCGCTCGCGCGCGGCGTCCCGAGCGCGCGCTGTACCCGCGAGCAGCAGCGGCAGTTCGACATTCTCCACCGCGGTGAGCGCTGGCAATAGTTGGAAAAACTGAAACACAAAGCCGATTCTGCTGCGCCGAAGCGCAGTCAACTCCTCTTCGCTCAGCGAGCTGGTAGCGCGGCCTTCGATCAGCACCTCACCCGACGTTGGAAAATCCATCGCACCCGCCAGATTGAGCAGCGTCGTTTTGCCACAGCCACTGCGGCCGACCAGAGCCGTGATAGTACCCGGCTCGATCATCAGCGACACATCATGGAGCGCTTCCAGCTTCTGTCCATTCGTTTGGTAAACCTTCGAAGCCCGGCGCAACTCCAGGCGGGGCGGGTTCATCGATATTGACTATTATAGCGATGCGCGCGTTTAAGCCACCGCGCGATTTGGCTGGCGGCGTTTCCGGTCGCGCCCGCGAGCCGATCCACCGCGAAGGATTTTGTAAAAAACCAGCCACACGGGGCCGAGCAGACCGGAGGGCAACGGATCGCGCACTTTCTCCCATTCGTCGCCAGGCGGAAAACGGCAGCCATAACGCTCATAAACCGCCGAGTAATCGATGGGTCCCATGCCGAGCACACGATTGATGAGTAGATTGGTGACCACAACGCGCAGCCGATTCGAGCCAACGCGCACCAGACGCGTGACGTCGAACCGGTAGGGCCGCATCCACGCTACCCCCGCCGGCCCTTCGTTCAGCCACACCTCCGCGGTCTCGCGGACGGCGCCCAAATCCAACATCACGCCCACATCATCCGGCAGCTTCACAGCGAATGGAAACTCGGCTTCATAAACGCCGCGACCGGAGAAGAAGCGCGCGGTCGCAATGTCAGTCCACGACTTCAGCTCGTCGAGATCAACGGGCGCAAGCGTTGAGTCCTCGAACCGCAGCCGCCACCGTTTGACTAGCACCGCCGGCGCCGGGATACCGCTCACGGAAATGTCTTCCCGCCCGCGCGGCCGCTGGATGTAGTAGGCGCGATTCTCGAATACGCGGGCCGCCCAGCCGTCGCGCTCCGGTTCCAAATCAAGGTCCGTATCGGTGGTAACCGGGTTTCTGCCGTTCGCGGCAAAGGCAATCACACGTGATTCGATCGGCCCGAGATCAAAAGCCAACCGCACTCCGGCTTTGGTTTGTTCGAATGCCATCACCGGCGCCACAGTTCCGGTTTTCAAATCCCACAGTTCCGGCTGCTTCGCGCTAATCCGAAAAGTGGCATCGAGCCGCTGTGGCTGCTCGCTCGTGTTGGCCAGGAAATAGTAATCGCGATCCGGCGTCCGCCGGTGAACGAACCCCACATTCACGCTCGCTTCGGCAAACGCGATATCCGGAGAATGCCATCGCAAGGCGTTAAGGAAGGACGTTCGCTCGTCGCGCGAGAAAATCGTGACGCCGTTGCCGAAGCGGTGCTGGTGCAAGGCTACAGCGTCCGGTATCGCACCGAACAGCTCCGTGACAATCTGTTCCACCTCGCGCCGATTCTTGTCTCGATCGCGCATGCCGTAAGCCGTGTCCGGCAGGCGTCGCGTCGCAATGAGCACTCCGCCCTGGTCGACAAACGCGCGGATTTTGCGAAGTGAATCGATATCGATGCCCGTGACGTTCGGCAGGACCAGCGTGGAGTAATCTCCATCGCCCGAGCGCAGCCGCCCCGCTTCAGCGCGCATCTCGCGAAACGCGAAGGTGTCGACGCCATCGAACGAATATCCATTCGTGATGATGGTCTTTAGGACGTCGGATTCATAGTGGAGCGCGTTAGCGAGCCCGAATTCCGGCGGTGCACCGTTCGAACTGAGACGATCGCGCACCGCCCAGTTGAACAACAGTTCCTTCACGTCAGCTTCGGCCATTGCATCTTCCGAAGGCAAATAGACAGCGATATCCACCACCGGCTTGCCCTGTTGCAGAATCCAACTCGCGCGATTGACGTAATCCGCCAGATGCGAAAAGTACGGCCAATATGGCTGTGTGTGATTTACCACCGGCCCGAAATAGGGTGCCCATCCCGGCACGCCAGCGGACGCTGGCGAATAGGCATACGTGGTGCCGTACAGCGCATTGATCCCACTCAGAAAGTGGAGGTCGGAGCAAAGCTTGAGTTGTTCGAGCGAATCGCCGAAACGGTTGGGCATACCGAGCCACGTCCACGCTTCGGCTAGAACCGTCCCCTTGCCGGCCAGCCGCGCGCCGGAACTGGCCCAGCGCGACGTATTGAATTCCTTCCACTCGTAGTGCTCGCCCGTCGGCACGTTGATGACACGATAACTGGCTAGCGAGACCGGCGGCGTGCCGTAGGCCTCCACTTGCGCGGTCACTCCCTTGCGGTGCGCCCATTCCGCTAGTGGCTGGATGAAGCCTTCGAAAGCCTGCTCGGAAAGGGTACGCCAGAAATCGCAGCGGAGATCGCGGGAGCCGCCTTGATTGCGGTCGAACAACGCCGGCAGATGCGCCATCAGATCGTATCCGCGCTTGCTTAAGAAGATCTCGGGAAGTTCATCGGTCCAGTTGGCGCCGTACACTTCAAGGAAATCGCAAAAAATGGACCGAATGCTCTCCGCCGGTATACCTGCCAGCAGTTTGTCCCCTGCCGCCTGGAGCCAGCGATCGAGTGCCTGCGGATTGTAGTGATCCAGCACCAACCCCTCGGCCCCCAACGATGCTCGTTTCACCTGCATGCGCGTCGGGCGCGAATAGAAGATCTGAATTTGGCCGTCTGTCGCCGGCGGCTCGACTACGCCCTTCGCCGCGTCGAGTGCAATCTTCGCGTACCCGCCCGGATAGACGAAGAAGACGCCGAGCACCTTTACGTCTGCGTCCAGCTCTGGCATGGCTACCGGGGCGGACGCCGTGACGGGCACGGTGGCGCGGTGCAGAGACTTTGCGCTGTCGCCAATACTAACCGACGGTCCGCCATACGGCCAGCCCGCGCCCAGCACCATGTCGGCCGTCAATCCCAGTTTCTTGCACACCGCCAGCACGGATCGGAGCACCTCAAAAAACTCAGGCGATAGATACGGCTGATTGCGGACACCATGCGCCGGGTCATCGAGTGCAATCGGATAGGTTGGGAAAATGAGGACTCCACCAACATGAGCGGCCGCCATCAGCTTCAGTTGGCGCTCGCACTCGTCCGCGGTCCACGCCGGACCGAAAACGTACCAATGCATCCGCAACCGGCTGGCATTCGGGACATTCAGAAAATCGCGCGAATCGAAATCCGCGCTTGGCGCAGCCCCCAGCCGAGCCGAACCTGCCGCGACACTAAGCGATTATCAGATAATAAGTGTGTCAACTTCTGGGTAGGAGTTTATAGTTCCAATCGCCATGAAATCGGTCTCTCCGGAGTTGGAGTTCAGCCATCTGCTGATCGGAAACCTTGAGCCCCCGGGGA
>Ga0326727_10011065_pt1 | contig 21187 bp, 18 predicted proteins | sample MB2enrmetagenome_FD_207643 | JGI IMG/M metagenome (GOLD analysis project Ga0326727, IMG submission 207643) | Lab enriched peat soil microbial communities from McLean, Ithaca, NY, United States - MB29MY | ecosystem: Environmental > Terrestrial > Soil > Wetlands > Peat | place: USA: New York...
GAGCGCAACATCGGCAAGATCGTCCGCAAAGTGGCGCGGGAAAAACTCCGCCGCGACATCTCCTCGATCACCATCACTCCGAAGAAACTCGAGGAATTCCTCGGCGTTCGACGCTACGACTTTACCCGCGCCCAGAAGGAACCGCGTGCGGGCGTGATCGCCGGCCTCGCCTGGACCGAAAACGGCGGTGACGTGCTCTCCATCGAAAGCTCCATCTTCAAGGGCAAGGGCGAACTCATCATGACCGGCCAGCTCGGAAACGTGATGCAGGAGTCGGCACGCATCGCCTTCTCCTTAGCCCGTTCCATCGCGGACCGCTACGGCATCGACAGCGCGAAGTTCGATCAGTTCGACCTTCATGTGCATGTCCCCGCGGGCGCGATCCCCAAGGACGGACCTTCCGCCGGCGTCACGATGATCAGTTCCATCGTTTCCGCCTTCAGCGGCCGCAAGGCGCGCAACGACATCGCCATGACCGGTGAAATCACCCTCAAAGGCGATGTTCTTCCCATCGGCGGACTGCGCGAGAAGCTCCTCGCTTGCAAACGGGGCGGCATCTATATCGTCCTCGTGCCGCGGAAGAACGAAAAAGACGTGAAGGAAATGTCCGAGCAAATCACCGGGGACCTGGAAATTCACTACGTGGAAAGGGTCGAGGAAGTGCTGGACCGCATACTCATTTCGGAATAAGTTAAAGATTCGTCATCGGCATGGTCGATAAATACTTGACTTTTTGGCAGAATAATTCAAAATATAGTCTGAAGTTTTTACCGGTCTAAAATTCCGTGGGTGGGAGGAATGTGCCCTATGAGAAAAACCTGGTTCGCTGTTCTGGCCGCCATGATGGTGGTCTCGGCGTCCTCCGCGTTCGCCGCGCATAACATTCAGGCCGACAGCTTCGAGAGCGCGGGGCCCGAAGCGATCCCCCAGCTCATTGATACGGCCTCCCTGATTGGTCCGGAATACATGGATCTCAAAGTGAAAGCGATCATGAGGCTCGGGGAACTGAAAGCCGTCGAGGCCGTTCCCGTACTGATCGACTGCCTCGGCTACGGAAGCGAAACCATCGTCCGCGAAGCAGGCGGTCGTGAAATTTACAGCTACAAGGTTCGCCTCGTCTCTGCGAAGGCCCTTGCCGAAATCGGCGACGATCGCGCCGTGAAGCCCCTCGCGAGAACGGTTTTGACCGACCGCGACAACATTGCCCGCCGCGCCGCAGTCCAAGCTCTTGGTCTGATGGGTGAAAAGGCCCGCACCAAGGATGTGCTGACCTTCCTTTACGACGTTCTGGAAAAAACCCGCGACAACGCCTTGGCCGCCGACATCTGTGAGGCCCTCGGCAAGATCGGCGACAAATCGAGTTTTGTTCATCTGTTGCGCGTCACTCAGGGACCCTTCCTCAACTTTGTGAAGTCCAAGGCGCAGGAAGCCATCAGCGACACCAAGTGGGACGTTCCGTCGGTGTTCGACGCTAACGGTGCAAACACCAACAACACTTCGGTAACTCCCTACAACAAGTAACCATCGCAGAAGCCGCCATGGAAGGCGGCCGGCGAAGCCCAATAGCCATGGAAGGCGGAAAAGTGGGCCTGTCCGGGTTTGTTCCCTTCGGGGACGTCGGACAGGTCCTTTTTCATGATCCATGACGATTGATTCATTTTCCTGCGAGGGAAACTATGAAAATGAACCCGGACACCGCCGCGCGGCTCGATACCATCGTGGAAACGTTCATCGAGAAACGCAAGTTCGCACCCGCCGCCGACGATCTCCTGGCGCTCCTCAAGCAGGAACCGGGAAACGCGGTTATCCGCTACTATCTCGGCATCTGCCATTCCAACCTCCGCGACCGGACGCGCGCACTGGACCATCTCAGCGCGATTCAGGAATCCCCCGACCTCTCGCTCATCCAGCAGATCCAGGTCCATATGCTCCTCGGCTGGCTCCAGTGCGAAGGACGAGAGTATCAGGAAGCCGAAAAGCACTTCAAGGCCGCGCTCAAGATCAACCCGCAAAGCTCGATGGCCTTCTCCGCACTCGGCTACGTTTACTACCTGCTGAAAAAGTACGATCTCGCCATCCTCAACTTCAAGAAGGCCATCGAGGAGGACCCGAACAACTCGGGCGCGCATAACAATCTCGGGTTTACTTTCGCGGAGATCGGCATCAACGTCAACGACGCCATTAACGAGTGCCGCAAGGCCATCGCCTTCAATCCCGACTCCGCCGCCTACCGCGACAGCCTCGGCTGGTGCTATTTCGTCGCCGGCCAGTACGACGCTTCCGTGAAGGAACTGAAAAAGGCGCTGGACCTCGCCCCCGGCCGCAATGAAATCATCACCGACCATCTCAACAAGGCGATGCAGAAGCTGGAATTCGAGAAGCGGAAGAAAGCGAGAAGGGAATAGATTATCTTCAGACAATGTATCAGTCGGGATCTCTCAAATCGTCGAAATGAGGGTTGGATGACAAACCCAGTACTATCCACATAAAAATGCTGACGGGGACGGCGTACAACAATCCTGCATCGATAAAAGAAGTAACCAGGAATCCTGCAAGAACAGCTGCGGAACAGACCTTCCAGGGTTTTCGATCTTTCATGGCGTTTTTGAATGCCATGAAAGTATTAATCAGGAAATAACCGAACAGTAATAGAAAACCGGAAATGCCTGTTTCAATCAGAATCGCAAGATACGTATTATGAACAAAGTCAACCCGATCGCCGATCACTACATTGCTTGCGTAACGGTCCCTGAAATTCATCAGACCAATTCCGAATACCCAGTTGCCTTCCCGGAAATAACATAAACCATCTTGGTACTGTTCCAGCCGTGTTTCGATAGTGAATTTCTTGTGATCGGTCTGGTTCAAAGGAATGAAGTGGTGTCTGGAGTCGAGAACGAAAAAGGAGGCGGCCGCGATGATAATGGCTATCGCTGTTATCCAGAACCATTTGAACTTGCGATATAAAAAAAGAATTATCAGGCTGGTTAAAATGACAAACAGAATTCCGCCGCGGGAGAAGGATAAAAGAAGCACAAGAAGGGAAAGAACCAGAGCGGTAGCCTGGATAATCTTAGCGGGAACCTTCAGATTTCTCCACTCATAAACAGTGAAAGAAAGAAGTATGGAGATCGTTACAGAGAAAAGATATTCGGTACGCGATAACGGCTGGGCAAAGATCGACTGCAAGGATGAATGATCCATATCCGATGGGTAGATATCGAGCTTTGTGCCCAGAAAATTGAGGTGGATTACGTTATGGAAGATAAAAAAGTGAAACAGGGCGAAAGCGCAGCAAACGATAAAACCGATCGACATGGCAAGAATGATGGACTGGAATTGCTTTTTATCCATCCGGTAATACCGGAAATAGTACATCACCAAGATGTAACCGGCAAATACGCCGATGGTTTCCAGTCCGAGAACTTTATCCCTGGCGAGAATTCCGCTGACAAAGCTGGATAAAATGAATGCGAACAGAAGGAAATCCGGTCTCTCGATCCGGAAAGCGGGACGATGTGGATCCGCGGCAAGGTAGGCCAAGTAGAAGGGAATGGATAATAGTAATAAAAGCAAAAACGGCGTGGCGAAAAGAAAGAAACCGAAGGCGGTTACCAGCAAAATGCAACTGATCGCCAAAAAATGATTCGCGTTTCTCATGATGAATGCCGCCTCATGTAATGATCGTACAGGTAACGCGCGATTGCCTGAGAGGCGCCAGGTTGTCCCATCCGCTCGATACCGGCGGAACCGCGGCGGGTCCTCTCCTCCGGTTGGTCCAGCAGACGGATCACCGTTTCCGCAGCTTCCTCCGGCCCTTCTTTCGCAAAACAAAGCGCCTCGCCGAGCAGCCGGTTTTGTTCCTCAATACGCTTGCGCGTCGTCTGAGGGCCGGTTCCGGTAAAAGCCACCACCGGTTTTCCCAGTGCCGCCGCCTGTTCGTTAGCGGTGCCGGCGAGACCGATCACGACGTCGGACCAGTGAAGCACATTGGGGAATATTCCCCGTGTAAGGACAATGTCGCAATTCTCCCGGGAGAGAATCGTGAAATACTCTTTTCGGATCTGCCAGCCGTTTTCGACGGCTTTTCCGGCGATTTCCTCTTCCGCGAGTGTGGACGGAAGGGCGGCAAGAAAACGGGTTTTACGGGCTTGCGAAACTCTAAGAGCAACTCCGGCGATGGAAAATAGGTTGTGGTAAGCCTCTTCACGGCTTCCGGGAAGAATTCCGACGGTCGGTATTCCTGGTTCCCACAGGAAATCCGTCGGAACAGGGTCAAGTTCGTCCACGATGGGATTTCCGAGAAAATTCACCTGGAGACCTTTTCGCTTGAAGTTTTCCGCGGTAAACGCATCGCGTGTTAAAAGCGCATCACAGGAACGGCGGATATACCATTCCTCAATGGGGTAATGGGGTTCGATATAATCCGATTTCGGGAGCGATAGAAAAATAATGGGAATTTTTCGAAGTGCACACCGAGTCAGGAAAAGGAGCGGCACGTCACCGACCACCACCGCGCAAAGAATGGAAGACTCGAATTTTCGGAGGGTTTTCTGGAAGCGGAAAACGTTCGCGATGCCGCCGGAAGCGAGATCCTGAAAAAAACCATGGATACTCCGGGTTGGAAACCCGCCGGAGGGTGGTATTGAGGAAGAAAACAAAAGAGAAATTTCTCTCCGGGTGTAGTCGCCGCCATCGCTGATCAGAGAGGCTCCGCCAACCTCAAACTCCTCGTCATCTTTCAAAAGATTCCGGAGTTCGCAGGCAATCAAGGCTGCGCTTCTATCTTCACCAAAGCAATTGCTGGTGAAAGCGATGAGTTTAGGCATGCTTTTCCCGGGAAACACCTTTACATGTTCGCGTATTCTTCGATGATAGCGTCATCGATGTCGGCGTTATGAGCGACATTCTGAACATCGTCATGTTCTTCCAGATCGTCGATCAGTTTGAGGAGCTTGAGCCCGGCATCACGATCCACTTTGATCGTGTTTTCGGGGAAGCGGGCAAATTCATTGGCCGTGATGGTAAAACCTTTTTCCTTCAGAGCATCGAGGACAGTGAGATAGCTTTCCACAGAGGTATAAACCTCGATATCGGTTTCGGACGTCTTGACGTCGTCGGCGCCGAGTTCCAGGGCTACTTCCATCACCTGGTCTTCGGTATGCTTGGTGCCGTCAATGGCAATGTATCCCTTCTTCTTGAACATCCAGCCGACGCTGCCGGCTTCGCCCATCGCCGAGTTGTGCTTGGAGAAAAGTTTGCGGATTTCCGCGGCGGAACGGTTTTTGTTATCGGTGGTGACGTCCATGATGATGGCGACGCCGGCCGGACCGTATCCTTCGTAGGTCAGTTCCTCGTAAGTAACGCCGCCCAGCTCGCCGGTACCGCGTTTGATGGCTTTCTCTATGTTATCGCGGGGCATGTTGGCCGCTCTGGCTTTGTCGATGATGGCGCGGAGGCGGGCATTGGTTTCAGGAACTCCACCGGCACGGGCCGCAAGAATGATTTCCTTGACGATTTTAGAAAACAGATTGGAACGTTTCGCATCCTGAGCGCCTTTGCGCTGTTTAATATTGGCCCATTTGTTGTGACCGGACATATCCATCTCTCCTATTTACTGAAATACGAAGGTATATTTTACCATATGGAAACATTTTCAGCAAGAAAAAGCCAAGCGGAATGTCCGAAGGATTACTGTACCCGAATGTTTGACGTGGATTCAGTCAGGAAGGCGGATGTAAGACCGCGCAGTCCATTTGCATTTCCTTCTATTTTCCCCTATAATCATGTGTGAGTAAAAATATTACTACTACCATTTCGTTTCCGGTTTTTCTCCGGTGACCCATAGTGGTATACTTTTTGTAAAAAGCGAGAGAGGAGCACTGCCGATGAGAGTTTTCCGGTTACTGACGTTAGCGCTCGCCATCATGTTCCTGGCAACCGCTTGCGGGATCAAGTTCAAAAACGGCACCAGTCGCAGTCGGGAATTTGCCGATTTCATCCTCGGCGATTTCAAGTATATTTCGGCGAATAATTCCGGACAGCGCGAATTCGAAATCAAAGCAAGCGAAGCCTTAATGTACAATACGCGGAACGAGGTCTTCCTTTACAATATGGCCATGTCTTTTTACAATAGCAAAAACCAGTTGAAATCATTCGTGTCGGCCAACAGCGGCTACATCAACAAAATGACCATGAATGTTTTCGCCGAGGGGAAGGTGAAGATCCTGGGGGAAAACCATGCGGTTCTCGAAGCCAATAAGGTCTACTGGGACAACACGCGCAAGCTATTTTACACCGATCCTGAAGAACTGGTGACCATCCGGCACGGAAATACAGTCATTACCGGATACAAGCTACTTGCCGACAACACACTCAGGGAAGTAAAACTGGAGACTGTTTCCGGTGATATCCGGGGAAAGTGAGAGTATGATGAAAAATATTGTTCTCGTTCTCTCGCTGATAGCGGGAGTTTTCTCGCCTCTTGCCGCCCAGTTCTTCGATTCCAGGAAAAACGAACCGGCAAATCTTACCGCCGGCAAATCCACTTATCAGTGGGCTATTAAGAAGATGATCCTCCAAACCACGAACAATATCCGTCCCTACATCGTCAAGGGCGGCAGTACGTTGCAGGCGGACACTATCATCTATGATTCCGAAAAGGATATCGGCTATGCTTACTCCAACGTCGAATTCGATAACCCGAAGAAAGGTATGGTATTGACTGCCGGTCAGGGCACCTATTTCTCCCAGAAGCAGGAAGTGTATGTCAAGGAACATCCTTTCGTGAAGATGGCGAAGGAAAAAACCACCGCCAGGAGCGATACAATGACCATCTATAACGACCGTGATTATATAGTGCTGATCGGCCACGTCGTGATCCGGAACGTATCCAATCTCATTACCGGTCAGAAAGCGACTTACTATTCGAAGACGGGAAGATTCATTGTAGTCAGCAACGCACGCGCGATTCAGAACGACTTGACTGTCAAAGGAGACCTTATCGATATGACCGTTCTGGACGGGGATATCCAGAATTACGTTGCGGACGGGAACGTATACCTGGAGAACAAGAAAGACGGGTATAATCTCACCGCCGGCAAAATGGATTATGACAAAAAGATTGGCTTTACCCGGCTTTCCGATCATCCCTCGGTGAATATGAGCGAAGCCGGGACCACCAATCAAAACACCCATATGACCGCAGACCGGATCGACCTGAATACCGATACCAACGGAAAGATGAAAAGTTATACCGCCATCGGCAATGTGCATGTCAGGGACCTGAAGGAAGGTTATGTCATCGATTCCGGCAGGCTCGACTATTACAACGCCAAGGGATACGCCAAGATTACACAGAAACCGGTAATCCATTTCGAGGGCCGGAAAATGGACGCGTACGCTCTGACCATGGAACGCTACGACCGGGAGAAAAAGGCGAACCTGCTCGGCGATGTGCGCATAGTCCAGGAGGGCAAGATCGCCTACTCACGCTGGGCGGAATACCGGACGGCGGAGCGGAAAATGACGATGACGGGCAACCCCATTATCGTCGAAGGCGAATCCAGGTGGAAAACCCAGAAGGTGGTAGTGGACGTGGATACCGGTGTCATGGACATGATCGGCAACGGACAAGGCGTCTTCCAGTATCAGATGCAATAGACCAGGGATGGTCGACAGGGAGGCAGGGTGGCCATCGGGAACCAGGCGGACATCATCGCGAGTTTCGAAAAACTGGGGCTTTCTTCCAACGAAGCCCGGGTTTATCTCGCGCTCCTGGAAAACCATCCCATCACGGGTTACCAGTTGTCCAAGGACAGCGGCATATTGCGTCCCGTGGTTTACGAAATGCTCAACCGTCTCGTGGAAAAGGGCGGCGCCCGGATCATCAAGAGCAACCCGGATACTTACATCCCCGTCGAGATCGGGGAATTCCTCAAGAACATCGAGGCCGAGTTTTCCGAGAGCCGCGAGCGGATCTCGAAAGAGCTCTCCGGGTTCAACGTCACTGACAACACGGACTTCTTCTGGAACATCCTCGGGCGGAAGAACATCGTCAACTCCGTTCTGACGATGGTGGAAAACGCTAAAACGGAAATTCTCGTCAGCGCTCAGATGCAGGAACACCTCGACGCGTTCATCAAACCTCTCGATGAACGCGTGCGTCAGGGGCTGCGCGCCGACATATTCAGTTACTACACCCTCGAAACCCGGAGCGTCACTCTTTACAGCTACCAAGTGGATTCGCGCTTCCGCTATCCGGATATTCACCGCGACACGGTGATCCTGGTTTCCGACGCCTCGGAATCGATGATCATCAATTTTTCCGACGACAAGAACGCCAAGGCTGTTTATACCAGAAACGAATCGCTGGTAAGGCTCGCGCGCGAGAATACCTGGAAGAACATCTATTTCATCCGGTTGTGGAAGAACATCGGAAGCGAAAAGCTGAAGATTCTCATGTCTAACGAGGACCGAAGGCTTCTCGAAGCCATCGAACGCTATCTCGATACGGGACGACAGGAGGTGCCGCTTGCCTACCGCTGAAGGAAACTTTCCTGCCCCGGCCTGGCGCGAAGCGGAACGCACCATCCGGCGTTTCATGCGGCGCGCGATGTGGATGTCGGACCCGATGTCCGCCGAGTTCCGTACCTATTTCTACGAGATGGTCACCGAGATCCGGCGCCTCTCCGGCCGAGAATTCAACGCTGATGCCACCCTTTCGGACCTGCATCATGCCCTTTCCCGTCTCTTCGAGCGCTTTCCCGCCGCCGGGCAGATCAGCCTGGATTCGGTGCTGAAGGCAGCAGATTCCATCGGCACTTACTCGAAACTCACGGATCTGCTTGCCGTTTCCACCGCCGTGACGAGCGTTTTCCTTCCTGCAGGCGCGGTGTTCGTGGGCGGTGCTGTGTGGATGGTTCTCCGCACTTTCGCACCTTCGCGTCTCAAGTGCGCGCTCGCGATGGGCATCGGAGGCGTTCTTGCCTCCGACCTCTACCGCATCCCCGAACCTCCTCCCGGAAAGGCCGAACGGGAACAGTCTGTTTTCCCGGCGATCTTGCTTCCGATCATTCTTCTCGCGGCGGGCGCTCTTTTCCCGCTCGGTGCCGTTTTCCTGCGCATGCCGGCGGCCGCTTTTCTCGGTACCCTGCTCTTCGGTGTTCTTCTCGTCCTTCTCGCCGCCGCGCTTCTCATATTTACCCTTCTCGCCCGCATGAAACGGACCGATCCGGAGCCGTCTCGCGCGGAGCTGGCGCGGGCGTTCACTTTCGAAACGGCGGACCCCCTCACGTCTTCGGTGCGCTTTCTCTTTGCTCCGGGCCCTGAAGAGCGCCGTTTCGCTGCCAGCCTCTCCTGGCATCTCGCTTCTGCCGCGATCGAACGCGCTCCGGGGGTGACTGAACAGGCCGAGATGCGTCTGCGTCTCGAACGCTGGAAGGCTGCGACCGAAACCATGCAGCGCGCACCTCTGATGACTTCCGCTTCCGCGTTCTCTTCCGCGCTCCGGCAGGCTTCCCGGGAGATGCCGGAACCCCGGCGACTGCTCATTCTCGCCGACTGCGCTCTCCAGAGCCCCTTCGACGGTCTGGAAGAACCGGGCGGCAAACAGCTTTCCTCCCGCACGCGGCGAATCCCGCCGGAGCTGCTTGAATCCGCCGCGAGGGAACTGTCGGTGAAGCTCGATTTCAAGCGTCTCCGTGCGGCATACGCGGGCGCGATCACCGCCATTGACGCGACGGATACTTGGAAGAAGATCCTCGGCGGTCTTACGGGCGGCGTTTCCAAAAACCCGGCGGGTTACCTGGTTCTTCCCGTGACAACCGCACCCCTCGCCTTTCCCGTACGGGACGGAGAGGGAAGCATCGCGGGCGGTTACGCCTTCCTGTCCTCGGCCGACGTAGTGAAGACCGCGCTGTCGAGTCCCGAAGCTTTGCGTTCGGCTCTCGCGAAACTGGAAGCGGTCTGGAAACTCTTGGAAGTTCGCCCCGGCGCGGACATCTGGGCGCTGGAAATCCTCGAAGGACTGCGTGCCGCGCGGGAGCTGATCGCCCGGGAAGCCAATATTGCGGGACAGGGGAAGGAAGAACTCAGGCGCGCGCTCCGTTTCTACGAGTCGTCCGTGAGGCGCTGGACGGAACTGGCGAAAGGAAGCCGAACGAAATAAGACATCTGTCCCAAAACAAAAGGGTGCCCGTGGGATGTCCCCGCGGATATTGCAGGAATCGGGAGCACTGCTTATAATGTGGGTAGGAAAATGGAGAGGGAAACGGAATGAAAGACTGGAAGTACATTCTTGCCATGGCCGGTATAGTCGCTGTGGAAATCGGCCTGGGGTACGGTCTTTACCGTTTCGCGCTCGCTACTAAAGTCGGGTTTTGTCTCTTCGCCGCGGCGGTTTTCGGCGGTTTCGTATATTGGCAGGTCAGCAGCAGCTACCGGGAACAGGTAAAGCTCCATGACCGGAAGATCGTTCGCCGGGGCTATCTTCTCGGACTCGGTTACACCGTTGCAGCTATCGCTGTCGCGCTTGCGGTTATCATCATCGTCCGCGCCGGTTTCGCTTTCTCGGTGAGCATACGGTAACTCGAATCATCGTAACCATTCAGACGCCGAATAGATAAACTCACAGACTCGGCTCGAAAAGGTTAACTATGAAAGGCACAAAAGACCCGAAAAAACGGAAGCCATTTGCAACTTTTCGTGATAGTTCGTGTCTTTCGTGGTTTGCTACTGGGCTACATAAAAACGGCTGCGTTAAGCATCAAATGACGTTGTCAGTAAAATCAATTTCAGTATTTTTACTTCATAAAATCCGTCGAAACGGGAGGAACTTGCATGCTCGAAGTCAGTCTGGGAAACGTCCGTCCGGAAGAAAAAACCAATGGCAATCGTTTCGACGTGATCGTGATCGGCGCCGGACCTTCGGGGCTGACATCGGCGCTATATGCTTCGCGCAGCCGCCTTTCCACGCTTCTTCTGGAGAAAATCGGCAGCGGCGGTCAGCTCGCCATCACAGCCGATATCGAGAACTACCCCGGTTTTCCGGACGGCATCAACGGCTTCGAGCTTGCCCAGAAGATGGAGGAACAGGCGAAGCGTTTCGGCGCAAAGTTCGAGTACGGCGAAGCGACGGCTCTGCGCAAGGCTGCAGATGGAAAGGACTTCGAGATTGTGACGGAAGATAAAAACTTCCAAGCGCGCTCCGTCATTATTTCCACCGGGGCTTCCCCGCGCAGGCTAGGCGTTCCAGGCGAGGCGGAATTCGTCGGACGGGGCATCTCTTTCTGCGCCACCTGCGACGCCGCGTTTTACAAAGAAAAGACCGTTGCCGTTATCGGCGGAGGCGACTCCGCCCTGGACGAGGGGCTCTATCTCACAAAGTTCGCGAAGAAGGTTTACATCATCCACCGGCGCAACGCACTTCGCGCCGAGAAGATACTCCAGGAGCGCGCGTTTGCCCATCCCAGAATCGAGTTCATCTGGGACACCGTGGTGGAGAACGTGAACGGGGACAACAAGATCCGCTCCATCTCGCTCAAGAACGTCAAGACGGCCGCGATGAGCGAACTTTCTGTGGACGGCATGTTCCTCTACATCGGACTCGATCCTAACACCGATATCGTGAAGGGGCTCGTGAATCTCGCGCCCGGGGGGTACGTCATCACCGACGCGATGATGCGCACGAACGTTCCCGGAATCCTCGCATGCGGCGACGTGCGCGATACGCCGCTGCGCCAAGTGACCACGGCCGTCGGCGACGGCGCGATCGCGGCGCATTATGCGGAGAAGTACCTGGAGAGTTGACGGTTGAACCCGATAATAACTCTCTCCGACCCGCGTATACTCGACATCCTGTCGAATGCGCGGGCGCGCGCTGTTGATGTGCCTTGCTTTTTCGACCGTCGCTTGGTTTTTGGGTTGTGTCGGCAGTCAACCCAGAAGAATGCGCATGGCGACTTTTGCGGCGTCATAGCGGGAAGCGGGTAAGAATCCCGCGGATATCGAGTTCTTAGCGGTCCATCAACAGCGACAAATCAAGCGGTTTCAATGTGTGGGTAAGACTGCCCATCGAGACGAAATCCACCCCGAGCGCTGCCAGAACGGGAAGGCGCTCGCGCGTGATGTTGCCCGAAACCTCCACCCATTTCCGCCCTGCGATGATTCCCAAGGCTTCTTTCACTTTTTCATTGTCCATATTGTCGAGCATCAGGATCTCCGCCCCGGTCATCAGGGCTTCGCGAACCTGTTCGAGCGTTTCCACTTCGATCTCCACGGTGGCGTCCGGAATACTTCGTTTGGCGAGTTCCACGGCGCGGGCGACTCCTCCTGCCGCGGCGATATGGTTCTCCTTGATGAGGAACATGTCATACAGCCCGATGCGGTGGTTGCTCGCGCCGCCCACCTGCACGGCGTATTTCTGGAATTCACGGAGCCCCGGCAGCGTCTTGCGGGTGTCTAGAAGGCGAAGCCCCGAACCCGCAACGAGGGACGAGAGTTCGCGTGCCTTGGTGGCGATTCCGGACATAAGTCCGAGGAAATTCAGGGATATGCGTTCTCCTTTCGTTATGGAAGCGGGCTGCCCGGAAATTTCCAGGACGGTGTCGCCCTTTGCGGCATTCTGTCCGTCGGCGATGCGCACGGTGACACGCACTTCCGGATCGACGCGGGTATAGACGTAGACGGCGACATCCGCGCCGCAAATGACGCCCGGTTCCTTGGCGATCACGCAAGCATGATCGATCCTTTTGACGGGAGAGAGCAGTGCGTCGGAAGTGATATCGCCGCGATCACCCAGATCCTCGCGAATGGCAAGCGCGACAACCTCTTCGAGAAGCGCCGGGTTGATCATTTCCAGCTTGCGGGGAAAAAGGATTTCCGGTTTGTCCATGCGGCTATTCCTTCTTTTCGGCGGCCGCTTCGGAAATATCCGCCTTGGGATCTTTCGAAGCGAGTTCTTTTTCCTTTTCCGCTTCGGCGGCTTTTCGTGCATCCTCGGCGGCCTTTTCGATCTTTTTCTGTTCCATCGTCATCCGCGCGAAGATGAATTGGCTGATGGTGTCGCGCTCCTGGGCCGGCATATCCAGGAAGCGGAAGGCGCAGAAGTTCTGCTTGTAGGCAACTACCGCCGCGTCCACAGAGACATCCTTGCCGTCGATGATAAACAGCAGGTTCTTGATCTCCAGCGAGGGGGCAATGGAGTCGGGGGGAAAGGTCCCGACGAGTTCCACCGCAATTCCGCCGAAGCTGATATCCTTAATGAGTCCCATGATGAGCTGACTGTTGACCGGGGAGCGAAATTTCACCCCGATGCGTTCGTTGGGGTCTGTGATGTCCAGAGACAAGCGGACGAACTTGCGTTCGGGGGGAACGCCCCGGACCTTCTGATAAATTTCCATAATGTATTTCACGATCACTTCGTCGGTGGCGTTGGACTTGATGAACCCGATGGCACCAGACTGCACCGCCATAGTGATGTTCTGCCGATCGATTCCGCCGATGAGGAGAAGTATGGCCACTTTTCTCACCTTTTCTTCGGGGTGGCCCTTAATGAGTTTCATGATCTGGAAGATGGGCTGGAAATCCTCATGGATGGCGTCCAGAATGACGATGTCGAAGCTTTGGGTGATCAGTTTTTCCGGGACTTCGTCCATATGTTCCGAATGGGACAAGACAATTCCATACGGGATGAGCGACGAAATGAAATTATTGCGGACGAAATTGGACTGACTCGAGATCAGGACGTTCATGAGAACTTCCTCCGGGTAAATTCCCCCAAAATTACTTCTAAGAAATATTCTTTGTTACAGAACGTGATTCTATCTACTTCATCACCTTGATTGGCAGTAATCTTTTCTCATCTCTCCTTTGAGAATATTATACCATAATCCGGGTCAAAAGGGCAAGTTTCCGGAAAGTTGCCCGGAAGACAAGTTGCCCGGAAGCAGCTACTATTGACCGAGGATTGCGATCTTGTGAAAAATGAAGTGAGAAATCGTTTGTATTTCCTGGGGCGGAAGGTTCTGGAAACGGAGCGCCGCCAGCGGCTTTTTCCAGGCGACCACCGTAGCGTCGATAATCATATCTTTCCGGTCGATGATGCACTGGATGCCGTGAATGTTCGCCCCTTCGGAGAGGGAATCCTTCGGAAAAACGCCCACCAGGTCCACAGCCATTCCGGCGATGCTGATATCGCGGATGAAGCCGATCATGAGCAGCGAGTTGATCGGAGAGCGGAATTTGATTCCGATTCGGTCTTCCGCGTTGGAAATATCCAGGCTGACACGGATGAATTTCCGGTTGGGCAGCATCCCCTTCACCTTCGAATAGACGCCGGTGAGGTAGTTGGCGATGTTTTCCTCGTTCGTTCCGGACTTGATGAAGCCGACCGCGCCTCCTTTTACGGCATTAGTCAGGTTCTCCCGGTCGACGTCGCCGACAAGGAATATGGGCGCGATGTTGCGGACCATAGGATTTTCGTGATTCTTGAGATCGAGCAGAAGGCTGAATGCCCGACGGAAGTCCCCCTCGATCACGTCGATAACGAGGATGTCGGCCTCCTGTGCAATGATGGCTTCCGCTACTTTTCCGGGAAGCTCCGCATGGTAGAGCGCGATTCCTCTCGGTATCAGTGAAGCGATGAAGTGGTTTCGGACGTAGTTAGCCTGACTGTGCAGTAAGACCTTCATGCGTTCCCCCATGTACGGCCGTCGGGACGGCTTCGGTTATTTTTCACCGGAAAGCTTTCGGAGTCTCTTTACCGCTTCTTCCGCCGCATCGGCAGGTATTCCGAAGTGTTCGAGTTCAGCAGGTTCGAGTTCCCCGCGTATCCCCGCGTCGAGAAAATGCTCAACCACGAGCGCCTTCCGCTTCTCTCCGATACCCGGAATTCCGTCGAGGACGGACGCGAGCATCGAACGCGACTTGGCGTTGCCGTAGGCGGTGTTGGCGAAGCGGTGGGTCTCGTCTCGCACCTGCTGAAGAACATGCAACGCCTCGGAATTGCGTGGCAGAACGATGGGCTTCGGCAGGTAGGGAGTGTAGATCTCCTCGTTCTGCTTGGCGAGCGCTACCACGGGAAGCTGGATGCCCGCCTCGGCGAGCGCCTCCAGTGCGGCGTTGAGCTGTCCCCGCCCGCCATCGATGAGCACAAGGTCGGGAAGGTCGGCGTTCTCCTCGTGAAGCCGCTTGTAGCGGCGGTAGACGGCTTCATGGATACGCGAGGTATCGTCCGGCGTGTTCTCGCCCTTGATCTTGAGGTGACGGTAATTTTTCTTGTCGGGCTTGCCGCCGTAAAATGACACAAGGCTCGCTACTGCATTCTCCCCGAGGAGGTGTGCGATATCGAAGCCCTCGATGCGCATCGGAAGGGTTTCCAGTTCCAGTATTTCCTGCAGCTCCCGGAGCGCTTCGCCCGCGTCGACTTTGGATACCACCTGCGCGAGGTGCAAAGCGGCGTTCTCCGCAGCCATGCGCGACAGGGTCCGCTGCCGGTCGTTTTTCGGCACGCCGACCTCTGCGCCGCTTCCCGTTTCGCGGATGGCTGCCTGAAGCGTCTCCGCGAGGGAATCATGTTCGGGCGGAATGACGATACGGGGAGCACTCGCGCCCTCCTGCCGGACGTATTCCATCACGAATGCAGCGAGCATGTCGGCGTCTTCCTCCTCAACGGGGGAACTGGCGCTGTAGCTGCGCTTGCCGACCATCTTTCCCGCTCGGACGCTGATCACCACGAAGACGGTACGCCCCATGTGAGTGGCGCAGTTTACGAAGTCCGCGTCGATCCGCTCCTGGAGAAACACCGTCTGCGTCTCCTCGAAAACGCGGAGAGCCTGTATGCGGTCTCGAAGGAGCTTCGCCTGCTCGAAGCGGAGTTCCTTCGATAAGAATTGCATCTTCCGCTCCAACTCTACGATCAGCGTTTCCGCGTCGCCACCGAGAAACTTCTGCGCCTGCCGCACCTGCTCGGCGTATTCGTCCTTCGACACCTTGCCGATGCATGGGCCGCTGCACCGGTGGATGTGGTAGTTGAGGCATTCCCGCCTCGGCATTTCATGGCACGTCCGGAGTTTGAAAAGCCGCTCCACGAGGTCGATGTAAGAACGTACGGCGTAGGCGCTTATGTAAGGCCCGAAATACTTGGAACCGTCCTTCTTCCGGTCGCGGGTGAAAACGATGCGGGGAAATTCCTCGCGTACCGTGAGCTTGATGGAGGGATAGAACTTGTTGTCCTTGAAGACGACGTTGTAGCGGGGATTGTGGAGCTTGATGAGGTTGGCTTCCAGAAGCAGGGCTTCGGACTCGCTGCCGACCGATATGTAGTCGATGATGGATACCTGCGCCACCAGCGCAAGCGTTTTCGGGCTTTTACCGGCATCGCTCTCCCGGAAGTAGCTCGATACCCGCTTCTTCAGGCTGATTGCCTTGCCGATGTAGATGATCGTTCCTTCGGCGTTCTTCATGATGTAAACGCCGGGAGAATCCGGCAGACGGGAGGTTTCCCCGGGAAGAATGTAGCCCCGCGTTTCGGAGATCACGAGCGGGTAAGAGTCGCCGGCGCCCTTCATCCTGACCTCAGGCGACAGTGGAAAATTTCGACGCGAACACGGACATATTTGCCCCCATTACGCCTTCATGATAAGGCGGGCGGGAAAAGGAAGCAACTCATGGAGAACAATCATAGACACCCTTGCCGTCCGTCTCATCGTTTGCTTTGCCGGGCCGGTAGAAAACCTGCATCCCCAAGCGCCTGGAATATACCGAGCGAAAAAAGAAGGGGCTGTCCCAAAAGGGCAGCCCCTATTTTCAAAGTCCTTTATGTGTTTATTCGGTCTGACCGACCGACGGACCCTGGTTCTTGGATTTGACGATATCGTCAACAATGGCATCCAGTTTCAGGATCACGGATTTTGCGTCCTTGTTACCCAGGAACACGTCTTCCAGTTGCTCATCCAGTTTAGCGCGGGTTTCCAGCCACACCGGCCCGACAGGAATGGGAACGGCGTAAGGAATCTGCTGGATGAATGGATCATCCGCAGGCGTCGCCTTCGCAAGTTGCGGCTGATTGGCAAGTACTTCGGGACTCTTGAGATAGCTGTCCTTGGCCACCAAAGATTGGCGTGAAGGAATCGCCATGCCTGTCTTCGCGGTAAAATACTGCCCCTGTTCGCTGGTGAGGAACTGGATCAGCTTCCAGCTTGCGTCGGGATTCTTGGTGTTGGCGGAGATGGCATAAGCAACCGTGGTATAAACGGAAGCGCGTTTCTTGCTATGAGGCAGAACCGTGTAATCCCATTTGAACTTGTTGATCGCCTTGAAGTCCAGTTCCACCCAGCGGCCGTAAATACACATCGCCGCCTGTCCGGAAATGAATGCCTGCTGGGCGCCGAGTTGCTTTGCGGTGGTTGGATCGGGAGCCCAGCGTTTCTTCACCAAGTCAGCAAGGTAAGTGAGCGCTTCGGCGTTCTGGTTCAGGTACTGCCCCTTGGAGAAAACCCAGTTGCCCTTTTCATCGAAGATTTCTCCGCCGTTCTGGCGAAGGAAATTGTAGTACCAGTCGGCCCACGTTTCCATAATGAAGCCGTACTGGTCGATGCGACCGCTGCCCTGGACACCCTTGGTCAGTTTGGCGGCAGCGTTCGAAAGGTCAGTCCAGGTCCAGTTCGAATCCGGATACTTGAGTCCTTCCTTGTCGAACATATCCTTGTTGTAGTAAAGAGCAAATGTGGTCCAATCCTTGGGTATTCCATACTGGTTACCGGAGAACTGGAAAGCCTTCATCAGGATCGGATAGAAGTCACCCGCGTTGAATTCCGGCTGTTTGACGTATTCATCGAGATTCAAGAGCGCCCCGCGGCTCGCGAGATCGTAGAAATAGGGGCGGTCGCAGTAGAAGACGTCGGGCGGAGTGCCGCCGGCGATCATCGTTTTCAGTTTGTCGTTGTAATTATAGAAGTCGACATGGATCACCTTGATGCCGATTTCCGGATTTTCTTTCTGGAAAGCCTGAAGCACTTGATAAACTGCGGACTTTTCCGGGGGAGTTCCCCACATAGCGAAGGTCAGCGTGCCGTTTTTGCCGGTTTCTTTCAGCTTGATACCGGTATCGTCAGCGGCGGCTTTGCTGGCGGAACTTTTACCACCGCCGCAGGAAACGAGCAATACCAAAGCAACAATAGTGACAACGGAAGCAATAAATCTTTTCATAGATTAGCGCCCCTCCTATTTCGAAATCACAATAATAACCGAGTTCTTGCCGCCAAATCCATCATCAACCGTATCGGTGTTCTGATCCTGTTCCCACACGCGTCCGGCATCCAGAACATATTTATAGAGATAACGACCGGTTGCCAACGGCAGGGTTGTTATCCAATACTTGGATTTCGGATCCTGCTTCATTTTGACCAGAACGTTGTTCGCCAACGGAACGTCGGGATATTTGGGCGAACTGGCGCTCGCGCACCAGTTATTGAACGTGCCGGATAGCCAGACATCTGTTGCGGACGGCGCATCAAAGGTAAATTTGACAAGAACCTTGTCTCCATCAACCCCAACGAATTCATAGGGTTTATAGCGATCCTTGATGGAGTCCCAGAAGGTATCCGTAATACAACCGCCCAGCCCGAACCCGATAACGACCAATAATAATCCGACGAGGCAATTTCTGAAAACCTTGAACATCTATTTCCTCCCAACCGGATTTACCAGATCAGATCTTGATGCCAACCTCAAAGGTAATCGTCACATCATTCGCCAGTTGGTAATCCGCATTATTGTAAAACAAGTTATTTTGCGTGACTCCAAACGAACTGTTGAGACGGCGCCAATTATCATACCCGACACCGAAGGCATTGGCAAGAACGCTATAATCCTCTCCCATTCCGTAAGTCAGACGGAAAAAGGATGCCTTCTCCGTACCCAGATTGAAAAGGATCTCACCATAAGGTTCAAGATATGCAGCGACACCGGAGATAGCATTAGTAGCGGAAGGATTGAGAACATAATGCACATAGCGGACGCCGCCTGTGACGCTCAGTCCCTTCAGGCCATTCACATCGAAATAATCATTCAGAAACGAACCCAAATCGATATTCAAGTAAGCACGGGTATCCAATTGTTCGACATGATAGGTCCCGGGACTGCTAAAATCGGCTACTGCATAACGACACAATCCCTGAACGGAGAAATCGTCCAGAAATGTGAGCTTGAAAGATCCCTTGAGTTCATACCCAGACATATTGGTAAAGGCGCCGTTGTTGGTGAGCGTAATTCCTTCATAGCTACCAAAAGGCGTCACTGAATCCTGATACTTCGAATAAGTGCCTTCCAGGAGAAGACTCAGATCGAGCCCGGAATCCTCATCGATTTCCAAGTCGGAGTAAATTTTCCCTTTGACTTCCAGACCGTTTCTCTGGCCGTTGAATCCGCAGTTGGTATTCGTCTGCTGATGGTTCATAGCCAGATCGGCCTCGATGGTGGTTCCATCCAGCGCGGAAGAATACGCGCCGGAATAAAGAGACCAGCCATTCAGCGCATTCGTCAAATTTTGATTATTGTAACTCGCAGTTTCCTGATTCAACTTGAATTCGCCGAATATATTCGCCGTATCCAGAAGATCGGCATTCAGGAAACCGCCGTATGATACAAATGCATCTTCATTATTGGTGGACTGGGAAGGAAGCCGTCTCATTTGATCATAGAATAACCAGCTATTTTCTGCCTGAAAGTTCTGCGTCTGCTTGTATTTAAGCATATCGGCGCCAACCCCGGCATCGAGAGTCAAAATATCTTCCGCTACCTCAAACTGCTTCAATTTACCGATAACGCCATAGGAATCGAAGTTCATCATATTCCAGTTATAAAAATCCTCGACCGCGAAGGCATCGTCGAATAAGTTCATTTTGGTCATGACTCCCAGCGAATTGTTTCCGCCGAGATCGTTGGTATACCCGCCCGTCTTCGCGGGATCGACGGTAACCGGATAGAGCGCCCCCACGTCCGGTGAAGTGAAACGGGTCATCGAAACCACCGGCAGGGAAACAACACTGTAGCCGTAAGCCGCGCCAGCCTGCATCGGGTCGGACAAACCCAGCATGGGGGCCATCGCGTAAATATTCGCCGTAAAGGTTTTATCCGGAGTGGAACCGGACATCCTCGCTCCGCCGAAATAGAAGTAATTGTTGGTATAGGTTCCGACAAAGAGCTTCGCATCACCAGACAGAAGCTTATCGTTCACTTCCGGATATAACCCGAGGAACATGTAACTGCTTTTTCCCGTCCATCCTTGCATCTGATTCGTTTCCAACGCGTTGGTATTCAGATAATCGAGGGAGGTGGTAAAAAGCATGTCGCTCCCCAGCGTCATCGCCCCGAACAAGCCGCCCGCGGCCAGAAAGAAACTTCCGAAAAGAAACAGGAAAACACCCGTCCTCATTTTGGTAATCATATTGTATTCCTCCTTTCTCGCTTTTATCAGAACCAGTATTCAAAGGTCATAGAAATGGTTTTATCATAGGTCGCCCCCTCAATCAGGGAAGACGTCGATACGAAACCTTCCGACGTATCGTTGCCATTTCCAACATTTATCGTCAGCTTGGTATTTTGTCCGGGGAAAAACTGCAGTTGCATATAAGCGTCCCACCAGTCGAGGTCGCTGCCGCTCTTCCAGTAACCCGCGGAGGACACGTAGGCGAAACGGGAGTAAAACTTGAACCAACTGGTCAAATTGAACAGCACCTCGATTCCGCTGGAGAGAAGCTGCTTGTTGGAATCCCCGACCGCGATCAGCTTCGCCTGAGGGGAAATACTGCCCAGAGAACTCTCCCCTTTTAAGGTGAAGGTCAGGTAATTGATGCCGTTTGTCACGAATTTTCCCAGATAAGTCGTCCCGGCTTCGTTATCCCAGGCGAAATTGAAGGAAAAACCGTTCTTGAAGATGATGTTCAAGTCTCCATGGGCGTTGAACGTCGCGGAAGTATCGGTGATTTGCCCCATTTCCCAGATATGGTACTGCTGGTCCGCAAAGTCATAATTGTGCCGGTACTGCAGCAACCCGTTGAGGGAGAACATCTTGACGGGAAACTGGTAGGTCAGCAGCAAGGCTTCCCGATACTGCGATGCTTCGTTATCCCCGCCGCCGAGGTAATACTGAAAATCCGGCTGCCTGATGAAAACCTGGGCGCCGAGG
>Ga0326727_10011067_pt1 | contig 21183 bp, 21 predicted proteins | sample MB2enrmetagenome_FD_207643 | JGI IMG/M metagenome (GOLD analysis project Ga0326727, IMG submission 207643) | Lab enriched peat soil microbial communities from McLean, Ithaca, NY, United States - MB29MY | ecosystem: Environmental > Terrestrial > Soil > Wetlands > Peat | place: USA: New York...
CATCTCGGCCGGTTATGCCGTGGTAGACCACACGTCGGTGCTGGCCGCTCATCTTGCCGAAATCATCAAGCAAAATGCGCACGACCTGCTCACTCGCCAGGAGACCAAGCGGCTCATCGATCGTCTGGCTGACTCGCATCCGAAACTCGTGGAAGAGCTGGTTCCGAAACTCATGAGCCTCGGCGAAGTGCAAAGGGTTCTGCAACAGTTGCTCAGGGAGCAAGTGTCAATCCGCGACCTTGGGACAATTCTCGAAGTGCTGGTGGAGACAGCAGCGTTCAATAAGAATCCCGTGGTTCTTGTCGAAGCAGCCAGGCACGCGCTTGGGCGCGCTCTTATTCGCCCGCTGCTCGACGATCTCGGCCAGCTTAAAGTGGTCACGCTGCATAACTCGATCGAGGAGGAATGCTCGCGCACTGCGTCTCAGCAACCTCAGATCATTCCCGCGAACGGCGCGTTGCAGGTCTCCGTGGTGCATCGGGTGATGGATGGCTTGCGAGCCATGCTCGGCGACCAAGTGACGATGGCGCCGCCGGTGCTGCTCTGTTCTTCTCCGGGCCGCTTTTACCTGAGGCGTCTTCTGGAGCCATTCATACCCAAGATAGTAGTGATTTCACCGTCCGAGATACCTCCCATGACTCCGGTACTCTCGCTAGGTTCGGTTCGATGAAGAATGTTGATTTGCACATGCTCGAAGAGGTGAAGAAATGACGCCAGCCGAAGTGGCATACAAATCATGCGCGGCGGAAGTTGAAGATCCGAACGATCTGGTGATGCAGGAATTGTCACAGGTCTACTACATCGCCGCCCGAATTCGTGAACGGCTTCCCCGGCAGGTTGAGTTGGAGGACCTCGTGAATGCGGGAGTGATCGGCCTGCTCGAAGCTAGCCGGAGCTTCGACACTTCGAAGAACATCCAGTTTAAGGCCTTTGCGAAGTTCAGAATTCGCGGCGCAATTCTCGACAGCTTGCGCGAGGCCGACTGGGGATCGCGCTCCCTGCGCCGACGCGGGCGCGAGATAGCGGACGCGACCGCGCGCCTCGAAGCCAGGCTCGGGCGTCATCCGGCGGAGTCTGAGGTTGCGGAGGAGATGCATCTGGAACCCAGTCAGCTGCAAAAGATCGTTGCGCAGATTGACGGCCTTTTTGTGCTGGGCCAGCAGACCGCGGTCTCGAACGATCGAACTACGCTGCTCGATGTGATTGAATCGGCTCCGAATCTGGACGATCCGGACCCCTTCGATCTTTGTCTGCGTGGCGAAATGAAGGCTCATTTGGCCGAGGCGATCGCACAACTCAGCAAGAGAGAACAACTGATTCTGTCTCTTTACTATCGCGAAGAGCTCACCATGAAGGAGATATCGGAAGTGGTGGGAGTGGCGCTGTCGCGCGTTTCGCAGATACTGCAGGCAACGTTGAAAAAGCTCAGAGCGTTGCTCGCTCACCTGCAGGAAGGACCATCGGCAGGTCACGTGTCGAAAGGAGAATCAATTGAGCGCGCTTAGTCAGGAAGATCTAGAAGCGGCGGTCAAGGGCTCACCGGGAAAAGGGTCACAGAGTGCGGACAACCGGACGCGCTCGGTGCAACCCTATAACTTCAGGTCGGCGGGTAGAATGTCGAACGAGAATGCGCGCGCACTAACGGCGATCAACGAAACATTCGCGAGCCGGCTGGCAGTTACCCTGGAGGATTACCTGGGAACAGAGTTGGCGGTGAAACTCAGGGGGCTCGATCAGGTCTCCATGCAGGAGCACGTAGCGGGCGTTCCGTCATTGAGCTACGTCGTACCATTCCACCTGCGCTCGGTTCCATGCACGGTTTTCGTGGAATGCGATCTCGACCTTGTGTTTCCAATCATTGAACGTCTCCTGGGCGGGGCGGGCGGCCCAGTGGACGGTTTACGGGAGCTTTCCGAGATCGAAGAAGAAATCGTGCAGGACGTCACATCTTTGATAGCGCGAAACGCGGAACAGGCGTGGCATATTCCCGCCATGTCCCTGGAACAAAGCCGGCGAATCAAATCCTCTTTAATGGGCCAGGATTGCTCGCCAACGGAAAGAGTCTCAATATTCAAATTCACGATCGACATGGCGGGGATCACCGGTTCGTTTCAATTGGTTCTCTCGACGGCGTTCTCCAATCTTCTAATCAACAAAATTCGCGGGGACCAGCCAAAGCCTAAAAGCAGATTGCGCTATTTCCCGTTGCCCGGTATTCGCGAACGGATTCTGGATTGCGATGTGCTCGTTGCGTCCGGGCTGTTCCCTCTGAAGGTCCCGGTGCGGGACCTGGTCACGCTCAAGACGGGAAGCGTGCTGAAACTGCGCGTGCCGATTGGAACACCGGGAGCATTGAGCTTAGAGGGGCGGGAATTATTTGAGGCAGTGCCGGTCAGGAACGGATTGCAAAAAGCTGCTCAACTCGTTCGCCGCGCACAACGGACAAGCAGGGAAGGAGAATAGAAATGGCGGATAACCAGAACGACAATAATGCGATTGAGGCGGAGGAACCTAAACTTGATCCCGTCAATCTGAAACTCGTGATGGACGTCGAATTGAATGTTTCGCTTCGATTCGGCCAGCGTCAAATGCCGCTCCGCGAGGTGCTGGAACTGGTCAGCGGTTCCGTGATCGAGTTGGACCGGCAGGTCGATGAGCCTGTCGAGCTGCTGCTGGATGGCAAGGTGATTGCTCGCGGGGAAGCCGTTGTGGTCGACGGCAACTACGGATTGCGGGTCACGGAGATCCCGCAACCCATGGCATCTCACCTTATTCATTGATGGCTGGAGGAGAGGACTCTTATGAAACTTTCATTGCGCGGAATCATACCGGGGGCCGACCGGGAAGGAACGCAGATGGCGTGCGCGCTGCGGGCCTGTCCGAACACGCTGCTGATGCGCATCGTGGCCCAGGGCAGCGCCGGAATTCGTGTGCACCAGGATTGGTACTGCAGCGTCGGTTGCTTTGCCGAGGCTGCATTCAACCGGTTTGCGGCAATCTCGACGGGACGCGTGGTGGTGATGCCGCATAGCCCTCGATTGACAATCGGGCTGGCGATGCTTTCCAAGGGGTATCTGACCGAGGAGCAGCTTCGCTATGCGACGGCTCAGAGCAGGATGCGAGGCGAGGAACTGGAGGCCGCGCTGATCCGGCTTGGCCTGGCCAACGAATGGCAACTGACGGCGGCAAGAGCGGCGCAGTGGGGAGTGCCGGTACTGGGTCAGGACCGCATCGGCCAGCCGGTTGAGACGGATATTCCGGCTTCTCTGCTGCGTGCAAATTCGGCGGCGCCATTGCATTATTCCGCTGCAACGGAACGATTGATTCTGGGCTTCGTTTATCGTGTCGAACATGGCCTGCTGGCTTCGCTGGAGGAAATCACCGGGTACAGGGCGGAGCCGTGCTTCATAACGCCGACTGAGTTTGCCGAACAAATGGCTCGGCTGACGGACATTCCGGACCACCAGGAAATAGTCTTCGAGGAGAGCCTTACGCCGGCGCAGATGGCTAACAACCTTGCCAGCGCCGCGGCGGAGGTGTCCGCGCGCGATGCGAGATTTGCGTACTCGCGAAACCTGGTATGGGTCAGGATGACGGGCAAACGGCGCAAGGTGGACGTGCTCTTTCAAGGCAAGATCGAAGCAGGGTCTGAAAAGAAGGATAATTCTCTACTCTTGGAGGGTAAAATTGGCTCCTGGGGGTAAAAAGAACCTCGCGATTTGCCGATGAATGTTGCAGGTGGTGGCCCAATGCCCAACAGTGAACATTCTCAGAATCCAACTAGCCTAAAGCAGGTTGTAGTCCTGCAGCCAACGCAAGTTGCCGCTGCTCCCGATCCCGCGATACCCATCATGCAAGACACCCTGCTGCTGCTCGACCTTGTGGTTCAGGAACCCTCTGTCGATCTTGGAAAAATGACGCAACTTGTTCTTGACGACCTGGGGGCTACCTTGCAGATATTCCGCCTGGCGGGGCGTGAGTATGGCAACTCCAACGATCGGCCGCTTCGTATCGAGGATTGCATTTCGGACCTGGGCATCCAAGCGTGTATGGAGGCGGTTTCTGAAGGAAGGGCGGCCGGCCATGGCCGCCAGAGACCTATTGCCGAGATGTGGGCGCATGCCAGAGAGATCGCGCAATACTGCAGAGAAGTCGCGGATGAGCTGCCGGACGTGAACCCCGACCAAGCCTACCTGGTCGGTCTCCTCCATCTAATTGGATCTCTGCCCTCTCTTCTTGGGTGGAATCGGCGCAGAAAGGATGCGGCCGAGGAAGCACTCAACGGACTGCAGATGGCAAAGCGATGGTCGCTTCCCTACTTTGTACAGCAGTTTTTCTCTGAGATTCAATCGGCCGGATGCAAATCCGAATGGTCTGAGATCGTGCGTCTGGCCCATCAGCGCGCCACTAGGTCATCAGTGGAATGCCCATTCGATCCGGAGTTCCGCCCCATTCTCCTTCACGACGTATAGACGCCTTTACTCGATATGCAGTGCCCAAGCCATGAGCGCTGATTGTTTTTGGATGAGAAGAAGCGGTGAGAATTGAATTGGATTTCATCCGGTTCGCCTTCTTCTCATCAGTCCCTCATCAACCACTCCCTTTTGACCTCGAATGCAACGTTTTCCGGGTAAAGTTTGCCTATTCAATTGGCACTCGGATTGCATTGATGTAGTTCGAGGGAACTATATGGGCAGTGGTTACTATGCCGCGAGTACAGCACTGATAGCTCGCACGCAGGCATTGGATACGATCGCCAACAACCTGGCCAACGCCAGCACCATCGGATTCCGGGCTGAACATAATGTGTTCAAGTCGGTGCTTGCGAACGCCGGTGATGCGGCGGGCTCTTCCCTCAATCAGGCGATCAACGACTACAGCATCCTGGGCGGGACGGCCCTTGACCTTGGTCAGGGCGCGATGCAAAAGACGGGCAACGATCTCGATCTTGGTATCCAGGGGTCCGGCTTCTTCGCAATCCAAACTGCGAATGGCCCCATGTACACCCGCAACGGCGCCTTTCAGGTTTCGAGCAATGGGCAGCTGATTACGTCCACCGGGGATGCCGTCATGGGAGACAAGGGAACCATCTCAATACCCCCCGGGCCGGTGTCGATCAGCCCCGATGGAACCATATCTTCAAACGGGGCGGTGGCAGGAAAACTGAAGCTGGTTCAATTCCCGGCCGGCACGCCTCTGACCAGCGCGGGGGGCAATTATTATTCCGCTCCCGCGAAGAGCGAAATGCCGGCGACCGATTCAACGGTGGAGCAGGGGGTTCTGGAAAGCTCGAACGTGAATCCGATCACCAGCATGGTTGAGCTCATCACAGCGCAGCGATCGGCGGACATGATGCAGAAAGCTCTTGCGATCTACAACTCGGATATGGACAAAACGGCAACCAGAGAACTTCCCAAGGTCAGCTAAAGGAGCTCAAGAATGTTTCACGCCCTGTACACCGCGGCTAGCGGAATGACGGCACAACAAGCGAACCTCGACACGATTGCGAACAATCTCGCCAACTCCAGTACCTCTGGATTTCAGGCGCGCCGCGTGCAATTCACCGATCTTCTTTATCAGAATGAAGTGATGCCGGGCGCGGCCGCTACACAGCAGACGACGGTGTCTTCCGGATTGCAGATCGGGCTCGGCACGAGGTCGGCCAACACCGAGATTGTTCAGACACAGGGCGATTTGACCAGCACGGGAAACCCATTGGATCTGGCCATCGAGGGCACCGGTTTTTTCCAGATTCTGCTGCCCGACAATCAGATCGGCTACACCAGGGCAGGTTCCTTTCAGACGGATTCGCAGGGCAATCTGGTTACCGCGAACGGCAATAAGCTTCAGCCCACAATCACCATTCCGCCCACGGCTACCAATGTGACGATCGGCAGCGACGGCACGGTGAGCGTTTCGCTGCCTGGACAAACGGCAACGTCGCAGGTGGGAGTAATCCAACTAGCGAGTTTCGCGAATCCGGGCGGCCTGAACGCCGTTGGCAACAACATCTATTTGCAGACAACCGCCTCGGGCAACCCCATCGTGGGCGCGCCGGGAGGCTCGGACGGCCTGGGCACTCTGCAACAGGGAATGCTCGAACAGTCCAACGTCAACATCGTCGACGAATTCGTAAACATGATTCTGGCGCAGCGTTCGTATGAATCCAATTCGCGAGTGGTCAAGGCAGCGGACGAGATGCTTCAGGGTTTGAACCAGCTCGCCCAATAAGGTGATGGCGCGATGAAGAATGAGAGGTCAATTCAAGCGATGGCTCTTTGCGCAGCAATGGCGTTACCAAGTATGGCGGCGCCAAGCCGGAACATGGTCACGGCCCAACAGATCGCAGACACCCTCAGCGAAGCAGGCATGAAGGTATCCGCGCAACAGGTTACGCTGCTCGCCGACGTTGTGGCTTCCACCAGCAAACCCAGGCTGAGGGTTGCCTCGATGGAGCGCTGGGGCGACCATCGCGTGAAGGTACGGCTGGATTGCGCATCGAACGCGGAATGTATCCCGTTTCTGGTCGCGGTCAATTTGAACAACGGCGATGCGATGCCGGCGGCGCTCAATTCGTCAAGCACGGCTTCACGATCGGCTTCCGGCTCAAAATCGCCGGCAGTACGTGCCGGAGAGCCTGCGATTCTGTTTCTGGATGGCGACCACGTGCATATTCAATTGACCGTTACGTGTCTTGAGAACGGCGTCCCCGGCCAAACGGTTCGCGTGGTAAGCAACGACAAGCGTAGAACTTTCTCTGCTCAGGTGTTCTCTGATGCAGTGTTGAAGGGCAGATTGTGAGAATCGCTTCCATGAGAACGCACACGCTCCGAGATCTCGCGGTTGGCATTCTGCTGGCCGTCGCGGCTGCGCAGATTGGGCACGCGTCCGACCTCAAGAAGTCCAAAGCGAATCAAGGAAAGCTAAGGGAGCAGTACATTACGCGCCTTCAAGAGCAGGATGCACACGTCGATACGGGGAGGACGGTGGGGAGCCTCTGGTCAGGCGCCGGCAATCCGCTGGGCGATATCTCGACGGACTACAAGGCGCAGAAGGTCAATGACACAATCGTGATCATAGCTTCAGTGCAAACGGCAGCCACGCAGAGCGGAACATCGGCGTATCAGCGGACGTTTCAAACCAGCTCCGCAATCACCGGGCTGGCCGGAGACACGAAGACCAAGGGAGTCAATCCACTGCTGAATGCCAATTCCGCAACGCAGCTCGCGGGCCAGGGAGCGACCTCCTCGAATACAACGCTCCAAACCAGCCTCACCGGTCAGGTAGTGGCAGTGTTGCCGAGCGGCAACCTGGTGGTTGAAGCGCAACGCAAAATCTTCATGAACAACCAGCACGAGGATATTACGATCCGCGGAGTCGTGCGTCCGGGCGACATCGGGCCGAACAACACAATTTCTTCGGCGTCTTTAAGCAATCTTGAGATTGAGATGAAGGGCAAGGGCATCATCTCCGACAGCACGCGACCGATCAACCCGATCATGAAAGCCATTCTGTGGCTGATTGGATTCTGATGACAATGAAGCCCCTAAATTCGAACGCAGGCGTCTGGACGATCGTCCGTTCAGCTTTAATTCTCTGCCTATGCGTTTCTCTAACCGCGCTCAATACCGCCGCGGCGGATACCAATCGCCAGGTCATGGTGCGCGACATAACAAATGTTGAAGGTGTGCGAGACAACCTGTTGGTGGGCTACGGCCTGGTGACCGGTTTGCGAGGCACCGGAGACACGCAACAGACCATCTTCACCATGCAGACGCTGGCCAATGCCATGCAGAAGATGGGGGTGCTGGTCCCCGCGGGCACCGCGGTGGTGAAGAATGTGGCAGCGGTTTTTATCACCGCTTCCCTTCCCCCGTTTGCCCGACCGGGCGCGAAGCTCGATGTAACCGTCTCATCGGTTGGCGATGCGCGCAGCCTCGAAGGGGGCATCCTGCTGATGAGTGCGCTGCGCGGTCCCGATGGGCAGGTCTACGCCGAGGCGCAGGGTCCGCTGGTGATGGGAGGCTATGTGGCGGGCGACGGCGCCAACCGGAAGGAAGTGAACTCGGCCAATGTCGGGACGATTGCCAACGGCGCCATCATCGAGCGCGACACGGCAGTGGATCTCAAGAGCTTCAAAACAGTATCGCTGCTGCTGCGGAATCCGGATTTTGAGACCGCCACGGAGATCGCCGCGGTGGTGAATCGCGAGTTTAGCAAGCCTGTGGCCAGTGCGCTGGACAGCAGGCGCATCGACATCAGCGTGGCAGATGCATCCGCACAATCGGTACCGCAGTTGATCGCGCGGGTGCAGAATCTTACGCTCACTGTTCACTCCCCCGCTAAAATCGTGATCAATGAGCGGACCGGAACAATTGTGATGGGCGGCAGCGTCAAGCTCTCGCCCTGCTCGGTGATTCACGGCAATCTCTCCATCCAGGTAGTCACCTCTTACGAAGTGTTGCCGGGAGGGATGATGCCCGGCCAGAGAACTGCGGCCCCGGCGACTCTGGTGCCCGAGACCAGGGTGAATGTGAATGACGCCCCGGCCCAGACGATGCGATTGGATGAGGGCGCGAACGTAGAGGAGTTGGTGAATGGACTTCACGCCATCGGCGCAACCGCTCGGGATGTGGTCGCAATCCTTCAGGCCATCAAGGCGGAGGGTGGAATTCAGGCAGATTTGGAGGTCCAATAAATGGCAACGAGTTTGGCATTGGGCCCAATGAGCCCGCAACAGAGCGTATTGCAAGTACAGCAGGACCAGCTGGTTCGGCAGATGCAGTCACCTGACCGGCTCAGCGACGAAAAGATCGACAAGGGATCGAAGGAGTTTGAGGCCATCCTGGTGGGAAGCTGGCTGCAACAGGCGGAGCAGTCGTTCACTACACTTCCCGGCACCGACGACGAAGACGACAAGGACGTGGCGAGCGGCCAGGTAATGAGCTTCGGCGTGCAGGCACTGTCGACGTCTCTGGCGGCCTCCGGGGGGATTGGAATTGGTAAGATGATCGCCAAGGCGATGCACGCGGCAGCGGACAAGGCGAATGCCCAGGCTCCCGCGCAAACGGAGAAGGCGAAGTGAACGGAGCAAGCGAAAAAAGTTGAGATTTGCACTAGACTTTTTTGGTGGAACTGCCGATAGTGACAGCGGTCAAGTGTGAGGAGCTGAAATGAGAATCGATGCATACAATTTGGCGGCAAACGATGTAACGAGCGATGCGAGTTTGTTGCAGGCCGGCGCGGGCGCAAAGAACGTCACTTCATCGGTCGATGCCGGCGATGCGGACCGGACGACCCTTTCGCCGGGCTCGGCGTCTCCGCATTCGCTTGTGAGTTTGGCTCTCAATTCGCCGGCGATTCGGCAGGACAAGGTGGATAGCCTGACCCAGTCCATCGAAAGCGGTGAGTACGAATTGGACCCGGCAAAGATCGCCGCGGCGATGGTCGATGAATACGCTTGAGACGATTGTCGTTTCGACGGGTCACCGATCGAGAGCCCGTTGAGAGAGCGCGAAAAATGAACTCTGGCGATGCACAGGATCGAAACCGAAAGGCGGCGGAGTATCTCCAGCTGTTGGGGGTTCTGGCCACCGAATTGGAAATAGCCATGCATGCCATCGCCCGCAACGCGCTGCCTGACCTTGAAGAAAGCGTCGCCAATCAGAACGCGTTGAGCGGCAGGCTTACCACACTCGTGAGCGAGATTTGCGTCCCTCTCGAGACCGAGGCCGCCTCTTCTCAAACTCGTCTCGATGAGGGGATGATGCAGCAGATCCGGTCCGCGTCCCATTCGCTCGACCAACTGAATCGGCGGTACGCGGCTCTGCTCCAGCATTCCAGCCGTTGCGTCGCACAGATGGCGGCGCTATTCAACTCCGCCAGAGGGCAGATCAAGGAGGGTTCTGGGCCCAGGATGAAGTATCAGACCTGGTCTTGCCAGATGTAATCGATATGGGCGGATTGAATACATCTCTTCTGATCGGCTTGCAGGCGCTGGAAACAAACCAGGGCGCGCTGGATGCGACCAGCAACAACATTGCCAACATCAACACTCCCGGATACACGCGCGAAGTGGCAGTGTTGAGCGAGAACCAGCAGAACGAGTCAGGCAACGACGTATCGGGCGGAGGCGTTTCGCTGGACGCAATCCAAAGCGTTCGCGACGAGCTGCTGAACCTTCAGATTCAGCAACAGACCTCGCTGCAAGCCAGCGCCGACGCGCAATCGTCCAGTCTTAAGCAGATTCAAACTTCATTCACAACCACGGGCGATGACATAGCGAGCGAGCTGACCGCGTTTTCCACCAGCCTGGCTCAGTTGTCCGCCAGTCCCACTAGCACAGCCGCTCAGCAAGGTGTGATCGCCAGCGGACAGGACCTTGCGGGCGCCTTCAACTCCACCGCCAATACTCTGACCACTGCGCAATCGCAAGCGGATGGGCAAGTCACACAGACGGTGGCTCAGATCAACTCACTGACCCAGCAGATCGCGCAACTGAACGGACAGCTTGCGCAAGTTCCTGCCAACCAGGATGGCGGCACAATCGAGGACCAGCGCGATCAGTTGGTGCAGCAACTCGCCGGTCTGGTAGGCATCTCGATCACGCAAAGCAGCGATGGAGAGACCATCACCACTGCCAACGGCTCCGCGCTGGTGATGGGCTCGCAAAGTTTCAATCTGCAGACCACGACGGGAAGCGATGGCTTCCAGCAAGTAATCGACTCCAATGGCAACAACATTACGTCTTCCATTCAGGGCGGGACGCTCGGCGGAGCCATTCAGGTTCGAGACCAGACGATTCCCGGCCTGCTTTCGCAGTTGAACACGCTGGCCAGCCAGTTTGCCGCTGCGTTCAACTCCGCGCAGGCGGAAGGCACCGATTCGAATGGCAAAACTGGCGCGGCCTTCTTTACGGTCCCGTCGAATTCAAACGATGCCGCTGCGGGGATCGGCGTGGCCATCACGGACCCGTCGCAGATTGCCATCAGTTCCGATGGATCTGCCGGCAGCAGCGGCAACGTTTCAAATCTAACCGCGGCATTGACCGCGAATCTTCCGTCAGGCCAAACGGCTGCGGGTGCATATGCAAGCCTGGTCTTCCAGGTAGGGAATGCGGCTTCAAATGCAAGCTCTCAATCGACCGCCATCGGCGATAACCTGACCCAGCTCACAACTCAGCAGGGTTCCGTCTCCGCCGTAAGCATCGATGAAGAGACGACCAATCTTGAACGTTACCAGACGGCTTATGAAGCCGCTTCTCGCATCATCAGCACCATTCAGGTTCTTAACAACGCACTTCTCAACATGGGCTCCACCACGAGTTTCTAACCGATATGCGCATTGACCCAAATAACGTTTCAGAGATTCTCGCCGACCTGCAACAGAGCCAGTCGACGCTCAACACTGCGCTGCAGCAGGTGTCCACCGGCAAGAGCGTAAGCGTGCCTTCCGACAATCCGACCGCAAGCGCGGAGATGGTGCAAAACACCATCGAGACAGGAGATGTGGATCAGTACACGCAAAACATCTCGACCGTACAGTCCACGGTGCAATCCGCCAGTTCAGCATTGAGTTCGGTGGTTACGTCGCTAACGCAGGCGCTGTCGCTCGGCACCGAGGGCGCAAACGGCACCAACAACGCCGAGGATCTGCAGGCGCTGGCGGGGCAGGTGCAGGGGATTCTGAGTTCTGTGGTGTCGCTTGCAAATACCGCGGTCGGGGGGACATATCTATTCGGCGGAACCGGGACAACGACTCCTTACACGGTGGATTCGTCTTCGTCTACCGGCTACTCATACAACGGCAACAGCGACACGAACTCCGTGCAAGTGGGCGACCAGACCAGCGTTCAGGTAAACCTTCCCGGCAGTCAGATCTTCTCCAACTCAAGCAACAACGTTCTTGGCTCGTTGAGTTCGCTGGTCACTGCGCTTAAAAGCGGAGACAGCTCGCAGATCGCATCGGCCACCGCGAGTGTGGACTCGGCCATTAGCTACGTCGGCCAGCAGCAAGTCTTTTACAGCAATGCTAGCGATCAGTTGACCTCTCAGGGGCAATACCTTCAACAGGACACGGTCACCCTGGCCTCGCAAGAGAACAATCTGGTAGGCGTGGATGAAGCTACTGCGGCAACGAACCTGAGCCAGGCTGAAACCGACAACAACGCTGCCCTCGCCGCCGCGGCAAAGGTCCTGCCAAACTCCTTGTTGAATTACCTGTCGACGCCATCCTGATTCCGGTGCCGGCGCAATCCCTTCCATCGAGACGACAAAGCAAGAGCGGCAACGAGACGGTCTCTCGCTGCCGATCAGTCTCAACGAACAATCTTGGGGCGCATCTCCCTTGCCCATATGACGGGCTCAAGCATTTGACGTGTGCAAGGCCGGAGAGCGGTGGATCAAGCCGACCAACTGGATGAACTGCGCTCACGCATAGCCAGCGAGGAGCCGGGATACGCCGGAGCCTGAACCCAGCCTGGAACGTGCGCCGGTGAAGTTGCGTCCCCAGTCTCGGTCTTCTGCCAGGCCGCCCTAATCTCCAGAATCCGGGCCATGTTTTCTTCAAGCATCTCGGGCGACCTTCTGGCTTGAGCTTCGATCATCTTGCACCGCAAGGCCGAGTAGAACGCGCGAAGCTGCTGCGCCAGTTCTCCACCGCTTCCGCGATTGATCGCATCGTCGAGGTGGGCAATTACAAGCAGCGCGTGGTTCACTTCCTTGCACCGCTTTTCGATGTCGTTGCGGCGCTCGGCTTCTGCCGCGCGGCGCAGATCTCCCGCAAGCGTGTCGTAAAGAGCGATCATCAAGCCAAGTCCCCCGGCGCCGCCAAGTGCGGTCTTCCGGTATGCGAGTTCCGTTGGGCTCATGGTCTTCTCCGCTTAGCTTCCCGATGAGGAATTGTTGAGGCCCAACTCTTCGTCGACTTCTTTAATTTCGCTCGGCAGTTGCTCCAATGCTTCCTCAGCGTCGGTATATTCGGTTGTCAACCTTGTCTTTAGAGGAGTGATGACGTTGGTCTGGAAGTTGTCGATGTCGTCCTGCAAGGTTGTATTCTCGCTGCTGATGCTTTTCAGATCCACCGTGAACGCGCCATCCGAGGGGTTGATGAAGTTGGACAGCTGCTTATCCATTGAATTGGCAAACCCGTTGAGCGCTGTTCCTTGAAAAAAATTCTGCACCTCGCTGTAATTGTTCTCGAGCGCGCTATTCAGCGTTGAGCTATCTACGGTGAGGGTGCCGTCGCTGTTCACCGTGATGCCCATCGATGCCAGGCTCGTCGTAGTCGCGCTGCTTCCCGATCCGCTCGTCGACGTGTAGTCCAATGCCCCCAGCAGATCGGTTTGCAGAGTCCGCACCGTCGCATCTTGGGCCAGAACCCCCTGGCCTGACCCCGATGTATAGGTAAACTGCGAATTTACGGCTGTGATCAGCGTGTTGTAGTCGGAAACAAACTGGTTGATGGCTGTTGACGCCGAAGAAGTGTCGGGCGACACGGTGAGTGTAACTTGGGTCCCGGGACTTGCACTCTGCAGATTGAGCGTAACGCCGGAGATGATGCCCGTGACCGTATTCGATGCGCTCGAAACGCTGATCCCGTTCACCGTAAGCGAGGCGTTGCTGCCCGCCTCAGCCTGTGTGAAATCAAAGCTTCCTCCGGAGGACGAAACCGTAAAACTGCCCGCGCTGCCTGAACTGTCGCTGGTAATTGCCAGCCGTGAGCCGGACGCGTCCGTGACGATGCTTGCGGTAACGCCGAGATCCGCATTGTTGATGGAGTTCTCGAGATCGGTCAGGGTGTTGACACCGCTTCCGGTTGTGATGGTTGTCGCTGAACCGCCGGCCGGCGTAATGGTGATGGTCTCCGTCGGCAAGTTCGTTGTGGCGCTCGCCACTATGCTGGAACCGTAAGACGCCGTGGTAGCTAGGCTATTGACTACGATAGCGTCGGTTCCTGTTGCGCTCCCGGACGCCGCCGAACCTGTAACAATGCTGGAGTTGGAAGAGGTCACCGTCGCCGAAGACAGTGCGCCGATCAGACTGTTGAGCCCTTGCACATCGTTGTCGAGGTTAGTGGCGTCGGTCTGGAGCGTGTTCAATGCGCTCGTCTGGTTTTGCAGCGTTGTCTGCTGCGACTCCCACGTATCCTCTGGAGCCTCGGCGGCACTCACCGCTGAGTTTACGGCGGCGGTAACGTCGATACCTTCGCTGGACGATCCTGTCGCCGCCTCGAGAATGGAACTTAGGTCGATAGACGACGAGGAATTCGACGACGACAAAAGTGAACTTAACAAGGAGGATGAACTCATAAGGTTTCCGCTTCCTTTGCTCGGAGCGCAATGGGTTCACGCGCGTCTGGATTACACCGGGTCTAACCGTACCACAATATCGGCACTTCCGGGTTGGCCATTCAGAGCCGTGGAACAAAAAAAATAACGGTGGCGCGAACTGGGCGCCACCGTTCAAGTTGATAACGAGACGTTTACTGCAGGAGCTTGAGGACATTCTGTTCCGCGGCATTCGACTGCGAGATTGCGGCGAAGCCGGTCTGCTCCAGGATGTTGTACTGCGCCATGTTTGAGGTTACCGACGCAATGTCGGCGTTCTGAACGTTGTTCTGAGCGCTGGTCAGGTTTTGCACCTGCGTGGTCTCAACGTTCGTAGCTGACGTCAGTTGATTGATGCTGGCGCCGATGGTTCCGCGCAGCGCGGAAACGGTGTCGATGGCGGCGGTGATGTCGGTCAGCGCCGTCTGGGCCTTGGTGGTGGAGGTCAGGGCATCCGAGTTAAGTTTCAGCGTGGTAGACGAAAGCGCGCCGACTGTCGTGCTGGTAGTGGTGGCGCCGGAAGACGTGCCATCGCTGGTGAAGGTAGTCGGGGCGGTGGCGCTGAACACAGCTGTGCCGTTGTAGTTCGTGGTCGAGCCGATGTTGGTGATCTCAGTCAGAATTGACTGGAACTCCGTGTCCAGAGCCGTCGACTGGTCCGTTGTGAGCCCACCGTTTGACGCCTCGGTTGCTATCGTGACGGCCTGGTTGAGGATTGTGTTGACCTGCGAGAGCGCTCCGTCGGCGGTCTGCAAGAGACCGATGCCGTCCGATGCGTTCTGGCTGGATTGAGTCAGGGCAGAGATGCTGGCGCCCAAGTCCGCGGCAATTGACAAGCCGGCCGGATCGTCGGCTCCGGAGTTGATCTTCAAACCTGTGGAGAGTTGCTGGAGGGTTTTTTGCAGGCTGGCCTGCGTGTTGGAAACTGCATTCTCCGCGATCAGCGAAGAAACGTTGTTCAGTACGCTAATGCTCATTGTGTTGGCTCCTCGTTTCGAATTCCGCCTGCACCGAAACCGTTCTGTCTACCGCACAGCTCAGAATCGTTACTTGGAGCAGGAGGTTGATGTTGCGGCCAATCTATCGGCATCTCATTTGCGGATTCTAGTCCGCGCTCAAAAAAATCTGGGGCTGCATGTGGGCGGCAAATGATTTAGGGGCCAAATCTCTTCCGATGCACCCCGCGCGTTGCCCTTGTTTTGTGAGCGGAGCATCGCTTCAGGCCGCCGTCGAGCGGCGATTTGTTCCTATAACTCCATCGAGGGGCAAAGCGGCGGCGATTCCCGATCTCGGCAAGCGCTTCACAAGAATTGCCTTTTGGCGCAGAAATCCACTCCATTACCAAAGTGCGGCCTGAGAGCATGGCGGAACACAGTTTGGGGGCATCCCCGAGGCTCGAAGCGCCGGGAATGTCGTATTGCGGTTTGTTCAACGCCGCTCCGAGTCGAGAATTTTCGGACGGCGGAACGCGCCCTAGTTGCTTGTCTCTAAAGTTTCTTGTGAAAATCGCGAAAGAACAAATGCAGATCCTTCGACTCGCCACCCCCAAACTGAAAAGCGTTTGGGGCCCCTTTCGCTCAGGATGACAGGCTACTTTATGTTATGGATTTCAGAGACAGGACACTAGTTGCTTGTCGTCCCGGTTGACGAGGCTCGGACAACTGCCTGGAAGGCCGGTTTCGGCTGGCCGCTGCGATCGAAAAGCAGCGGATAGCTGGTCCGCCCCCTGATGGGCCAGTTGTTCAGCCACGAATCACCGTCAGTGACGCCCCAAAACGTGACCCGTGTGACATCGCCGCGATGCTTCAGATAGACCGCGAATAAGTCGGCGTAGCGCTTGGCGAGTTGCTGCTGCTCAGATTCGGGCAGGCCGTCGACATATGGATTCAGTTTGGCGTCCTGGCGAATGCTCAGTGAGACGTCGGCGGTTTGCTGCCGCGTGGCACGGGGCATCAAGTCGATGTCCAACTCCGTGATCGCAACCTTCACTCCGAGCTTTGCGAAAGCGGATATGGTGGCGTCCTCATCCTCAACCGAGGGCCAGGTGAGGCTGTCATGCCCCTGCAGGCCGACGGATGTTACAGGGACTCCCTCAGCCTTGAGCTTTGCAATGAGCGCCAGCGCTCCGGCTCGCTTGGCCGGAACCTCCAGCGAGTAGTCGTTGTAGGTTAGCTGCGCCTGCGGATCGGCCTCGTGCGCATATTGAAAGGCCTTTGCAATATAGTCCTCGCCGATGATCTTCATCCAGAGAGACTGGCGGAGCGTTCCGTCTTCGTTGAGTGCTTCGTTGACCACATCCCAGCTCTGAATGCGGCCTTTGTAGCGGCCGACAACCGTCTGAATGTGGTCGTGCATACGCTTCAAAAGGGTTTCGCGATCGACAAGATTTCCCTTGTCGTCGTGAAAAACCCAATCGGGAACCTGATTGTGCCACACCAGGCAATGGCCAACGGTGAACATGTGGTGCTTCTGCCCGAAGGCCACGTACTGGTCGGCCAAGGTAAAGTCGTAGGTTTCCGCCTGGGGATGGATGCGCTCCCACTTCAGGACGTTCTCCGGCGAGATGGATGCGAACTGCTCCTCGACGATGGCATCCCCACGGCTGTCCTGACCCGTGATCTGGGCTGCGTTGATTGCCGCGCCGATTGTGAGGTCGCCGCGGTAGGCATCTTTCAGAGAGGCGGGCGCCTGGGCCGTTGCCGCATACGCGATGATTGCTACTAACGCTGCCGATCGCACCATGAGTCGCGCTTTGATTAGCATCAATTTTCCTGATCTGAACGTTTTCTCAATCGATGAAAAGTCTACGAGGCCGGATTTGGAGCAAAGCCCTTGCGCCGTTCGGCCAGCTCATTCGCAATCTGTTGGTTCTTCTCGCGGCTGATGGAATAAAAGAACATGCTGACGCCAGAGGCAAAGAAGGCCAAGCCTGCGTAGACGCTCGCGGTGAGCAGAATCCCCGACTGTGCGTGTGCCGTTTGCACATCCGCTTTGGACACGAATCCATACGCCGAGAGCAGCCAGCCCGCGATGGCCCCGCCCAGTGCCAATCCGGCCCACAGTGCAAATACGACCGCGGATGTCACCGTGCCGCTGGCACGGCGTCCGGTCTTCCATTCGCCGTAGTCGGCCACGTCTCCCATCATGGACCAGATCAGCGGGCCTGACAGCCCGAACGAGAGCTGCCGTAACACTTCAACTGCGATGATCGTAATGGTTGCGGTCGGCGGAATGATGTACAACGCCGCGCTGAAGAGGCCGGCTAGCGTCATGCTCGCAATAAACAGAAGTCGCTTGCCCAGGCGCTTGGTGACTGCCGTGGAGAGGGCGACGCCAACCAGCAGCGAAGCCAGGCCAAAACCGTTGAACCACGAAAAGAGATCGACATTGCCGGACACGAAGCGGAAGTAGGGCAGCATAACGTTACCGCGCACCACGATGGCGGCGAAATAAAAAAGCGTCGCCAGGAAAAGCACAATCCACGGGCCGTTGCTGAACAGGTCGGAAAGATCTTGGCTAAGCGAGGATTTCTGTTGCGGGTCAGGCTGGATGCGCTCCTTGGTTGTAAGGAATGCGACGATGAAAAACATGACGCTCAGCACCGAAAGCAGGCCCATGGTGAGCTGGTAGCCGAGTGCGTCGTTGCCATGACCGAAGAACCGCACCATGGGAATGGCGAGGCTGGCAACAATAAAACCCGCGGAGTTGGCCGCGATCTGCCGGTACGTCGAGATGCTGTTGCGCTCGTCGGGATCGGAGGTCATGACGGCATTGAGCGACGCGTAAGGCACATTGTTCACGGTGTAGATCACACGCAGTAATATGTAGGTCACCCATGCGTAGACGATCTTGGCTCCGGGGCTGATATTGGGCGTCGTAAACGTCAGCACGCAGATGACGCCGAAGGGTACGGCCGTCCACAGCAGCCAGGGCCGGAACTTGCCCCATTTGGTGCTGGTGCGATCGGCGATTACGCCCATTACCGGGTTGAGGAACGCAACACCAAGCCCGATCACCAGGGTCATGGTTCCGGCCTGCGCGGCGGTTAGCCCGAAGGTGTGCGTGTAGAAATCCAATTGCAGGGCCAGCAGGGCCTGGAAGACGAAGTTCGCCGCCAGGTCACCCAGGCTGTAGCCAAATTTCTCAGTAAACGAAAGCTTTTCGATCATTGCCGCCTCGTCTTTCGCCGGCGTTCCCGGCCACGTCTACCGCGTTACCTGCAGGGTCAGTTTCGTGAGATCGGCGTCCCGTGAAGAATTGCCGATCATAATCAAAAAGTCTCCGGGCTCGACGACATACTTCATATTCACGTCGTAGAAGGAGAGCATCGCCGGCGTAACGTCGAACGTCACGGTCGCGCTCTCGCCAGGTTCGAGCCGCACTTTCTTGAAGCCCTTGAGCTCCTTCACCGGCCGCGTCACTGAACTAACCACATCGCGAATGTAAAGCTGCACCACTTCGGTTCCCGCCCGCTTGCCCGTGTTGGTTACATCCACCAAAACCTGCGTCGACTGATCTGCCCGAATCTTCTTCTTAGTCAGTCTTGGGTTTTCGATCGCAAAGCTTGTGTAACTCAACCCATAACCGAACGCATAAAGCGGGGAGACATCGTCGAACAGGTAACCACGCCGCGCCGATGGCTTGTAATTGTAGAACACCGGCAGATGGCCCGCCGAGCGCGGCACCGAAATCGGCAGCTTGCCTCCGGGGTTGCAATCGCCGAACAGCACGTCGGCAACCGCGTGCCCTGTCTCCTGCCCCAGGTACCAGCATTCGTAAATCACCGGCACATTCTCGGCAACGTAGTTGATGGAGAGCGGCCTGCCGTTGAACAGAAAGACGATGACCGGCTTGCCCAGCGCGACCATCGCCTTCACCAGTTCTTCCTGGCGACCAATAAGGTCTAGGCTGGTGCGGTCGCCCATATGGTTAAGTCCCCATGCCTCGCGCGAGGTCTGCTCGTTTCCGCCGATGGCCAGCACAATCACGTCGGCCTTCTTGGCAACGCGCACCGCTTCGGCAATCTGCTTGCGGTCCTCCGCCGGATCGCTCGGCACCACCTCGTCCTGATTCCACGAGCCGCCGATGGTGATCTTGCAGCCCTCGCTGTAGAGGACCTTTACCTTCTTCCCAACCTTCGCTTTGATCCCGTCCAGGACCGTGACATTGTGTTTTGGCACGCCGCTGTATCCGCCCAGCAGGCCGCGATCCGCGTTGGGCCCGATCACCGCGATGGTCTTGATGGCGCTCAGATCGAGAGGCGCAAGATTGTTTTCGTTCTTGAGCAGCGTGATCGCTTCATGCGCTGCCGTCAGCGCCAAACCGCGATGCTCGTCGCAGCCGACCACGCGGTCGGCTTCTTCGGGATCGACGTAGGGGTCGTCGAACAAACCCATCTCGAACTTCCAGAAAAGCATCGGCGCAACCAACTCGTCGAGCTCGGATTCCTTGAGCACGCCCTTCTTCACAAGTTCCACCAGATACAGATAGCAGTCCGGATCGGGCAGCTCGATGTTGATGCCCGCCTTGACCGCGAGCGCACACGATTCCTTCTTGTCCCTGGCGACGAAGTGGCCATGCGTGTCAGGCCGATAACCCAACTCCCAGATGGCGAAGTAATCCGACACCACAAATCCTTTGAAGCCCCACTCCTTGCGCAGCACGTCACGCATCAACCACTTGTTCGCATGCGAAGGAACGCCGTCGATCTCGTTGTACGACGCCATCAGCGTCACCGCTCCGGCTTCGCGCAGAGCTTCGCGGAAAGTGTAGAGGAACGTCTCGCGCAGCACCCGCAGCGAGACATTCGACGGGGCGCAGTTCATCCCCGATTCCGGCTGTCCGTGTCCCACAAAGTGCTTCAGCGTTGCCAGCACACGCCGCTTGTCCTTGAAAGTCGCGTCGCCCTGGAAGCCGCGCACCGCCGCGATACCCAACCGCGAAACCAGGTAGGGATCCTCGCCGTATGTCTCCTCGACGCGGCCCCACCGAGGCTCGCGCGCCACATCCACCACCGGAGTGAGCGCATGATGCGCGCCGCGCAGACGCGCTTCGAGAGCGGTCATCGTGAACAACGATTCCACCAACTCCGGATTGAAGGTCGCTCCCAGCGCAATGGGCTGCGGAAAGCTGGTTCCACCGGGCGCCGCGTGGCCGTGCAGGCACTCCTCGTGGAAGATGACCGGAATGCCCAGCCTGCTGTTCTCGAGGAAAAACTTCTGGATGGCGTTGGTCAGCTCGGCCATGCCGCGAGCGTCTTTGCCACCGCCGGCATCGCTCGGCCGGCCCACCTGTCCCAGTCCGCGGCCATCGCGAAACGATTTCTTTGCTTTCTGCAGATCGAAGTTGCCCGCCGTATCCGTCAGCGTCTCGGGTTTCTTCTGCCAGATGCACATCATCTGTGCGGCTTTTTCTTCCAGCGTCATCCGCGCGAGCAGGTCCTTGACACGCCTGGCCGAAGGCAGGCTGGCGTTCTTGTAAGCGGGAGCAACTTTGCGGGTGGTCACTGCAACTGCGGGCTTCTTCTTTTTCATGCGATCCATTCCTTTTACCCAACTCCTGGCCGGGAACAGCGAACCGGAATCTCGTTCCGCGAGAGAACGAAACCGTCCGGCTCCTGGGAATTGCCTGCTTTACCGCCTCAAACAATCTAGTTGCTCGAAGTGGAAAGAGCAACAGGAAAATCGATTTTCTCAGCAGCAGGCCAGGGGATCAATTTCGCGCGCCGCCGGACCAGGCTTCCTCTATTCCGCTATTGGATAAGACCGCGGCTCCCGGCTTCGCTGACGCGAATCGGATCTTTGACCACCAACAGATAAGAGAGTGCGCCGAGGATCGTGACGAGGGAAAAAATCGCC